>Ga0315914_1009091_pt1 | contig 12932 bp, 9 predicted proteins | sample MpolenodulesMG_FD_203920 | JGI IMG/M metagenome (GOLD analysis project Ga0315914, IMG submission 203920) | Medicago polymorpha root nodule microbial communities from Los Angeles, California, United States - elongated nodules | ecosystem: Host-associated > Plants > Roots > Nodule | place: USA...
GATTCTCAACAACCCTCTTCTCTTCCTCTTTCCCCCTTTCTCTCTCTACCTCTTCTCAAAATTGTAAAATGATTATGTGACCCTATTTTCTTTAATGACTAATACTTATATAGTCTCTACACAATTGAGTTTAACTCAATTAATGTCGTAATGGGCTCACAACACTTATAAATTAACTCCCAAAGTTTCTATCCACTAACGGTTAAAAGTTATTGAATAATTTTCGGTCTAAAACTAATTATTACTACCGAATAGTAACTTAGTAAAAATAATGGTTCTCACTTGAAACACTAAAAATAACCCTCACCATGAAATTACTAATTTACCCTTGCTAACATAATGACCAAAATACCCCTGAGTCTAAAATGACCATAATACCCTTCTACACTGAAATCCACTAATCCTAACCCAAAATACACACAGAGGCAATTAATCACATATAAGAACATATAAACACACATAAATAAATAATAGAATAAATCTAGCGAAAATCGGGTTGTTACAATTATCAGTTACATTCCTTTTGTTTTTGAGTTCCTTTGTCTGTTTGTATATGTAGTCATAAGAAGACAAAAGAACTGCTCTATCAGATACTATGATAGAGACAGTTCACAGAATAAGACAAAGCCTACGTGGATTTTGGGTCCCTCTGGATTTCTCAAATCTGAGGGTCATCCAAGTATATCAGTCAGCTTCTGAGTCTGATGACCTTCACATAATCTGTTGAGGTAACTCTCCAGCTTCTATGAGGCATCCTTCTTCTACGGACGTCGACTTCTGGTTTACATTCCTTTATATCTTTTACCATAGTCTTCTAAGATTTTCCTAATCCTTATGAAGCTCTTCATATGTTCATTCTTCAATGATAGATTCATTCTTTCATTCTACACACTTGAACATATGTTAGTATTCCAATTGTTCTTCAATACTTTGTTATCATCAAAACCCTAGAAGAATGGTATGAACCATTCTTGATGTAACAGTTGATAATTCAATTTGGATTTGATAGAAGAACTTGGTTGGTAGGTGTGATTTGCTTCACACAATTTGGATTTGAACGAACACTTGTCATATGAAATCCAATTGCCTTCTTGAAAAATATCACTTTAATTTTCACTATGAAGCATCGCGTATATAGGCATGCACATGTATATATATGGATATACAAAGAAAATCTTGCCATGATGTGTTGGTTTTGGTGTGGCAATTTGATTTAATTTACAGACTTCGATAAAGTTATGTGGTTTGTGTCCCTAGTGCTAATCCCTCCGTGGTTTTGGTGTAAATCAATTGAATTTACTGCTTCTCCCCAAACCTTGATAGGCATATTCTTCTGTTTTAGCATGCTTCTAGCCATATTAAGTATGGTTTGTTGGAACAAAATAAGTTTAAATAATGTTTCTTGAGTTTTGATGATAACAATGTATTAAAAATTCAATTGGATATGTTAATATTTGTTCAAGTGTGCAGGACCATAGACTAAAATTTATTATGTCTTAAACAAAGTATTGGTTATGGAAGAACAAATTGAATAGTAAGACTTTGAAGGTCATCCAGACTCTGAAGTTAGTCAGACTCTGATCAAGCTAAAGGACAAAGGAGTTGAAGCTTTGAAGATCAAGCCAGAACTATTCTGAAAATCATGCGCAATGCTTCTGAAGATATCAGAAGGTCAATGGATGTCATTGTCAAGGGATAGTACAAGAAGAACAGTTTGTACGACCACTACCTCCAACATTCTCATATGCTACGAAACTGCAGTTGTGTTATTTGGAAAAGAACAGTTAATTCCTTATCAAGGAAAGGATTCAAATTCATTCTTTCATAGGACATTAACCAGCAAAAAATCAAGAATGTTGTATGATTAAGCTTCTCTAGTGACTCTTTTGATGCGCTGGCACTCTCAACGTCTCTTTTCTACCTCTATATAAAGGAATGAAGACTTGAAATTTCAACAAGACTCTGCAATATTTTACAAGTGTCAAAACTCTGTCAAAATTCATTACGCATCAAACACTTAGAATTTCTTATAAACTTTCATATCTTAGAAATTCTTAAGTCTAGAGTCTGAACTGTTTTGTATTGTGAACACCACTGATTGTATATCAAGTGTTCAACTAAACAATTGCTTATGTGTAATTCTTGTTTGTTAGAAGTATCTTGCTTGTGTACTTGAGCATAGGAAGTCTCTTGCTTGTGTGCTTGAGCGATTGTAATCATGTGTGATTATAGTGAAAAATCGCATGTAAGTGACAGGGGGACTGTACTACTTCCGGATTGTGGAAGGAACCAGCATAATTGCTTGTGTCTCTTTCTTCTCTCTCTATCTCTTTATTATCTGCTTCATTTAACTATGAACATTGCTTCAAGTTTTAAACTCTATTAGAAGATGAACTTTGGACTTAGTTAAAAAGAAAAAAAAGCTAACACAATTCAACTCCCCCTCGTGTTTTTCTCACCTTCATGGTTCTGTTTCTTCTTTCTACTAGTCCATTGTGGTGAAGAGTATAAAGAGCGGTAACTTTATTAGTTACACCTTGATTGACACATAATGCTTCAAAATCGTTTGAAGTGTATCCTCCTCCACCATCAACTCTCAAAAACTTGATTGCTTTTTCATTCTCCTTCTCAATTAAGATTTTGATTTATTTTTTTTAAATACTTCAAGAGCTTCACTTTAGAACATGATGGTATATGTAACACCCTATTTCTATTAAAGCGATAAAACACGCGAATATACAATTATTCAAGAAATAGACGTTACATCTCCAATAGAACTCAAAAACAACATGCAATATAAAATTCCTCAACGATCGCAACGGATATATAGCATACATCTCCAAAAGTATACATGTCATAATTCAACATACATCACCAAATAAAACCTCCAAAATCCGACATATTGGCAAAATCTCAACAACATAATAATGTAAGGACGGGCATCCTAATCAGAGCCTAATCTAAGACTCTAACAGGTAAACAGAGGAAGCTCCTGCTATCCTCAAGCAACTCACCAAACAACTAAAAGATCACTCATGCACGCCGTCTACCCATTCATACAAACAGGTAGGCGGTCAAAGATCACTGGGGGTTAACTTCACATCAATCATAATTAACATAAATAATTATATATATATATATTCATCAGTTTAACACTTCACATAATTCAAAATGAGAAATAATTCAACTTCAACATTATTAATCAACACAAACAAATTCACAACATCAGAATTATGCAAATCACCAATCACATCAAACACCAAGCATCAACAACTAGGACACATGTCGTAACATACAATATCCCTAGACACGACTCCTACATGCATGCGATACCATCACCAACAACGTCTAGGTCGTCACCCCATGATGCCAACAGCACATCATAATCACCTCAACTAGATATAAATATCCCACAACTATGAATGCATGAACATATGACACACTATGCACATGTTCAACAACAACTCACCAACACCATCAACATACATGCATTCACCAACAATGTCAACATCATTACAAATCAACAACTCCGTACAATTTCGTACAATTCAAGTAAAGGAGAAAATACATCATACTGTGATAAATATCATATTCAACACCTATCAATCATTCACATATCTTCATATAATCATATCAAACTATCCACAAAAGATTTGCAAGATATTCAGTCTTAAAGATCATTTTCGACAAAGTTCATCTATCATTTCACAACTTTAAGACAATTGAACCAAAATCAAGTAAACAAACTCTAGTGCCTCAATTATGTATACACTTAGATTACATATGAGTGCAGTTGAGTATACATGTTCATTTCACCGGCTAACCACGACAAAATCATCAAAATCACAAAGTTTGTCTCTCTTTATCACTTTTCCAAAAGAATTCCATTTTCAAAGCAAGACAAGTTAAAACACAATGAAACCAATCACAACCATTTTTAGAAATCATATAATCAGTGTACAACCTTAACCCTACTCCATTTCCTTAAAAAAAACAAGTTTCAGAAAAATCGACATTCTTGGACATTTTTCAAAAGTTAAGTTCAATTCACAAAGTTCACAAGCCTGTTCCATAGCGGTTGGCGAGAAACCCTTGGATTACCACACAAATCCCTTAACCTATGAGCTTATCAGTTCTCTAGGAGGTGAAATAAATTACCTATAACCTACTAAATGAGATTCATTTAGGGTCCCGACGATGTTCTGGCTGCGGCCGAAGCTTTAGAGAAGTCAATCAATCCCAAAACATAAGATGTTCCAGTAGGTTAAAGAGTAAAAACAGCGATCAAACATGTTGAAAGAAGCATTTTAGAAAACTCGGATCGGCCCCCAAAACCTTAAAACGACAAAAACATAAGTTGATGTACTGAACAACTTGCAATGGCCACCAATTCACTCGCCATGGCGAGCTGGACAGTTTCTTCACTCGCCATGGCCACCAGTTTGCTCGCCATGGCGAGCTTAGACAGTTAGCTCTCAGGTAAAACTCCATTTTCACTCCAAAATCCCAATTTTGAATCCTCAATGCCCAAATTTGTTCCCAAGGTTTGTCTAAACGTTTATAGACATAAAAAGGCACTCAAATTCATATAAAACTTGAATCAAAACATCATTCCATCACAAATCACCATTTGACCCATTTTTGTAAAACTTTCAAAAACCACACAAATTCACACCACAACTCTATGATTATGATTGCCCAAGGTTTCAATCATCAACAACAACATCTCATAACAACAACAACATCAATTGAATATGAATTCATCAACAACCCATCAACAACAATATCATACTCCACCAATTTTGAGTAAAAACACAAAGTATACATACATATATATATATATAGATATATATATATAGATATATATATATAGATATATATAGATATATATATATATAGATATATATATATATATATAATTGAGCATGTAATTTCATCATCAACAACTTAATTATCATCAAATTCACATACCCAAACATTACATCAAAGCATAAGCACGAATTTCACCAATTAAATTCACAACAATCACTTTTCACAAATAAGCACTTATGGGTTTTAAGTAGAAAAGAGATTATACAAAAGATTATGAGAGAATACTAGCCCCCTTACCTCAAATCTTCACAAACTTAGCTTATGCTTCACTTTAGCTCCAATCCCCTTGAATCTCTACCCTTTTCTTGCTCTCATAGTTCTTCTCTCTTCAAAACCCTTTTTCTCTTCCTCTAGCACTTTCTCTCTCTACCTCTCTCAAAAACTTATGAAATGAATGTGAAACCCTATTTTCTCTAATGGCTAGAGTTTATATAGGCTCTACACAATTGGGCTTACTGTCTTAATGGGCTCAAAACACTCATTAACCAATTTACAAAGTTTCTACTCACTTACAGTTAAAAGTTATCGAATAGTTATCGGCTCTTAACTAATTACCACAACCGACTAGTAACTTGGTAAAAATATAATTCCCACTAAACACACTAAAAATAATTCTCACATTGAAATTACTAATTTACCCCTGCTCACCAAATGACCAAAATACCCTTCTAACACCGAATTCTAATAATGTCAACCAAAATACACACAGAGGCAATTAATCACATACAAGCACACATAAACACACATAAATAAATAATAAAATAAGTTTAACGAAAAACGGGCTGTTACAGTATATGACCATAACATTCGGGTATGCTCGTCAAAAGAGGTGATAAAGTATCTGCATCCACCTAATGTAGGCACCTCAAATGGTCCACATATATCAGAATGAACAATTTCAAGTGACTCTTTTGATCTCTTAGGCTTTTCAAAGACGATTGGTTACCTGATTTGCTTGTCTCTCAATAAAATTACTATTTCTTATGTGCATTCAGAACATACAATCCAGATACTGAGTTTTATGAGCTCAAATATCATAGGCTTCTAAAACTTAGATGAGCATACCTCATATGCCATAACCAGATAGTATCTTCATCTATAGTACTTGGCAAGCAAACTTCTTTTGCAATTTGATTGCTGCATTTGACAGTTCTATTCTTTGATAATGTGGATTTCAGCACAAGCTTCCTCTACTTATCAAATAGTTTCACAGTGTTACCATTCACATTGACAGAGGATCATTTCTCCACAATTTGGCCTATACTCGTCAAATTACACTTAATTCCTGGTACATATGGTACTCTCTCTAAGAGTGCTTTCTTGCCTTATCTCCTTCTGATAGCAATATCTCATATGCCTTCAGCTGCAAGATTCCTGCTATCTGCAAATCTGGCATTTGTTTTCTTGCTAGAATCAAAATTGTTGAGACATTACTTGTGTCCGGTAATATGATTTGAACATCCAAAATCAAGGTACAAATCCTCACACATAGGATATCTTTCACTTGTAGTAGCCATTAGCAAGACTACTTCAGAGTCAAAATCATCTTGGGCAATATTTGTTGCTTTATCACATGTATGACATTTTTTCCCATCTTTCGTGATCTTTCGTGTGCCAACACTCATCGACATAATATCCAAAATTCTCACAATTATACCATGGCATCTTTCTCTTATCAAAGTCTTTTCTTTTATTGTGATTGTTTCCAGAACCTCCTCCTCTCTTAGAGGATGATCAGCTTTGTCATTAATCTTGGACTTTCCATTATTGAACTAGTTACCTTTCTTGAATTTTCCTTTACATTTCTTCTTTGAATTCCTATCATAACCATCTTTATTGGTGACTTGTACTTGCAAAGTTTGTTGTACAAACCTCTATGCTCCTCTTTTAATCACAAGAAACTCATGTGCTTTCAGATATGATTGAAGCTTTTCAGTTTTCATTGCTCTAATATCTTTTGATTCTTGGAATCACAAAGAAAAGTACTAAAAACATAGCCAAAAATATCATATGATGCTCTGTCATCAGTTTCCTAGACTCATAACTAAGAACTCTTGATGTCAATTGTTAACACATAACTTGCATTACAAGCAGTCAAATAGAATGAATAAAACTATGGTGAAAATGGTGAAATTAGAGAATGATGATGAAGAGAGAGAGAGAGAGAGAGAGAGAGAGAGAGAGAGAGAGAGTTGTAACTGCGTTTCATTGATTGATAAATTGTGAGTTTACAACTTGTATATAGAGGTGACTTGTTGGTTAAGAAGTTTACATTTAAAATCTCTTTCCACGGAAAGTATCGAAAAATTTAAACTTAAACACATGGGTAATAGAAATACATCGAACCATATATTATTTATATCCAAAATATAAAACTACAAAAGACACCATAGCTATCCGAAACTAGGTAATGATCCTCGTCATGTGATACTAGCGTCTCCATCATAAGCTGCATTAAGAGCAGAGACTAGAACATCAAGCTTCTGCTGCGAACCTTGATCGGTGAGATTGTTCTGCAAAAACATGAGCAAGTATACTCAGTCAATAACAAGTAATAGAGCGAAAGTAAGGTATCATTTTCACGAGGATTAACTATGAAAATCAACTGTATATCAAGGACTTAGCAAGTTTATTGTAGATTTATCTTTATTTGGGTATTTCATTTGTTAGTTCCCCCATAGGTTCTTTGTCTAATTGTCTGAACCAACACTCATTGTGTTGACAGCAATAATGAAGGATGCTAAGACTCAATATTTCTGATTTGAGAAACAACGAGATGGACACACAAGGCTGCACCGATCGAGAAATAGAGAGATGGTAGCGGAAGATGCTATGGTCGTTTCAGATTTTGGGATTATGGTAAAAAAGTGTTGGAATTCAAATGTGAGTGGCTAGTCCTATATTGAAAATGAATGAACTAAAGGAAGAATATATAAGTTCAGTGACTCGTATACTCAATGTAGTGCCGACATCTGTCGGTGGTTTGGGTCCTTGCGCTCCCCTTGCCTTGCCAAAAATTGGTATTAAGAGCTTTGATTTGGTGGGATATTAAATTCTCAATGTGCTCGAAGTTACTCGTCGGACATTGCTACTATATTACTTAATCCTTTCAACGAAGTAATGACCATTTGATATGCTAGGTCCCTGCCGTATATTCTAAAGGTACACAATGTTACTGGAGGGACCGGATCCTCTCCTGTGACTGGAGAGTCCAGTGTAATCCTAGCCTTTACATAATAAATACATGTGAGGAATTAAATGCCAAAATAAAGAGAGATAATGTACTTAATGGTTTAGATTTTAAACTGGAGAAAACTGCAGAAGGTTTTCACAGGAGGGAATCCGCTCCCGTTGCTGGATTTGCAAGGTCTTACGCCCACTTGTGTTAATGCATAAACTATGTGCTCATGGTCATTAGATCTTTTTAGGAAAAATAATTAAGGCTAGCCAATAAATAATCATAGTCTTGTTTGAGCTTGATGATTGAATTAAATTCTAGCAAGTTCATTTTAATGATTGATGAAATGGAACCTTTACTTCATTGGAGTAAATGCATGAATTGATCGGAACAAATGAATTATAAAATTAAAGCCCTAATTTTTCAAAACTTTGATCTATGTTTAAAATGATCTCTGGTTAAATCAAGTTGATGTGCATATGCTGACATTTTATATATGTTCCTGTATTTTTTGGATGCCATAGTAGCATCTAGTTCATTTCATTTGAGAACAGGATCATTATTCTTTTGTTCATAATAATGTCTTTAAAATTACTATGCTGATTTATATTGTATTTTTTTTCTTTCTATAATGCTATTTTTTTCTATAATGCTGATTTATAAGAATCACTTGTAAATACTCCACAATGTATTGAATAAAAAGAAAAAATACAAAAAAAATAAAAAATAAATTGGGGGGACTATACCAAAACCCAATGAAAGTAAAAAATAAACGATAATCAGGGAAACATAACCATCTCTTAAAAATTCAAACCTAATGAAACTAAGTAAACTATACCACCAAAAGAGAAATCTTGAACTATGTGGCCATGACGTGCTACACAATTACAAAAGAAAAGGAAAGAACATTGGAGAAAAATAAGGCATTATGCCTAAAACAAATGAAAAAATTTCATATTGAATACTCCTGTTTTTTGTACATGTATGTGGCATTGAAAATAAAGATTTCTTGAGTATGCTCTACCAAAAATAAAATTGAAGTGAAATGAAATATTCTTTTAGAGAAAATATGTTAGGACACTCCATATTGCTCTTCGTTCTTCTTTTTCTCCTTTACCAAGCCTTTGTTGTAGCAATGACCTAAACTAACAAGGTTGGCCAACACGGCATCGTAGGTTTCCAGAATACCGTGTAAGTCTTCCAACATAACTTCCTGGTTTAGCTGTAATCATGTCTTCTCTTGAAAATGGTCTGTCCTTTAGCTCTGGTCCAGATTGTACGAAAAATGCTCCGTTCAAAAATAAGTCGTTGACTGATCTCCATTGCCATATTTTCCATTCGCTCTCCTCTGTGTATTCCCTCTTTGTTATTTCTTTTGAATTGATTAGGTCATTGCCGAGCATTTTGTTATTAGGGCCAATAAATCGGTTACCCTCACTAATAATGGTAGGGTTCTGGCTACCACCAATGGCATACATTTCCCAATGAGTGTAGTCATTGTTAACACAATGAACAAAACCATATCTTATTCTTGGCATTCTTTGGACTAATCTCTTTCCAAAGTGGTTGAATGCCAATGTGATTTGCATGATTTTATCTTCGGTATAGTCGTTACTAGCACCAAAAAGCATCACCTGTATTGCATCACAAATACTCAAAAGTAAGGAAAATTAACCCTGCCACAGATTTCATTATGGTGTAATGCTCATACGGTGCAGCTGCTGCAAAACCGTTGGAGCTCAAACAAAAAATCTCCAAACTTAGATCCAACGATTAAATATTATCGACCGAGATTGAATTGGACTAAATAAAAAAACACACTAAAATTTGTGTTATTATAATACTTTTCGAGATTTTAAATTTGTGTTAGTGAAAAAAAAATGAGAACTTGAAATCTCTCTGTCCAATTTAATTTTGGCTGATAAAAACTATCACTCGGCCAAAGATTGAATTGGACCGAGTTTGAAATGGCGAAAAATGAAGGAATAACTCACCTCATTGTGGTCAGTGAAGTGACTGTTAGAGATGGTAATAGCAGTGGAACCCATTATAGCATCAATCAAACCATCAGTACAATTTCTCATGGAAACATGATCAACCCAAACATTACTAGCACCAAAGATGGAAATACCATCACCATCACTCCTTGTTCTAAAACCATAATGGGTCTCAGAATCTCTAATCAGACCACCATTTCGGACTTGAATGTCGTAAATTTTAATTCCATGGATGATAATGTTCTTAACAAATTGAATGGTGATACCGGCACCATTGGAAATGTAAACATCAACGCCTCTACCATCGATGGTTTTGTCACTAGACATAATAAGCTCTTGTTGGAGTGTGATGGCCATGCTGTGAGCGAATGTGATCCAAAGGGAACCGTTACGTGTCACCGCGTAACGGAGGGTTCCGGGTTTTGGGTTCATCAAGTCGTCATCAGAAGGATCGGTGACAACATAGATTGGACCGCCTTGACCTCCGCGGGTGTTTCTTCCGAATCCTTGGACACAATCTGCTAGCTTTTGGCGGTTGTTAGCCCAATTTGGGTCACACCTCCAGCATCTGTCAATAGGATTTGTGGCCAAGCATTTTCCATCATCTTTATGTCCTCCCAAGTTCCTTCTTCTGTCCTTTGCGGCTATGACTCTGTTTGTCAACAAAATCACATTTTAGTTTATCTTATACTATAGATAGATTTTAAACATTTGTGCAAAGACTTTAGGTTATGATCAAACGTATGTATAAATTATTAAACCGTTTTAATAAATTGTAAGAATGAATTGCATTTTTTGTAAAAGAATGATATATGTGCAAGGAATTGTTTACTCGTGTCGATCTTATGAAATTGAATATGTTATGAATATGATATGGTGTAAATTTTAATTAGCAAAACGCTCGCTAGCTCGTTAATAGAAACACTGAAATATATCCAAATTAATTGAGAGATGCTTTTATCCCCCAACAATTTGTAAAAAACTGATTCTGCCCGATTGCATCGTTTCGGACAGACAAAAACACATCGTTTTCTTCGGATGCACCATTCTAATTGAAAATGGTGCATCTAGACAAGATCAAAGTTTATGAAATGGTGGGAAAAGTTCCTCTAAAATTAATTTTATGTTTCTGGAATCATTTTTACATAAACACAATCATGCACTATTTTTATCTTATAAAATTGAATGTGTCATGAATATGATAGGGTAAGATCTTAAATAGCAAAATACTCAACAATATCAAATTTAATTTTTTGTTTCTGCATCATTTTTATGTAAAACCAAACATGCACAATTTTTAACTTATGAAATTTAATGTGTTATAAATATGATAAGGATAAGATGTAAATAGAAAAATGCTCACTCAGAAATAGAAGCAGTAAAGTTTCCAGAGATAGCATAAGGATCAGGAAAATAAGCAGCCTTATTCTCTTGTTTTGCAACCTTAGCCCTTTCTTGCCAATATGAATCAAACTCTGGTCTTTGTTCTTTCCAGTACTCATTATTCTCTAATTTATTGGCATTCAATGTAGGGGTAAGAATTGCCAAACAAAGCACAAAAAGAATAATGTCAAGTGATCTTGCCATTTTTTTTAGTTTTTTGGTTTTTTTATGTTGACCAAAAAAAGGGGTTTGGACTTCAAATCATATGAAGTTAACCCCGAGGCCAACAAAATGAAAAGAAAGAACACTTGTTCTTAGGGAAACTTTATAATTGATAATATTTGATCCCTGTCTATGTTTTCATTGTTGCATAGGTATTTATACATCAAGATTAAAATCCAAATTTGGATTATGTTGTAGAAACATTAGGCTAGATAAACGGGTTACTTATCTTTGACCATGAACATTTTTTAGGTCAAAATTTGTAGTGGATTTTCATTGACCTTGTCATAGCCATAAAAAAAAATAGGTGTTCATTCTTAGCATCTAAATCTAAAAAAGGAAATGGTTATTTGCCAAATTATACATGGAAATAAAATGGCTGCTTATCCTCCTAGTGACAAGGAACTTTAATTCGTAATGCACAGTCACATGCTAAAATTCAATGGGAATTTATTTTTTCCTTATCCAAACATGTCTCCGGAAGTATACTTAATAAAAAAAAATTAAATCAAAAACCACACACACTTTTTACACCCTTCCATCGAAACTCATGAGCGCTTAGATGAGATGACACGAGTCTCTTCTAGCTTAACTAAAAGTCTTGATTTGAATCTAGTTTTGGGTATGCAGCAAAGACTCAAAGTCTAGTCTCCATTGTTGCGCGCACGGAGAATTTAGTTTGACGGACTTTCACATATGTTAGAATAACTTTTTTTGACGGAACGCAAAGAATTTTATAAACACAATTTTTGTATTATTATGTAATTAAAATCAACTAATAGATGGTTTTAGCATGATATAATATATAGGAGTATCGAATATGAACAAGAATTCTCACGTTAAATTGAAATGTAAATATTGAAAAACATATGTTGAGAGAACTCGTATACTTATGTCTTACAATTTTAGGTGAATATGAGTTATCCCAAGTATTTGTGATGTTGCTTTTTTAGCTCAAGATGATAATCTCTCAATGATTTGGACATTTCTCGCAACTCAACAATGGTATTAATTAGTCAAAGATTTGACTAAAGGTACCAACTTCTTATATCGAAAGCTTTTCTAAAATTTGGTGGTCAGACAAGTGTCCCTTGATGTTGTGACCCAATAATGGTATAATTAGTACATGTGAATGATAAAACTCCGGCTTGAAGTAGAGCATCTCATATGAATGATTTGCTCACATTTGAGCGAGAGATTGTTGGGATATTACATGTGAGTGAGAAGTATGGGTTTAGCCCGGATGTAACTCCCTTCACAAACCAACATATAAACATAAT
>Ga0315914_1009092_pt1 | contig 12931 bp, 5 predicted proteins | sample MpolenodulesMG_FD_203920 | JGI IMG/M metagenome (GOLD analysis project Ga0315914, IMG submission 203920) | Medicago polymorpha root nodule microbial communities from Los Angeles, California, United States - elongated nodules | ecosystem: Host-associated > Plants > Roots > Nodule | place: USA...
CTAATAACCAAAAGTAGCTTCCACAAATCCTTCTAATAGAGGAAAAGAATCAAATGCATAGTTAGGAGACATTGACTCTAGGGCGAAAGGATACCCCTTCGCCAACTTCCTACGTGAAGATGGTGTCTTTTAACTTATAAATCTGCAGCACTATTTAGGGTGATCATTGACTCTAGGGGGAGAGGATACCCCCTCGCTGACTTCCTACGAGAAGATGGTATCCCTTAAGCAATCTGCAGCCCCCAAGACATTTAAATTGTCAAAATAATCTAATTAATTCTCATCTCTCTTATATGAAATGAAGAAAGGACTTTTCTCGGTTGCTTTAGTGCTAAAGTTATAACCTGTTTCCTCATAATATCTATCTAATACAGGAGCAAGAAAAGGGTTGGACTTCACACACACACTCACTTGAAACTTGTTGTTAGGTTGAATAGGTTCACAAAGAATACTTGAAGTTGTGATAAGTGTACACTTGAAATAAAACCCTTGAGGAGACATAAGTTTTTAATTGAATTGTCATATGTTAATCTTGTTTATGTTGCTATGTTTATACCTTTTGCTTGAAGACAAACAAAGATTCAAGTGTGGGGGAGTTTGATGAGTCAATAATTAGTGTTTTTAATATAATATTTGAGTCTGGTTTATTTAGATTTAAGTTTATTTTATTTAAATATTATTTTCTTTTAGAACTATTTTACTTTAATTGCAAGTTATTATATTTCAGGATCAAATAATTGAAAGATTGAGCCTTGGAACAAAAGAAAGAATTTGGAGCTGATTCGGGTTGAAAATACGAAGATTGAAGACAAAAATATATTTCCCCAATACGCTTTTTATTCTTTTAAAACCTTAAAAATCCAATCTTTACAGCTGAACTTTCTTCTAATCATCTTCTAAAAGTTAATTAAATTGAACAACTTCGTGTTAAAATAATACTCTCTTTTTACTACTTCGGTAGAACCGTGCACTTGCGGTTTTACTCATAAAAATTTATTAAGATGAGAGGAGTACTTTAAACATATTCAAAGAGTTGGTTAAAAACACAAAAACAGTTAATAAAAAAGTAAAAAGAGGAAGAAAGAGAGTATGAAAATAGCAGTGCCGACTCTCTAGCAGTGAGATTTCCATTTTCCAGCTTGTTTCATTCCTTCCGCGTTACCTCAACTTCGATTTCTTTAATCAAATCAAATCGCCAAAAACCACTCAACTCTCAAAAACAAAACATCATCAACAACAACACTTTCATTCAGATCTACGACAAACAAAATCACAAAATGTTGCGAATACCCTTTACTTTGCTTTCCTTCATCCTCATTCTCGCTCTTTCAATTCTCAATTTTGCACACTGCAAGACCCTTAAACGTGACGGTAAAGAAACAATACCCTTTTACAATCTTTCTTTGATTCCGTTAATTGGATTGTTTTTTATTTGATTTGATGGGTTTTTGATTTGCAGTTAAGGCTTTGAATGAGATCAAAGCTTCACTTGGTTGGAGAGTAGTGTATGCTTGGGTTGGTGATGATCCTTGTGGTGATGGTGATCTTCCTCCTTGGTCTGGTGTTACTTGTTCCACTGTCGGTGATTATCGTGTTGTAACTGAACTGTAAGTATTGCTTTATTTTATGGAATAAATTTTTTTTTTTTTTTTTTAGAAAGTTTTTATGTTCAAAGTGTAATTGTTATGGATTAGATTTGTGGTGTAATTTGGAATTGATTTTTTTTGTTAAATTTGTAGTGAGGTGTATGCGGTTTCGATTGTTGGACCTTTTCCTACTGCTGTTACAAGCTTGTTGGATCTTACTCGGCTGTAAGTAACTTACTTAATTTGTGTTGGCTTATCTTTTGATCCTTGTAATTGCTTGAAGATTATGCGTTGTTGCTTGATACGGAAGTTTTAATTCGCAATTGTGGTTGCAACGCGATCCTTTTTAGCCTCAATCGCGACCGCTTTGAGATCATGGAGACATAAAAAACCATGCTGACATGTCACCTTTTTAAAGGGATAAACTTATGTGTAGTGAACAACATATACAACACATATAGAGTAATACTTAAGTTTTTTCATTTTCAAAACCATACTTGATACACATGGTTGTGTTGGAGTTGGATGGCAATTGGGGAAGGGGTTTTTGTGTTTATGTTTGTCATGTAGTTTTACAAAATTATAGGGTTTTAATTGTTTTGGTAAAATGATAGTAGCTTGGTGGTGAAAGGTTGGGTTCCTAGTGGTACACAAGTATATTTGAAGAGTTTTGTGGTGGATCATGAATTTAGTGGTATAATGTATGATTGAAGCTTATGGACTTTTGACAGAGCCGACAAATTATATTGCAATGAATATTATGTTTATTGAATGAAAATTGAGCAAGATTGTTAGGTACCGTATATGTATGTATAGGTCCAATTGTCCTAGGTCCACTTGCAGTCATCCAAAGAGGATAATTAGAGAAGGGATAGTTCGGTACGGGAGGATAGAGAGAGCGAGTTGAGTTTGTTATATAGAGACTGAAGGATAAAGAAAAGGTATCTTTTGGGAAAACCATTTGGTTAGGTATGGACAGAATGTTCCCTGTAGGAGCTTAGCTCTGTGGGCATTAGGATATTCATCCTTTTGCAGTTATCTTACACTTCCAGAAATAATACATCGTACTTCCAGTTTTGTGCATTTCAATCCCTTTTTCTATATCAACTTTGTTTACTCTTATGACTTTTCATGTGCAAACCCAAATTTGAAAGATTTAACATAGAGATCAATATAGCATTTGTGCATGGGTAGAAGATCTGTGTTAGCTAAAATGACTGTAAATAATGTATCCAAGAAGGTGAATAACTGTGATTTGTTTTTGCATTGTATTGCCAATTATAAGTAATAAATGGAAGATTCAGGGACACATGTTATGACGACACACTGCTTGCTTACTGCTTGTCTACCTCTGATCTTGTTTTTTTACATTCAAAGACTTCAAGTTTGCCGCTTTCTTCCAAGCTCTTAGTAATTAATGTAATGTCCACTTTTGGCAGGGATCTCCATAATAACAAATTGACAGGGCCTATTCCTCCTCAAATTGGTCGGTTGAAGCGTCTTAAAATACTGTACGGATTTTCTACTCCCTCTTAGATTCTGATTTCTCTTTGTATATGGTTCAGATACTCAATTTTGATGTGATCATTATGATGCTGTACAATGCCATGGGCAAGATTTTTATGCTAATAACAGTTGTTGATTTTTGAAGATTATGCTTTTTCCACTACTTCTATGTTAACTGTCATTAATCGCTTGGCTCTACCATTTGAATTATGGAGTTCATTTTTTTTTACCTGTTGCTTCCTTGCAGAAATTTGAGGTGGAACAAACTGCAGGATGCAATTCCTCCAGAAATTGGCGAGCTTAAAAGTTTGACGCATCTGTATGTAGCCTTAACCTTCTTGGTAACTTTTGGCTTGTTAGTCTTTCCTTCCCCATTTTTGCATTTTATTAACAATTGAGATATGATATCCTTATGCAGGTACTTAAGCTTCAACAGTTTCAAGGGTGAAATCCCCAGGGAGCTAGCAGATCTACCTGACCTACGTTACCTTTATCTTCATGAAAACCGTTTGACCGGAAGAATACCACCAGAATTGGGCACTCTACAAAACCTTCGGCACTTGTAATTTTCAAATCCTATTAACACAATCTTCTACTTCAGAGAATATTTATATCTCATTCTCATACCAATTATGTCTCATTATATTACTGTTATGTTTATAGGGATGCTGGTAACAATCATTTGGTTGGTACCATTAGGGAACTCATTCGTATTGAAGGTTGCTTTCCATCACTACGCAATCTGTAAGTTTTTGTTTGTCAATTATTTATCTTGAGAAATTTCCATTTGGTCTTAAATAAATAAATTGCAGTTTTCTCTCAACATTAACATATTTTGTTTTGCTAACCAGATATCTAAACAATAATTATTTTACTGGAGGAATACCTGCACAACTTGCTAACTTATCCAGTCTTGAAATCTTGTGAGTATTTCTCTTTTACCGTCTCTTAATGCGTGTTTCAATGGTGCTGTTAAACATGATTTTACTGTGTCAAGATCTATCTAGCTGGAAAATTCCCATAATGCATTGTTCATTGTTGGAGACAGGTATCTGTCCTACAACAAAATGTCAGGAGTCATACCATCTAGCGTTGCTCATATTCCTAAATTGACATACTTGTAAGTTTGCAATTCAACATTACTATTGTGTATTTGATAGTTCGCTCGACTAGTTATGAAGCATATATTTAGCGTATCATTGAAATACGTATATAAAAAGCATTGTTCGTCAAACCAAGAACTCTTGATTAATTTTTTCACGAGAGTAAATTTGGTATTTTGCTACAATAGACCTGTTTTGAATTATTTTACATTTGCTTCCTGATGTTTATGCATTTCTTCTATGTTTACTTAAAAATATCTTGGTAACAGATATATTTTTAAATTTGTATTATTGCTGAAACCCCGATGCAAGTTTTTGGTTCCCCTTTTTTGTCAAAACTTGTAAACTTGTAGGCATTCAATCCTCTAATGCAATAAAAGAACTAGAATCTCGTGCTTAACTAGCCGTTATCAATTCTCCACTGACAAATAATGCTCTTAATTTGATACTATGAGCTTCAATGCCTTGATTATTTGAGCTCAAATTTTTTTATTCATGTGAAAAACGGAATTTACCATGATTTCTATGCTTTTCTCCCAGATAGACCAACATATATTAATACTTGCGAGAAATGTGTTTGGCATCTGAGTGAAGCATTATCAATATAAAAAATTAATATTTATTTCAGGTACTTGGATCACAATCAGTTTTCAGGGAGAATTCCTGAACCCTTTTACAAGCATCCATTTTTGAAAGAAATGTGAGTTTCCTATCATCGAGTAAATCAACCATTTATCTTGTGTTCATTGAACTGAATAATCATATCATATGGTCTTGGCAGGTACATCGAGGGAAACGCATTCCGGCCTGGTGTCAATCCAATTGGTTTGCACAAAGTGCTTGAAGTTTCTGATTCAGAATTCCTTGTTTAATGAAACTCAATCTTATTTTGTTTTTTCTTCCAGAAAGTGTAATAGTTCATGTTATCATCTCAGTGAAATGGCCAAAATAGGTATTTAATTTTTTGCCAAAGCTATATTGTCACCATCAATAAATAATAGTTCTTTTAAGTTTATTATTTAGTATGAGCTTTTCACGTATGTAGGAAGTTCATTGTACTATAGATATAGTTATGTACTCTCGATTTCAACTTCAAAAATAGAGGAAGTTTAATACCACCTATGTCCTTAAATATAGCACCATTTGGAGAAAACTCTTGTAATTTTTAATCATATTTCAAATTACTAAATATATTTGTTATTTTTTTCGAATATACCCTCTTGTTAATACTCATAAGAAAAATCAGAACTAGATATATTTATAGACAAGGTGTGATTCAGTAATAATACTAATACATAAAAGTCGTGATGTATAATTCAGTAATAATACTAATACAAAAAAATCATGATGTATAAGCAGAAAGAATACTCACAAATATAGACTCATCAGGTACTATATCAGTCAACTGCATCAAACGAAACAAATAAAGACTTTCCTTGAAGCAACTATTTTGCACATGACCAGAAACCATTGCACCTCATATTCCTTTATCCTTCTCAGGCGCTTCATCAAAGAACAATCTAGCCGAATCAACATAACCCACTTTCGTATATCCAGAAATCATCACACTACAAGAAACTGCACTTAAGCTAGGAATTTCATACTAACTAAACTAACATTTAACCACTAAATAACTAACTAAGCTTAAACGAGTATAAATAAGGTCCAAACATAAAATTGTGTTTAAGGCTTATTCATACTCTGAGAAAATGAAATCTTGTCTAATTATGATTTCTCCTGACACGAGCAATAGGGCGTCATAGACTCTTCACTTCTTGTCGCTATTTCTAGCATCAAAGTTTTAAGCCACAAGGCGTGAAAAACTTAGAACAGGCACATGCATGACAGGAGGGAAGGGGTGAAATTGTTGATATGGGGACTCAAGTTAGAGCTTTCCATCCTTATGATAGTGATGTTGGGCTCTCACAACATGCTCATAGGATTTTCGTTGGAAATTTGAAGGTTAACATGTTTAATGGTGTCGGTTACAATTCAGGAGTTTAAATTGATGCAAATAATTTCACTTGTTATTCCATGGTGGCCCTCTCTGAATGCATAACATAGCACATGGTTTGTGCAGACTTTGTGCTTGTAGTATATAGGTTTCATACTAGAAGTCCCACATCGGAGAGAATTGCTGAAACAGTGAGGGAAAGAGACTATAAAGTAAAACGGTATGACATTTGATTACGTACTTACCTGGATGGGATGGGGTCAATGGGTGATCAAGAAGGCCCATGGCCTAGGCAAGTGATCTCCATTGCACTTAGGAGGGGTGCTAGCCTAAATATCTATTGATTATAGTCTAACTGCATATGCATTTTCTTCAAAACTGAGTGTATTTCTTCCATTCGAGGATGAGTTTTTTCGCCGGCAATGAACTCACTGACAACTCCATTAATCTCTACTGAGCTACAACCTGGTGCCTTATTTGCCCCTTTGATTTTCATCATATCCCTTACCCTTCTAGCATCACTATGTTTCCCAGATGCTGCATACAAATTAGAAAGCAAAACATAAACTCCGCTGTGAATGTGATTATCTAACTGCAACACTTTTTCAGCAGCAAGTTCAGCTAGTTTAGTTTCTCCATGATTACAACATGCACTCAGAAATGCTCTCCAAGCCAATGCTTCTTCAGAGCCATTCCATGAATTGGTTATTTTTCTTATCATTACCATAGCTTCTTCAAAAAGCCCTGCCCTGCTTAGCAAATCAACTAAACAACCATAATGTTCACTTTTTGGCACAATGTTGTAAACACTACACATTTTATCCAACAACTTCAAACCTTCATACGCCATTCCCGAGTAACTACAAGCAGTAAAAACTGCAATGAATGTTATATCATCAGGTTTTACCCCAACTTTTTCCATATCGTAAAACAGCTTCAATGCACCTTTCCCATCTCCATGCATTGCCATACCAGAAATCATAGCATTCCAACATACAACATCTCTCACTTTCATCGAATCGAATAATCTTTTCGCCAATTCCAAATTCCCACATTTAGCGTACATATCTAATAAACTAGTACTCAAACGAACACTCAATGGTACTAGCCTCGATCGATTCAAATATCGATGAATCCAAACACCAATATCCAAAGCACCTAGATGAGCACAAGCAGAAAGAATGCTCACAAATATAGACTCATCCGGTACTATATCAGTCAACTGCATCAAACGGAACAAATAAAGACTTTCCTTGAAGCAACTATTTTGCACATAACCAGAAATCATTGCACCCCATATCCCTTTATCCTTCTCAGGCGCTTCATCAAAGAACAGTCTAGCCGAATCAACATCACCCACTTTCGCATAACCAGAAATCATCACACTCCAAGAAACCACATTTAAGCTAGGAATTTTATCAAACACGTACCGTGCAGCTACGACGTTGCCAAAAACACAGTACATTGACATCAAACTATTACCCACATAGATATCAAACACAAGACCCAATTTTGTACCATACCCATGAATCATTTTCCCTAAAGAACTATCATGAAATGTTCCACAAGCCTTCAATACATAAGGTATAGTATAGTTATCAGGTTTCAATTGACCTTGAAGCATTTTAACAAACACTTGAAGTGCACTTTTGAACTTATTATTAAGTAGAAAAGCTTTGATTATTGTGTTGTATATACAAACTGTGGGATTTTGAATTTGTTCAAAGACTCTGCATGCATAGGTGAGACTTTCATCATGATGTTTGTGTGATGAACAGAAAGCTAAAACTCTGCTTAAAGCAAAGGTATTGTTTTCAAGACCTGTTGTGAAGACTTGTGCATGTGCTTGTTTGAGATGTTTCATGTTCTTGCATTTCTCTAATAGTACTAAGCATCTTTTTGTGCTAATTGACATGTGAACTGTGAAGAAAACTAGATTCAAAATTGAATTACAATATTTATTCACTAGATTAGTTTCATCATAGAAATAAATGCTGCTATCCTTGAATTTTACTCACTCCTTGCTAGTTGTTTTCCCATGTATCGTTGTTTAATGAGTTTGTTATCTTAGTAGCATAACCAATTTAACGGTGTGTTTGGTTCGATGGTGGTGGTGAGAATTGAATTTGATAGAATTGATTTTGAGAGAATGATTTTGATTAAAAATAAGTTGAGCATAGATTTTTGAAAGGAGGATAAGTTGAGCATAGATTGTTTTATGTTTAATTTGTCAATTCATGTAATTATACTTTTGAAAGTGTAATTACCAAAATGAACCCTAAGTGTATTCAAAACTAAATTTCATTTTATTTATTTTAGGTAATTATTAAAACTTAGGGTTAAATATATTTTTGACTCCTATAAATATACTAATTATTCGTTTTAGTCGTTCTAAAACTTTCTTCGACTTTTAGTCTCTCAAAAGTTTTTCATCTTTACTTTTGGTCCATTCTTTAAAGTAAACTTATATGCAGAATTCATATTTTTGAATAAAATTTTGCATAAAGGTTTATAAAATTATAAGAAACTCTCTCAAAAAAAAATTAGAATTTTTTAACAAAAACATGAATTAAATATGAATTTTTAATTTTTTTTGGTTAAAAATTCATATTTAATTCATATTTTGTTAAAAAATTCTTTTATTTTTGGAGAGATTTTTACAATATTCTAATTTCTTAAATACATGATGGGAAAATTGGGTCTTTGTGATAAATGGATTGCATAGATGAAGGCTTATATGTTCGAAGGTAATATGTCGATTCTTGTTAATGGAAGCCCTACAAAAGAAACCAATATTCAAAGAGGTTTAAAGCAAGAATATAATACTAACAAGTAAAGATTATTATGCATGTAGGTTGATGATTGCATCTCATGGGACATGAATACGAGATATCAAGTCTATACATAAGTATATTGACCCACCATGAGAATACTACATAGTATGTTAGGAAGGTTTCATAAGTTATTCTTATAGTGATAGTGGTGTATATCACCCTTATTTCAATTCAAACATTGTCTGTAACAAGATAACTAAAAAGTTGGTTAATAGATACTTCACGAATCATGTTGAGGGACATGAGTGACTTAGATGAGATTTGCTCCTCCTGAATAACAGGAGAAATATATGTAGGTCTCTTGATGGAATGATGTCTCATGCGCAGGGATGCATGAGGCAGCCCCTCATGCACGAATGTTGCAGTTTTCGACCCTTTTCAAGTGTTCTTCCGTCTTGTGATGTCTTAGAATTTCAAATGAATTTTCTTCACTTTGTATTGTGTTCAAATACCTTCTAAGCACCATCGAAATTCAATCTTCATGATTTCTCACGTGATGTCTTGTTTTACTGATTTACAGGATTTCTCACTTAAAAGACTCAAAACACCTATGGAGTTGCATGATTTAGGATAAGAGTGAATTACAATGACTCAAATGAAGACAATACAAAAAGTTCCTCAAACCAATGACAACCCGTTTAATTAACTTTTAATTTTCCTTCAATCGCAAAGAATTAAACTAAAAACATAGCTAAAAACATCATATGTTTTTCCATCATCATGGAGCACATGTGGCTACTAAATGGGGAGTGCATCACGACATCTTAGACAGGGAATGCACAATTATGTTCTATTTATGTTCAAGAGCGGATTGATCATACAACGAAGACTTCGAAAAAGCTGCTAATTCATTACCTTTTTTTTGATTCGCCTGCTACACTTTGAATTCTCAACACCCCTCTTTCTCATCAAGTCACAACATATGCGTTAGTTTGGAAAGCTAAGAAGAATGACAAGTATTATGTTTGTAGTGCTTATCAAATTTGCACCGAAAATATCCATGACACCTCTCACTTAAGATGTTCGGGTCGATGAAACTCGATATGAAACATCAAATATCCTCTAAAGGTTAAGAATCTTGTTTGGAGGGTGTACCATGCATGTTTTTATACATGCGTATGACTGGTTAGTAGAGGAGTTATTGGCCCCACTGCGTGTGTTGTTTGTAATGAGGATTATGAAGATTATTTGCATGAATTATTTACATGTTCCCGGGCTACTTAGTTGTGGCTCGATACTAATTTATGGAACGTTATAGAGCACACTTTGAGTTTGTATCTTGCGACGATCCCGTGGAGTCTTTGGAAGCGTAAGAATTTAAAATTGCGGCAACAAGTGCATGAAACAAATGCCCAAGTAGTTGAACCTGATTGGAAGCTCGCGCAAGAGATGAGAACAAGTGTCAGGACAACTGACGCACAACCTCAACTACAACCAAGTCGTGCTCACACTCATAGATGGCAGAGACCCACTCCATAGATGTAAATGCAATGTTGATACTTCTTTCTCTTTTTATCATAATAAAGTTGGCATATGAAACCTGACCAAAAAAAAAAGTTGGCATATGAATGTGCATTTGTGATTCTGTTGGTGGCTTTGTTTGTCCTTACGAGAACAACATGGTTCTCTCCATTATGTTTAGTTGATTTAGGCAAATCAATGATTCTTTCTCAAGTATTGGAGAGGGTCATTGAATTAAGTTTTTATGGTATGAATTTTTTGCTTGATTCTAAAATAGTGATCGACACTTCAAATGGTGGAAGCATTCACAATATTGAGTATGGTAGCATTATTCAGCATTGCATGCAAGTATTTAGCAATTCTTTTTATAACTTTATGGTTAAGTTTAGCTAAAGACAAGCAAATGAGTTGCTCATGAATTATCACATACAGCCTCATTGAACAATAATTTCCAATTGCTTATTGATTACCGTCATGTATCATTGATTATTATCTAATGAAATAATATGAACTTCTTCTCCTTTTTTTTGAAACGTATGAACTTCTTCTCCTAAAAGAATAAAAAATAAAATTACTATTATATGTTGACCGGAGAGTAGTAAAGCTATGTCCGTCAACAAAGAATAATAGAGACGGGTGCAATATAATTTTTTTTTTAAGCAAAGGGTGCAATATTTTTATTAACACAGTGGGTACGTCAAGCATAATTTGTTTCTTTCTTATGCGTTTTTTATTCAGTATAGTTGTGTCGCGTCATTTTTTGGAGGTCAAGCTATTTTATTAGCATAGACTCACTATTTCATTTCACGACTGAACATTTAATTTTGAGAGAAAAGGGAAAAAAAGTTCGAAACACCCCTTTGAAAAGATTTAGGGTTCGGGGGTTAGTTACATAAAGGGAAGGTGTTAGCACCCTTTATGTCCGTAGTACTCTACGGGAACCTCTTGGTTTTATTCAACATTTTGTGCTCTAACTTGCTTGCTTTTTAAAATTGGTATTTAAAGTGGTAAAGGAAAAAGAGACCTACTTATCTACATTTTTTATTGATTTGGAAGGACTAGGTCCTTTGCCTACGTACCCGTGAAGGATCAAAACCTCGTAATTCGGGGTAAAAATTGACGTTTGATTTGTTGTGTGTTTTTTATTAGTTTTGAAAAAAGGTTTTAAAATGAAAAGCCAAGTGGCAAAATAAATTTGTTTGTGTTTTTTATATTAAAGAAAAATGACTTGAAATATGATTAATGTAGATTGCAATGTTTGATTTATGAAAGAGTAAAAATAAAAGGATCACTTGACTTTGGGAATCAAGGTTTATTGTGAAAGAGTTTTTGTGATTTTTGTGGTTATTTGCATGTTTTTTTGTTTTTGAATAATAAGACTAAAGATAAACCATCGGAGCGAGAAAATAAAAGTGTGGGCACTTGGTGACGACGTTGGATCACCACAAAGGCCATTAACCTAGGCTAGAAGCAAAATAAAAGACATACACATACGCACGCACACACCTAAAACTATTACATTAAGCCTATAGAAATAAATGAATAACAAAGGGCACTTGGTGACGACGTTGGATCACCACAAAGGCCATTAACCTAGGCTAGAAGCAAAATAAAAGACATACACACACGCACGCACACACCTAAAACTATTACATTAAGCCTATAGAAATAAATGAATAACAAAATGCAGAATGATAAATCTAAAACTATACGAAATACAAAAGAAAAGAAAAAATCAAATGCATGAAGAAGAAATAAATAAAAAAAATGCAAAGGGGCCACCAGTTCTCTTCATGATGGGATCCCTTTAACTTTGGAGAGCAGCCGCAGCCTTGCGATTGGAGCGGAATAGAACAGCCACGGCACACCTGTCAATTGATGGATTCTCTAAATAAAATAAGCAGCAGCGGCTGGCAACAATTCAAAGCAATTGGAAGTGGAAACAAAACAACCACGCTGAAACAATTAGAGTATATGTATAATACGACACAGTAGTAGCAACAATGATTCACAATTGGAATTTAAAGTAAGAAAGTGCATTGTACCAAAAAAAGCGAGAAAGTGTAGCAATATGAAACAAGGGAATTGGGTAATAACATGGCAGCAACAAATTGAATGAAATGGAATAGGCACAAGAATAAATAATTAGGATGGAATGAGTACGTAGTAGCAAAATGAAATAAAATTTAACAAGGATTGAAATCAAGTAATAGGAGTTGGAACCAAATAAATCAGCATTAACAAGAATTGGAATTGAATATATGATAGAGAAACAAGGCAGCAATGGAATTAAACAAATAGGTGCAGCAACAAGAAAGCAATCACGCAGCAAAACAGATTTGTAAAACGGCACCACAAGAGAATTCAATCCAAATTGTGTATATTGATACGGGTGCCTCAAATCATGTCATATAAGGAATTAGAATTAAATTTGGAGGCACTGCTACAGTAACGTGAATGCAAAGAATAAAGGGAAAATTGAAAGTT
>Ga0315914_1009096_pt1 | contig 12929 bp, 3 predicted proteins | sample MpolenodulesMG_FD_203920 | JGI IMG/M metagenome (GOLD analysis project Ga0315914, IMG submission 203920) | Medicago polymorpha root nodule microbial communities from Los Angeles, California, United States - elongated nodules | ecosystem: Host-associated > Plants > Roots > Nodule | place: USA...
TTAAAAGGAAATAAACAAACACACACAAGATGGTAACCCAGTTCGGTCCAATATGACCTACTCTGGGGGAGAGAGCAGCTCTCCAATCCACTATGAGAAGATGTTACAAGAGGTTACAAGAAATCAGCCTTATACCTAATCTCTACACTTTGTTTCCCTCACCACACTCATATGAATCTTACTAGAGAATACACAAAGGAAGCTTTCGATCCTTCCAATGATGTAAACTCACTACCCAAGATGATTACAATGTTTATCCCAACCCTAGAGACCCTCCTTACAAAGATACTCAACCCTCAAGTTCCGCCCTTTGTAAACCCTAGGCCTCTAGCTTCAGCTCTCCTTCAAAATCTGCAGAAACCACTTAAATACTAGTCATAAAGGTCCACAATGTTAGGAAGTTGTTGTACCGCGTCACGATTTTCCATCTCAAAAAACCAACCTCTCTGCCAATCCAATCGTGTCACGATGCCCAAAATTGTGACACGATTTCAGGTTTTCCTGCAATCACAATTTGAAGCCAATATACAACAGGCTCTATGGTGGGCACCACTAATGTTCCTGCATAAACAAGGGGGAGTACCTCATAAGCAGGGGTGTGCTTCCTTAAGCGATGATTGGATCTTCCGCAACTGGTTGTATGCTTCATCTTCTCGTACGCTCTTTCTTCTCGCATTAAGTAAGATTAGAGGTGCTAGCATATAGTAAACCGAGTAATTGGTGAGTGTAAGTATGGTGAATATGAAGTGATCGTACTATCTATAGTAATGGATCTGATGTGAACCTCCTTGCTTGTTGCTAGAGGTGCTCACAATGAGGTTTGGTTTGTTTTTTAGACTAAAAGTCATCTGATCTGCAAGATAAAAAAACTTGAAGTTGGTTTGATTCGGTTGACATTATTTAAAATAACCGAACCAAACCAATTCGGTTTGGACTAGTTCGATTTTTGTGAAAGAACATAAATTAAAAAATCTACCAACGATTTTGATTATGTTAGCTGCAACAATTAACTAGTTTAGCCTCCGTGACAGAGACGATGGAGGAGATATGGTCGATTTGGAGATTTGATTTAGAAACTATTTATTGGAAAAGGAAGGGGAAAAATGGGTTGAGTGTTTGGGGGTATTCTTAATCCATATGGTGCAAACCAAAATTCACCAAATAATTGCAAAAAATGGTTGTAGGTTGTATGCAAGTTGTTACACGAATGAGAGAGGTGTCAGTGGCGATCATAGGGATATGAGCGTACCACAAGGGTGTCGTGTTAGAGGAATGATCCATTATAACACTCTGCAGTGAAAACGTTTTAAAAAGTGGATGACGAAAAATAAAGCACCTTAGAGTTACATTAAGAGACAAGTTGATTGAGTTTTCTTTCTCTTGCATGGGAATATCGTTATCATGCTACTCCATTAGATTATGAATGCATCTCGTTATCATTTGTGAACACATGTTTAAGATATGCAGCGGTCTCCCACACAAGATCTAACAAACATGGTCTTGTTGATAACTCATAATAGAAAACAATCTTTTCAGTTATTATTCTTTTAGCAATTCAAAATAGTAAAAGGAATTGGTACTCAAAATCCTCATGGGAAAGATATTTTATATTTTTTTTAAGAAGTCAAACTAGTCCATCAAAATTGTCACCGAGTTGAATCGAAACGGGACCTTGAGATGATCAAACTCAAAGGTCCCGACCCAACACTATCAGAACAATTGTCCGAATGAGAGTTGTCAGTTGCAATTGTGGGGATACGAGTGACGACGTTGTGTTAGTGGAATGATCTGTTGCAACACTCTCAACACTGAATTATGCAGCTGCAAGTTGCAAGTTACATTATTAAGAGACAAGTTAATTGAGTTGCTTGTATGGAATTATATGTAAGTTTTTGTCCAAATAAAAATAGTTTTGTAAAACATACAATAAAAAGAATACCATAATGAATTTAATTTATATACATTGTCGGCGTAAATATTTTTACATTGTCAATCGATCATAATTGTTAGATAAAAAACATTAGATTTTAGTTATAATTACATTGGTAGAGGAAATAGAAAAAAGACAAGCATAAGCAATCTCAAATTATAACGAAGAAAGTAGCATAACTAACTAAGGGCTCGTTTGGATTAGCTTATTTTAGAGCTTATATAAAACAGCTTATGCAAATAAATAAATTTTTATGTACTATTTATAAGTTTTTAAGGTAGTTTATGAAAAACCCGTTTATGAAGATACAATTTTCGTTACTGAGAGTTTATAAATTAAAATAAAAGCTTATTTATTTACATAAGCTATTTTTCATAAGCTCAAAATAAGCTCAAACCAAACGGGACCTAAATAGAATAACTTTAACAGATCTGATAGAATCATAATAGATTCATAGGTCAAGGGTGAGACATCCAAAATAGAAACCTAAAAAAATTATATTAGCAGTATTGTATCAATCCCAACAACTAGCAAGTTGTAAAAAAAACCCATGATTGGAGGTAAATATTATTATAGACCATTGCTAGCTTATATATAAACTAGATCAAGGAATTGCTCAGGCATGGTTGAAATGCAGTACCATATACATGGTTATTCTCGTGCAGTTTTCTTCCAATTGGCACAGGAACCTTAAGCCATTTCCTAGTTGCTATGTTTTAAGTAAAAATATGATAAATATAATCTGATTTCAAGTGCAACATGAGCAACCCTTTGTTTACCAAACAAGTAAGTTTAACTCGCTTCTTGTAGAACTCTGAGCACGATATTTGATCAACCTCTTTCAATAACAAACTTGTTTCCAGAAGCTCACATATGCATACACATGTAGCATCATTCTTCCTTAGCAGACCCACAAACATTAATTCGTCCATTAGACTCGGCCAATGTTACCTCATTCTCATATATATTCAATGGATTTGGGAATAAGTGATTAGTCCAAACCCCAGTTCACGTGTCACATGAAATAATCCCATCCGGATACACACGCCTGATGTAAAGTGTTGTGCCAATGGAAATAGAATTGGAAACACAATGACATGTCACCGTAGCAGGTATTTTTCTTACATGGCTCCTACACTTTGTTACCGAATCATAGATTTCATATTCTCTACCACCAAATTGTAGGACTCTGTAGCCTCCACTCCCATTCATTGTCATCCCCGAATGAAGCCAGTTCTTATTTGACTTCGGTAAAATCTTGAAGGATTGAGTCAGTGGATTACAAATATACATATTTAGAAAAGTGTCTTGTAAACAAACTAAACCCCCTACAGAAGAAACCGGTAAACCACGGATTGGCAGTTTTGGCAGTTTTGCAGTAGAACAATACCATCCTTTCATTAAAGGGTCATACATGGCTTCGTAATTATTATTTCCAAAAGTTATGTAAAACCATGGATGTGCTTGTGGGACTTGAGTACAATGTTGAAAAAAACGTATAGAGCTTAGCAAGTTATTCCATTGTCGACATACAGTGCAAAAGCGAAGAATTATGGTGAAGGGAAGTCTTGCAAGCACTTCCTGAAGTAGATCTTCGGGAATTTTTTTCAAATTTGTGGTTTCATAACTTCATTCATAGAAGACGCTCTAGATGATTTTCCCATGCTCCTACCTCGTCGAGGCTTCTTAGTGCATATAGGCTCCATAAAACAGAAAACTTCAGACTTTCCAGCTTCCATTAGAAGGCCACAAAAGTGTTAACATCAATGTCAAAAAGAAACAAAAATATTCATATACCTCGTACTATGAAGACACGGAACACAACAAGCATAGAAAGACCAACATAATTCAAATCGAAAAAGGCATAATTAATAGACCATATAATACAATTTGGCATTCGAGTTAAAATCTAGACCGAACTGGGTTGCCCTTTTTATATAACTTGAACACATAAAGAAAGGAATGTTGCTAAGGAAAATGGCAATATTATGTGTCAGAAACATTCAAAATATGATTATGCATTACATAAAATCAAACAAATAGAAAAAAATTTCCTTCATACTACACACTGACATACAAATAATGCACAAAATCCAGAAAAATGTTGCTTATCCAATATTATACATGTCAGAAACATTTAAAATATGATTATGCATTACATAAAATCGAACAAATAGAAATTAGAGATTGAGTAAATACAAACCGAACATATTGCCTCTTTGATGATCTAGAATTTTTGCACCTTAACAAAAGGTGACTATATTATCCCTTCTTTCAAGCTTTTTTTCTACATGGTAATTCTAAATCATCATGGTTAATAAGTGAAACTTTATATTTTGTGTCTAAATCCAATCCATTGTTTCCCTTTCTCAATTTTTTTTCCGTAAAAAATAGTTTTGAAGTTAATCTTCAACCCACTAACAAAAAGTTGAACTTTTTTTTTAAGGAAACAAAAAGTGAAACTTAAACCCACTCAAATCACACAGAGAATGCTATGTACATGTTTGGTATGGAGGTGAGTTGGATAAAAATCACGGTTCGCTCTATTGAGAAAAACTTAAGCCTCCCATTCAATAAAAAAATAAGGCGTGATTAGAGTTATAAAGAGTGACTTCACTCATCTTACAAACCAATTTTGTAAGCATGAGTTATACTATACATAAAAAACTTAATACACTCAGAATCGGTCCTAAGATTTTTGTTGTCTAGGGTGAATCAAGGTTACGAATGTTTTTTTTCTTACATTCTTTGTAAAAGATTCATCAATAATCGAGGTTTTCTAAAAATATATTTACAACAGAGCTAATCAAACCGATTTTTAAGTAGTGCTCAGAAAAATTACTAAGTAAAAATAAAAAATTTGGTGACATGGCACGACCGCCCATCTGGCCTATGCTCAAGTCCACCCCTTTCAAGCACTTTAAGATGGCCAAAGTTCTACGCAAGGCAACAACAGAAGAGAAAACGAAACAATGTTATGGCTGATCAACACAATAAGTTTTTTTTTTTTCAACCACTTGGGTTGGCCTAGTGGTATTGGTTTGGGACTTGGGAGTGTGCTCCTCCTCAAAGTCTCAAGTTGGATTCCCTCTAATGTCAATTTGGGTGAGCGAATTTGGCTTCTTCACAAAAAAAAAAAAGAATTTTTTTGTTCAATTTTTTTTTTAAGAAATCAAAATGAGATTATATTAAACACCAAGAGAGATTCAACTCGCACAAAGTGGCATAGAGAATCACTCTACATAGTTACAAAGTTAAGTGTCTGATGCCAATGAAAAAGCACAACGAACGAAATAACAAAAAGAGAGCTAGTCTCTAACACCAATACAAATAAGAGGGTTCCGCCACCAGGCAGTGTAACTGAAGGCGGAAGGAAGTTTATTAGTTTTCAACCATAAAAAAGACGTTAACTTAACACTGTCCAACAAAAGCACCATGTCCTTGGTTTTGTTATTAAAAATCATGTTGTTTCTTTCCTTCCATATGAGCCAAACAAAAGCATGCCAGATCACCTGAAGAAAAGAGTGACTAAACCGCGGTAAGCCCGCTAAATTACCAAACTGATGAAGATTGGTTGTTCAATTAACTCAATGGCTTGAGAAATTCACCTTGAAGGGGAATAAGTATGGTGTTCGGAGTTCGAACCCCGGTCTCTATATATAAAATGCATTATCCCTTACTAAATGAGTTAAGATCATAGGACACATAATAAGTTTTTTAATAACAAAATAAAAGGAAATTGATGCATTCAACAAAGCAACCAACCTATATTGAAGTGATTTTCTTTTTAATTGTAGGTTACGATCAGGGGCGGAGCCAGCCCCCAGCTAGCCTGGGCACTAGTCCAGGCTCTGCTCCAACTTTCTTTGTAGCAAGCTCAGCCATTACTATAACTTTTAGCTTTTCCTGCGGATTTACCTGCAGATTTTGCCAAGGATTTAGGTTCACAGGTGAGGTATACCTTAGGATTTTAGGATCCGCAGGAAATGTGAAATTATCCGCAGGAAATGTGAAATTATTCGCAGGAAGGAAGTAACGTTTTGCGATAAATTTTTTGCCCAGACTCTATATAATTCCTGGCTCCGCCATTGGTTACGATTACCGTCGATACAAAATAAACCAAATTGTGTTCCTCTTAAAAATAATTATGAGTTACCAATGAGTTATAGGAAAACCACGACAAAAATATAGTTTAGATATAAAATAACAGCACATGTCCATGTTTAAAAGTTTTAATAACCAAAATTGTACCCAAGAAAGAAAAAAAAGCTTTATCGAAAAATTGCATGAAAAAATAGAAATAGGAGAAACGAACCTGAAAGAGTGCGTGCCATGAGGGCAGGCTCCTCAACAATTCAGCAAAATAGTGAACCCTATTTTTCACTCTATAATATACTCACTTAAATTTCCAAAAAAATCTAGTATACCTACTTTAAATTTAGGAAAGAAAAAAAAAATTATTGATGGTAGGTTGACAATCCAAAACAATTTGCACACACAACCAATCAAAACATTTCAAATTGCCACGTAATTTTTTTTTTGAAGGAAATTGCCACGTAAATTAAAAACCAATTAATTGATGTGACGATTTTAAATATTTTGATTGGACCATCAACCCACCACCATTAAATAAAAAAAATATGCATGATACATCTTTTTTTTTGTCAGGCTAGAGTTCACATTGTTCCTTAAAAAAAATCATTATTATATTGTTGGTGTAATTGACAAAGAAATAATTTTTATTACATTTGGTATATTATTGATAAAAAATAAACATTATTTGTTACAATTTAAAAGTCACAAATCTGTACTTGTAATATTAATCAAAATTCATAAATCCTAAGACTGGCCCTCTCCCTCTAGATCTAGTGTAAATTTGTTGTGCCCTCTGCAAACTCGTTCCTCACTCCCTCGTTTCATTTTCTATTTGATTTTTCGTTTGGCTGATTTTCAATTTAGTTTTTGAAATAAAATTGCAAACATTATTTCATTATGAGAACTGGCTGATTTTTCGTTTTGTATTCCCATATGTCCAACACATTAATGGTTTAACAAGAACACTGCACATCTCTAATTCTCTCTGAGTTGAATTGTATTTTTCATTTCCCTTTGCCAAAAGAAGTGAAAAACATTTGGATGGCAAGTCTTGTTGTGGAACAAATATGCACTCAACCGGAAGTCAAAGGGAACTGTTTCCAGTTGAGCTAAAGTTTTTAAGTACCTTCTTATCAACATATGTATTGTTCCATATTAACAAGACACTAACACATGTGATTACATTGAATTATGTCATTTTTAAAAAAATTATCAGTGTTGACGTGTTCGTGTCGTGTATGTTGGTGGAGTTTGCATTCATGCTTATATGATTTGGAGTGTACTAGATGTATGTGATTACCTTTGTTCCATTAGCATTTTCAAAGCCTATATTGTATAGTTTCATTGGCATGTTTCCATGCTTTTATTGCAGAGCTCTCTTTCAGATAATCAGAACAGCAACGAGAAGAGGCATGCAATGGAGCTTTGAGTTGGACTGTGTCATCTTCTCTTTCCTAGCCCCGTAGAAGGTACGACTATACTTTTCTACATGTACTTAGTTCCTGTTCGTGTTTTGATGAAGTTTTAAGGATTTTTAAAATTTTAATTGTACAATTATTGCACCTGTTCTATTTTTTTTGTCATGATTGCACTTCTTCTATTTAATTTAATTTTTTTTTGACAAAACCGCTTCTATTTAATATTACGTAATGCGACAAATTGATTTTAGTTAGTTATGAAAGCTATGAATTATGAATATGACAATTGACGTTGGGTATTGTGAAGGACGATTAATCCCTCACGATTAATCATGAACAATTGATGTTGTACAACAAATGGTTGTAGGTTTGGGCTATAACTATAAGTTGTATGCAATTTGTTGTGTGAATGAGAGGTGCCGGTAGAAATTGTGGGAATATGAGCTTATCATAAGGGTGATGTGTTTGAACTTTGTGGAATGATCCTTGTAACACTCTGCAAGGGAAATGTATTAAGAAGCATATATCAAAAAATTAAGCACATGAGAGTTACATTAAAAGAAAAGTTAATAGAGTCGTTCTTTCAACAAAAAAAGAAGTTAATAGAGTCGTTTATTTCTCTCCAAAGACATTTCGTTATCATGCTAGTCTATTAGATTAGAATTACACACCACAATATATTGATGACTTTGTTTTGAATGAAATATAAGCCTCTTTTTGTCAAAAATAAATAAATTAAGCAATTGATTTCCTCAAACCTAAAATAAAAAAAAATTATAATGAATTTAATTCATATACATCGTCAATGTAAATATATTTTACACCATCAATACATCATGACTTATTTTGGTGATTGAAATAGACAAGGGGCAAGCATAAGGAAACACAAATTGCAAAGTTTTTTTTTTTTTTTTTACGGCAAATAGCATAGAAAGTAGCATAACTAACTGAATAGAATAATTAACTCCAACAGGCCTGATAGAATCATAATTGACTCATTATTAACTTAGTCCTAATATGAGCGGTTGAGGTTGAGACATCCTAAATGGTAACCCAACAAAGGATATTACCATTACAATATTATCATTATAATATCAGTGTCCCAACGACTAGCAAGGTGTAAAGAACCTCATGGTTTGAGGTAATTTTACAGGCCATTTCTTGTATCATATAATGTAGATCAAGGCATTGCAGTTAGACTTGGTTGAAATGCAGTACGACATAGTTTCTTCTTATGCAGTTTTATTCCATATGGCACAGGAACCTTCAACCATTCCCTAGTTGCTATGTTGTAAGTAAACATAAGATGCATATCATTATAACATGATTTCAAGTATAACATGATCAAACCTTTGTCTCCCAAGCAAGTCAGATAAACCGATCCCCTATGAAATTCTAAGCACGGCATTCTATCAACCTCCTTGAATAAGAAAGTCATTTTCTCCAACTCCCATATGCATACATATGCAACATCATTCTCCTTGACCATCCCCACAAGCATGATCCACGCATCACACTGGACCAATTTTAAGTCAGATGATAGCAATGGCGCTGGGATCAAGTGGTGTGCCCAAACCCCAGTTGATGTGTCGCAAGAAACAATCCCTTCATGAACTGTATTCATGAAGTAAAGTGTGTTGCCGATGGCAATAGGGTTGAAATTAGAAAAGCCTAGCAGCTCAATACTTGCAGGTATCTGTCCTAGATGGCCCCAAAACTTAATTATTGAATCATAAATTTCATAATCTCTATTACAACCTAATCGTAGTACCTTGTAGCCAGCACTCCCATTTGTTGACATCCCTAGATGAAAGCATATCTTAATTGACCCAGTCGGCAACTTCTTGAAGGATTGATTTAGTGGATTACAAACATACAAATCTTGATAAGACTTGTCACAAAAACAAACTAGACCCCCTGCAGAAGAAACTGGTAAAACAGGCACTTCTTCTGTTACAGTGGAACAATGCCACCGTTTCATAAAAGGGTCATAGATAGCTCCATAATTGTTATTTCCAAAAGTTGTACAAAACCATGGATTTTCTTGTGAGACTTGATCAAAATGCTGATAAAACCTTTGAGTGGTTAGCAAATTATTCCATTGACGACATACAATGCGAAAGCGAAAAATTATGGCAATTGGAAGTCGTGCGAGCACAAACTCAAATAGATCTTCAGGAAATTTCCCCCAAATTTCTGGTTCCATAAATTCAGCAATATAGGACATTCTAAATGATTTTCCCATCTTCGTATCTCGTCGACCATCAAACTAAAAACTCCAGACTTTCCAGCTACCATTAAAAGGCAACAAAAGTGTTAACATCAATGTCAACGAATACTATTATCTGTGAAAAGATTACCAAAATTTTCATATACTCCCTACTATGAAGACATGGAACATAACAAGCATAGAAAGACAGACATAATTCATATCGAAAAAGGCTTTGATTTGTTAAAAAAAAAAAAAAATTCATATCGAAAAAGGCGTAATTAATAGACCATATAATGATACACAAGTTGACATTCGAGTCCAAAATAAGAATTAACATACATTTCAAGGATCAAGAAGATATATTTCTCTCGTTCACCGACTTCATTCTTTCTGATTACATACAGTATTATACACCTGATTAAATTTGAAAAGCGGACCAAACCCTAACATGTTAAGCAACCCAACAATTAAAAGTTAAAATATTAAATTCAATATATAGGTTCTAATAAATAAAAAATCTACATTTAACTCATATTAACGTGTGTTTTAAAGACACAAATTAGATTTAATAACCTTCGTTCCAAATATTTAAAGACACCAAAAATATTGTTTAGGAGTAATCTTCCGAATGTTTTGCGTATTTTGGAGGTTCAAAAGAGCAACTATCATGCCTCATCGCCGCCACAATAATCCTTTTTTTTTTTATCATAGTGTAAATTAATTTTGACATCTAATTAATTAGTTATTTTTCCATGTCATGTCAAATGGAGATGTAGTCGAGTGATTTGGCAGAAGTAGTGATGTCAATGGGGGCAGGACGTGAGCGGAAAGTATGTCTCTGCTCCCATCCCGCCATTCAACTTATCCCAACTTTGTCTCCATTTATTGGCAATGGAAAGTTTGTCATCTACGTCCACGTTCCCGCATAAACATAAAAAAAAAAAAAAAGCTATTAATTATAGTCAATTAAGTTGAAAACAAAAAAAAAAAATTAATTATTCAAACAAATAATAATAAATAAGTAAATTTAATTATAAAACAAATATAATATAAAGGTGGCGATGGCAATGGGTACCATATGGGTAGGTACTACATTACCTTTCACCATACCCACGTTTGTAAAAAATATCCGTACCCGAGCCCGTACCCTCGTGGGCAACAACTTCAGTGCCCTTCCACATACCCTATAGGTACTTAGTGCCCACACCCGCACTCATTACCCACACTTTAACTATGAAAAGACAATAAAAATATCAGTTGAAATAAAACTATGGTTCAATTTTTTTAAAATCAACTCATAAAATAGTACGAATCGTAATATTTAACAAAATAAAAAACATCCATAAAAAATTGTATACTAGCTGGAGGGATCAATTATTGTTTTAAATAGTGTTTAGGTTTAGGCTTAGTCTTACACAGCTAAATAAGTTTTTACGTTTAAGCTTAGTCTTATATAGCTAAAAAAATAAATAAATTATTTATCATATTATATTATTGTATGCATTACATATAAAAGAAGAGTAAATTACACTTCCCGCCCCTCAAAGATGCTTGAATTACACTCCTCTCCCCTCTTATGTTAAAATATACACTTTCATCCCTTGAAAAATAAAATTTATTCTCCCTTCCCTTATAAAATGTTTGAATTACAACCACCTCCCTTGATAATTAAATATGCACTACACTTTAATCTATTTTAACATAAATAAATATTTTTATGATATATATTAATTTTAAACCACCATTTAAGAAAAATTAATTCATTTCTTTATAATTTCAATGTCAATGATAATTAAATTTAAATATTTTGTTGTTGATTTTATAATTTAGAGTATAAAATAACTTTTAAATAACCATACTTTATTGTCTTTAGTAATTTTTTACATATTTTAATTTTATTTTGGGTTGTTTCATATTTTATAATAGGGTTTGAAACTACATATTAATGGTTCCGTGAGCATAGCTCAGTTGGTAGGACAATGCATTGTTATATGCAGGGGCCGAGATTCGAACCCCGAACACCCCACTTATTCACCTTATAAGGTGAATTCTAGCCACTAGGCTACCTGACCCAAAAAAAAAAAAAACTACATGTTAATGAAATTGTGAATAAAAAATAGCAAAAAATATGTATTCTATTTTTTATTATATTAAAATAACCTGTAATACTATTTTTTTTCGATGTGTGTTAGATTGTTATTTTTTTGCTAGATTATTAGAAATAAAAATAAATATTGAGGGAGTAAAGTGTAGATTTTAACATAAGAGGGGAGGGAAATGTAATTGAAGCTTCTCTTGGGGGAGGGGAGTGAAAAGTTTTCTAATATGTTTTGAATAAGAGGGGAGAGGAATGTTTATTTTAACATAAGAGGGGAGGGGAGTGTAATTTACTCATAAAAGAAATATGTACCTTTCCCCGTGAGCATAACTCAGTTGGCAGGGACAGGCATTGTTATATGCAGGGGCCGGGGTTCGAACCTTGGACACCCCACTTATTCATCTTGAGATAGAATGAGTCTCTTCTAACTTAACCAATGTATTAGGTTCGAATACAGCCCTGGGTATGCAGCAACGTTAAAACTCTTAGGGGAGCTTGCCGTCCATTTTAAATCCTAAAATGCTCGAGGAATTAGTCTCAGCAGTTGCGCGCGGAGGATTCTCGGTTTACATAAAAAAATATAAAAGAAGTTTTTCCTCTCAAAAGAAAAATATAATGTCGTCCCAATAAAAAAAGTATAACACTAAATACTTGTACATATCCATATGAAACATATGTTAATAAATTGCTCGAGAACTGGATCCTCACAAGCGGGGATATGATGTTCGTCTCTATCTTTAAACTACTCTTGGCGGGACTTTCTTTAAACAGGACAATCCCTACATGGACCCCATTTTTTGGATGAAAATTGACATCCCGGGAAAAATACACATTTTCAATATAATATTATCAACAATGATGCTCAAACACACTTTATTCACATAAACTCATATTTATCTATATTCTTATTAGGGTTGAGCAGCTAATCCAGACCCGCCCGAAACCCGCATAAACAAGCTTGTATACGGGTGGGTGAAATCGGGTCTACCAGGTCATTGGATGGAGGATACAGTTTCATATGGTTTGAGATGGTCGGGAACGGTTCTGCCAAAACCAAAACTCTATAACTGAACCCGACCGTGTGTTACACTAAATCCAGATCTATTAAGGCCCAATTATATTAGGCCCAAACAAATCTATCAAAACCCTAGTTAGAAAGAGTCACAACAACGCGCC
>Ga0315914_1009098_pt1 | contig 12928 bp, 9 predicted proteins | sample MpolenodulesMG_FD_203920 | JGI IMG/M metagenome (GOLD analysis project Ga0315914, IMG submission 203920) | Medicago polymorpha root nodule microbial communities from Los Angeles, California, United States - elongated nodules | ecosystem: Host-associated > Plants > Roots > Nodule | place: USA...
ATAAAGTCATGGTTTATGGTTTGTTTGTGAAGGATTCGTCGTTATGATGAACCAATGATCCCAAGACGCTTTTTATTATTATTGTTTTAAAACCTTTAAAACCCAAAACTTTACAATCAACTCTCTAATCATCTGTTAAAAGTAAATCAAATTAAACAACTCCCTGTTGGAACGATACTCTCTTTTTACTACTTTGGCAGAACCGTACATTTGCGGTTTTGCTCATCAGTTATGCCCCTCTTGAAAATTAGACACTACATATCTCCCTTTTTTGGCTTTGTAATGCACACGAAGCTTTGCTTTGCAATTTGTTCGGGTGAGACGTCTATGATCTCTTTTTCTATCATTCATAAATAAGTGCTTCTTGTCTCTTAAGCATTGCTTGTTGCACACAAACTGTCTCATTGTAATTATTCCACTACTATTGCTCCTAACATCACCTTTCCTAAAAGCAAAACCTTTGCATTTTCCATAACGATAATAAAATTCATACGCTTCATCAACAATACCAAATTCAAGTTTAAGAATTTCATCAGAGGCAATGGAATTTACATTCACCAACCTGTCACCTACTAATGCATCGCTGATTGAACCCTCTTGTTGAATTGATTCATCATGAACATCATCATCAGCATTACCATCAACATCATCTTCAGCATCAAACGAACTATGATGTTCTTCATCCTCATATAAATCATATGTGTATTCTACTTCACTGGAATCGGCGTCCAAACAATCTTTGTGGTGTTCCATGACAACCCTAAAATTTCGAAAATTTTAACAAATCATGAGTTTTTTTTTTAAATAGCATAATATTATTTCAAAAGATGCAGCCTAGCACAAGACGTGCAAGAGGCTGGGATACAAGAACAAAGCCTTACAACATCTGCACCATATTAAAAAACTACTACCAAAAGGCTTAAAAATGCTAAATAGAGACAAAAAACAGATGGAAGCTGCTACAAAGCAGAAAACCAACACGCCTAACAAGCCTTTAGCAACATATCAATGAAATCTTATTAAATTAGTAATCCATCAGGGTAATAATTTAATTTTCTTTAACCAAAGGCACTGCAATTGCATAATGCAATTTTTCAGCGTTCTGGATATAAACTTCCTGCAATCAAATTGCTAAGAAAGAATTCAAAATAAGTGAGAATATTGGAAACCTATGATTGCAGGAAACTGACACATATTGGGGTCTTAAGAAAATGTTTTAACTTTGAATAAATACTAACTTTCTGTGTATTAGTCAAGTTGTCTATTACCATCTTGAAAACTGTCTTTGGTATAACCGAGTGACATTAGGTTTTAGGTTGTGAATGCCAACGTAATTGTTGCCTCCAATACTAAACAAGTATATAACATTGTTGAAAACCTTTTTTTTTTTATTATAAGCTAGTGTCGGCTTTAATAACTACACTACATCCTTGAAGTAAATCAATTGTGTTAGAAGATTGGTATGAAGAGTGAAGTAACAGTCCTTGAATTAACAATGAACCAATTTCGGCTTATTTGGGCATATCAAGAGCAAAAACACCAACCGTAACAGAGTCATATCAACAACAATAACAACAAATTAGTACCAATTTCGGACCCAAAAAAATAATCTCCAATTGCATAATCACAAAATCCCAAATTTTGGCCACATCAAAACCCTAACAATGGTTTCACGACACTAATATATTACTCATAATCCCAATTTCATATAAAAGAATCCAAAATCAAAAAACCCTAATTAAAAGAAAATGAGATTCATTCATTCAGATTGTTCTGTCGAGGGTTAGAAAACGAACCTGAGGCTTGGAGAGCTAGGTGGTGGACGGAGTGAAAAGGTTATGGAGTGGGTTGCGCACGAGAGAGAAAGAAGAGGCAAGGGAGTGGGTCGCACGTGGTGGTGGTGGTGGAAGGTGACGCTGCTGCAGTTGAGAGAATGTACTGAGAAGTGTGGATAGTAGAGAGAGACGCAAGTGAAATTGGTCGTATCCAATTATTTTGATGAAGAGGAATTTGTGCGATGGGGAAGATGCATGAATTGGTGTATCCAACCAACTTAGATGCATAAGTTTTAAGAATATAAAATAAAAAATAATAACAAAATTGTTTAATTTGGATTTAATCAAGGACACAATTGCAATAAGTAAAAATATAGTGGTACACCATATGAGCAAATGTACAATACACAGTAAAATTTGATGTGGCATGCATTAAATACACAAATGCATTATGATTGGTCATTCTAATGACTTCACCAAAAAAGTCATTTTAACAACTTCACCATAGAATTTTCCCTACATAAATAGAGGGAAGTTACAATTGATCCCATGTAATTAGAAATAAACTTGTAGTAACCAACATATATATACCATCAGACACACACAGGGGCAGAGCCACCCCCAGCTAGCCTGGGCACTAGCCCAGGCTCAGCTCCAACTTTCTTTGTCGCAAGCCCAGCGATTACTAGAAGTTTTAGCTTTTCCTGCGGATTTTTGTGTATATTCCGCAGGAAACACATTTCCAACAGATTTTGCCAAGGATTTAGGTTCTCAGGTGAGAAAATACCTTAGGATTTTAGGATCCGCAGCAAAGATATATCCGCAGGAAATGTGAAATTATCCGCAGGAAAAGTGAAATTATTCGCAGGAAGGAAATGACGTTTTGCGATAAATTTTTTGCCCAGGCTCTATAAAATTTCTGGCTCCGCCACTAGACACACACATTGCTCCCGCACTATCCCATTAACTTGTTGCAAGTTACGCAGTTAGTACATACATTCCTTTATATATTTTTGTTCAATCTTGAAAATTTGAATCAAATTCTTCTCTTTTCCAAAGAAAAATATGGCCAATATTCACTACACATACTCCACTTCTTCCATTTTGCGGCCGAATCCCTCCCGCCTACAAACTGATGACGACTGCTCCTGCTACAAATGTCTCTGCGGCTCTTGCTGCTTCTGCTGCAAATGTCTCAGCTCCTGTTGCTGCTTCTGCTGCATATCTATCTTCGGCTGTTGCGAATATGTATTAAGTGTAATCTGCAACTTCATTGTCCTCGTAGCAATCTTTGCTTTCTTCTCATTGCTTATAATACACCCTAACTACGTCAAATTCACCGTAACAGACGCATCCCTTACTCAGTTCAATTTCAAAAACAACATCACACTTCACTATGATCTCGCTCTCAACATCATGATCCGAAACCCTAATCGAAGAGTTGGTATCTATTATGATAACATCGAAACCCTTGTGTTTTATAAAGATGTTAGGTTTGGTTCTCAAACCCTAGGAACATTCTTTCAACGTCATAAAAACACGAGTTTCTTGAGCCCAACTTTTAGCGGTCAGCAATTGATTCCTTTAAGTTCTGATCAGATTTTGAAACTCAATAAAGAGAAAAAAGATAAAGTATATCAAAATTGTTGTGAAGGTTTTGCTTAATGTGAGACTTAAATTTGGTTTATTGAAGACATGGAAAGGGAAGCCGATAGTTCGTTGTGATTTGAAGGTTCCTCTAAAACCACGCAATGGAACGTTAATGGGTAATGAATTTCACGTTACTTATTGTGATTGGGATCAAAAATGGTGGTTGTTCCGTTAGTTTCTTAAATGGTGATTGTTCCGTTAGTTTCTTAAATGGTGTACCATTGTCATGCTCCTGGATGGATTCATTTTTTATTTTAATTTTTACTTTGTTAGTTATATTGTTTTGAAGTTGTTAAGGATCGAGGATTGTGTATGTTACTGTCTCTTATTTCAATTTCAGTTCCAGAGGACTAAACATGTTCAGGGGATGGCTTATGTATCTTAAACCTTGGTGCATATAGATCAATTGTAGTTTTATATATTTAAGCATGAGGAATGCTAGCAACACTCACTTTTGAACACTCTCTCTAACACTGACTCTTTTATTGGTTTAAATCATTGTGAGTGTACACTTTGGAAATAGGACCCATACAAAGTGGTGGGACATGCATGAATTTCATCCAATAAAAGAGTGAGTGTTAGAGATAATGTTCAAAAGAGAGTGTTGCTAGGATTTCTCATTTAAGCATATATTGCTAACGAGTTCCCAAGACATTATTTAAGATAATAAATTTAAAAATAATTTTTTTCAAACGTCAAACAGGTGACTTGAAAACTAAAAGAGAAAACATGATCTTCCCTAGGAAAAAAAAAAACACTCCCCCCACATACAAGGGTATGTGGGCCTAGGCACTCACTACTTTAGGTAAAAAAAAATAAAGAAAAATAATACCAACATATATTATGGAACAAAAACAAAGAATGATAATAAAGTTTAATTAAGTTATTAAGGTCTATATTGTAAATTATATGATAATTCTATCTAATTAATTATTGTTAGATTAGATTTTATAATTCGAGTTCGAATATGAGATTCTCACTTATCTGTATGAGTTTTTAAGTGAATATTTTCACTCGGTCTTTCTACAAAAAAATCAAAATAAAAAATACTTTATTTTTACCAAATCAACAAATTGTAGAACGAGAAATCAAAATCAGTTCAGAATAAAAATGAGAAACCCTAAATTAGGGTTTCCAAAATCGTGTCACGTTTTGGTAACCGTGACACATTTTGCTCAATGTCAAGAGCATGTTTTCTAGGCTTCAAATTGTGATACGTTTTTCAGCAAACGTGTCACGATTTGTCTTCATTCTTTTTCTTAATATTTTCCTGCTTTTCTTGCTGCTTAAGTATGCTTGTGAACTCCAAATACCATGAATTTACATAAAAATTACGTAATGACGAGATGTCATCACTGTCCGACTTAAAACTATAACCTACCTATGATAAATAAACGTGACATATCTTTTACTTATTATCCAATAATGAATATACAGAGGGGATTCGAAGAATCCTAACCGCTGCTTACTTTTCTGCAACCAAAACAAGTAAACTTGCTTTGTTGCAAACAGATAAAAATTGCAAGTCTTTCTAACCATTAACTTGTATATCGTCAACTAAATAAAAATAAGTAACACGAATTTTTTGGACGAAAGGACAATCCCTGTGGATACAATACTTATTACTTGATCAACAAATGGTACACTTGCCATTTTGCAATTAATCTAATATGTTGTGCAATCACCTACAAATCATATTAATGCATTACAAGATCATAACTGGAAAATGGTTACAAAAGATGAATATGATGCTCTTATTGAAAATAAGACGTGGGATTTAGTACCATATCCCGCTAATGCTAATGTCGTTCGAAGTTTGTGGATTTTCAGGCACAAGAAAAAATCAGATGATTCTTTTGAAAGAAACAAAGCTCGCTTGGTGGGAAATGGTTCAAACCAACAAACTGGCGTAGACTGTAGTGAAACTTTTAGCCCGGTGGTAGAACCAGCAACCATACGAACGGTTCTTAGTATTGCTATCTCAAAATCATGGTGTCTACATCAATTAGATGTCAAAAATGCTTTCTTACATGGCAATATCAGTGAAACTGTCTATATGCATCAACCTCCTAGTTTTCGTGATCTTCAACACCCTGATTATGTATGCTTGCTAAAGAAGTCCTTGTACGGTCTTAAACAAGCTCCTCGTGTTTGGTACCAACACTTCACGGACTTTGTTGCAACATTGGGGTTTTCACATACTCTATGTGATCATTCCTTATTCATCTATCACCATGGTAACAACACAACATACATTCTTCTATATCTAGATGACATCATTCTCACTGCTTCATCTGATACCCTTCATGACTCCATCATGTCTAAACTCAATGATGAATTTTCCATGAAGGACTTGGGTCCTCTTAGCTATTTTTTCGATATTTCTGTTACTAGACATTCAGGTGGCATATTTCTATCTCAACATAAATACGCCGAAGAAATCATTGAGAGAGCTGACATGTCATCTTGCAAACCAATTTCCACACCGGTGGACACTAAAGCAAAGCTAATTGGAGTCTCAGAAAATCCATATCATGGTCCCACTGAGTATCGAAGTCTTGCAGGTCCATTGCAATATTTAACTTTCACTAGGCCTGATATTACTTATGATGTCCAACAAGTGTATCTTTTTATGCATGATCCGCGAACACAACACATGACTGCCTTGAAGCGGATTATTAGGTACATTAAGGGTACATCCACCCACGGCCTACATATCTCTCCTTCCCTAGTTAATACACTCACCACTTATACCGATGCGGATTGGGGAGGGTGTCCAGATACTAGGAGATCCACTTATGGGTATTGTGTCTATCTTGGGGATAATTTGGTGTCTTGGTCAGCAAAAAGGCAACCAATCTTATCCCGTTCTAGTGCTGAAGCAGAGTATCATGGTGTGGCTGAATCATGTTGGCTTCGAAACTTACTATTAGAACTTCAGTGTCCGGTCACAAAAGCTACTATAGTTTATTGTGACAATGCCAGCGCTGTTTATTTGTCAGGAAATCCCATCCTACATCAACGCACAAAACATATTGAAATGGATATTCACTTCGTGCGTGACAAGGTTTATAAAGGTCAAGTACGGGTCTTACATGTTCCGTCCCATTATCAAATAGCTGACATATTTACCAAGGGCCTTCCGCTGCAGTTGTTTGATGATTTCAGAGATAGTCTCAACATTTGACAACCTCCAGTTTCGACTACGGGGGTGTATTAGAATATAAATTATTCATTGTATAAATCATTAGATATTATTAGAATATAAAATATTCATTGTATAAATTATTAGATATTAGTTAGAGATAATTGAAGACCAAGTTAAAGATATGTCCAAAATACTTGATGCCCAAGTTAGAGATACTTGAGGCCCAAGACAATATCATTGTATGAATACACATTACAACATTATGAAACATATAAGACATAATTCTATTAATAAGTTTATTAGGATTTAGTTTGAATTAAGAAATTTTAATATTTTCATGATTCGATAGACAAACAAATTCACATTAGACATCCTGATTTTATTAATAGCTTTTGTTTTTATTAAAAAAATATTAATAAAAGCAGGATTTGATTTGACGGACTTTTACCATAAATTTGAAAAGTTGCATGATTTGATAGACAGATTCACATGGACATAAATTTACTAGTTTCATGAAATAAGGAAATTTTGTCAAAAAAAGAAAGTGAAATAAGGATATTACTAGGTACATGATTTGATTTGACTGAACATTCATATATTACTACAAATATATAGTAGTATCTTCACTTATTTTTTATTTTTATTTTGGTGATCATATCTTCACTTATTTTACACACCATAAAATAGTACACTTAATAAAATCATTTTAATATATTAGTACATATAAACTTTTTTAATATTTGCATTCTTTCCTAAAAACCACCTATAAATATATGCTTTGTTTCGAACAGTTTTTTAACCTTCATACACAAAGATTATTCACTTCCAAAGAAATGAGTAATTGAAGGTGAAATGACTATATATACCCAAAAAATTCTCATGCTATGTGTATTGTCGTTGCTATCATTGCAGAATGTTCTTGGAGTACACGTGACTATTGGTAACAATTTAGCTGACAATTTGGACTTAACTGTTCATTGCAAATCTGCAGATGATGACATTGGAATACATCTTCTTCATCATAGGGATATTTTTGGTTGGCATTTTGGAAATAACTATTTTGGACAAACAAGATTCTATTGCTCATTTCAATGGAATAATGAGTTAAAATGGTTTGATATATATGTACAAGGTAGAGATCTTCATGTATGCGATTCTCATTGCAATTGGTATATAACCCAGTCAGGACCATGTAGAATGGTAGATGCAATTGAAAAGAACGCTCATTGCAATTCGTGGAATAAGTGATCATGTGATACATGTTTTTCTTTTTATCTTAATAAATGTTGTACATCGGAGTTTGAAGAACCCAATGTATTATCTAATGGAAATCTTCTTATTAGAAATTCTCTCTCCCCCCCTCTCTCTCAATATACATATATTTGTGCGTGTGTTTAGACTGTACTGATGATTTTTCTGCATAAAATAAGGTTATTTTTTCAATCTTTATACTTCCTTTGTTGTAAATTATAAATCGCTCTAAGAAAAAAAAAGTCTCAAATTATAAGTCATTTTACAATACTAATGAAACATTAATGTTACTTTTCTTATTATACCCTTGACTATTTAAATTACTCTCTTTGAATTCTTTAGTTTATCTTTCTCATAGCATTTATTAAGGACTATTTTATAAAACAACTCAAAATATATTTTTATCATAAAAAATTAATTACATTTCTTAATACGTGTAGAATGTCCAAAACATCGTATAATATAATTTTGGATGGAGAGAGTATTTGATAATCATGATAATTTAATGACTTTTAAATTTTTGTTTTAAGTTTGTAATTTTGAAGAAGTCATAATTAAAACATACACACATAATTTGGGGGCATTCACTGCAGACATATATTCATATGCATCATATAACCATGGCTTATATTTCATTGTTGGTGTGTTTTTTACTCTTTTCGATCATTATTACAAGAAAAAAAAATTGGCCGCACATTTGCGTATTGACACAAACAGGTTGCACCTGGACGCAAAACAATAGCCCCGAAACATGGCTTCAACTGGTCTATTGAGTCTGGGCGTAAAATAGCTAAAAACATATTTTAATGCACTTTTCAACATGCTTTCTTATTCACCATTTAACAAGGCGTACAACACTACGGTCACACATAATGAGTGCTTTAACAATGCCATCAACTATCAACCATAATACACCTGCAAGTCAAATTGAGCAACGAATTGAAGTGGTGAATCTCCAAAAAATTTAAAAGCAAAACAAACACACTTGAAATTAAGTTTTAAGCAAACAAATCAAACACAAGAAAAAAAATGAAATTAAGGAATGGCAATGTCGAAATAAGAGTAAAATCAGATCTAGAGGTTGAAACTTGAAAGTGAAGTTAAGGAAACTAACCAAACAATAGAAGACGACAATGCAAGTAAATATGAATCCATAAAATGAATAGTGTGCTTTTTTTTTTCTTTAGAAAAGAAGAACGAAAAATAAAAAGGCGTTACACTCACTACAACTTCACTTTAGTCATCGTGTTGTTCCCTTCTTCACTATTTCTTATTCACAAATTGAGGATTCACAACACTCAGAGACAAAACACGAAGATGGTGATAAAGAAGACGAAGCACATACATGGAGATGGAAAAACCAAAACCTACACTCTAGTGTTTGGGTTTGAAGCTTGAGATAATAAATTTCTTTGAGAAGCTTATGGTGATTCCATCTCATGTTCGTTGAAAAGTCGATAAAGATGAATAAAAAAAGGGTGATTTTGGTAGGGTTATAGGCGGTTGGGGTGAGACAAAGAAAGAGACTGTTGAGGATTAGAGATGTTAACTTTCGAAGGAGCATACAAAGTGAAGACAAAAAATAGAAAGGGACTGAGTGTGAGACTGATTGTAAGTTTGAGAAGGAAAATGGACTTTTACCGACATACAACACCGTGCGTAGCTAAAAATGACCTAGACACACGTCACTTTTCTTGTAGTGATTTATTTCTTTTTATCTTAACAAATGTTGTACATGGGATAATATTTTAGTTCTAACACATTGTCGTCACTTAGTTGCAATGGCATACCATTAGCAAGCTAAGTCTCAAATTATCATGCAAATCTAATAGCAAAAGTTCTATTTCAAAAACTACCTAAATTTAAATATATAAACAAGGGAGCTTATATGATGCTTGTCTTAAAAAAACGGATTTAATTTCGTTACTTTTGAGAAAAACAATAAAAATCACCTAAAAACACTTTTTAAAAAAACCTTTTTGAAGGAGAACTAGGAATGAATTAAAATAACACTAACTACCTTTTTTCTTTTTCTTACAATCACTTTTATTTTATTTATTTTATATTTAATAAAAAAACTCATAAAAAAAACTTATTTTTTCTCTTTAGAAACTTTCCTATTTGATTAAATAACATTCTAGGAGTTAAATAAAAAATTGAAATCAATATTTTTAATTAATACAAATTTTTTATGTATTTACCCATAATATGCACAGTAAATTCAAAAAAAATGTTAAACACGACTTTATGAGAAATAAAAAAGATAGCTAGTGTTATTTTATTTCATTCCTAATGAATTTCTCGTTTGATTTTCTTTAAAAATGTAATATTTAAATTGATTTTTATTTTATTTTTTAAAATGACGGTTTTAGAACCGTCAAATGTAACGGTATATGGTAGAATTTCCTATAAACAATCATTTTCAATAAGAATGGGATAAATCTTTGACGATAAATTACGAGTTTAATTTTTATACACCGTCGGTATAAAATCATTTTACACATACGTCTAATTATATGTTACCGCATCATTTTTTTCTCAAAAAAAAATGTTACCCCATTATTTAATGAAAATGACAAGTCATATATGTTTACACAATATAGCCATCCACAATAGGATGCATTTGTAAAATTCCAAAATCGGGACTCATAAAATCGCAATCAAAATCGAAGGATTTTACTCAAGGACTTTTGTACAATCGATATAGGAAATTGTAAAATCGCAATCAAAATCGATGGATTTTACCCAAAAAAATTAATACTAAATATAGGTTATAAATGGTATACAATCATAAATGACTTAGTTTTTAAGAAATCGTAAAATTGCAATCAAAATCAATGGATTTTGTCTATTTTGGGATTCTACTATGGATTTGAGCCGTTGAAGGTGAAGAAAGTCGCAAAATCCTAAATTTTAAGATTTAAGTCGGGATTTTGACAACAATAGTTAAATCTATATATTATAATCAGTCTATCATAAGTTTAAGCAGAGACACAGTTACATAAATAGAGGGAAGTTACAATAGATGCAATGTAATAAGAAATAAACTTGTAGTAACCAACATATATACCATCAGACACACACATTGCTCCTGCACTACCCCATTAACTTGTTGCAAGTTACGCAGTTAGTACATATATTCCTTTATATATTTTTGTTCAATCTTCACTTCAAATCAACAGCTTCACCAACTAGAAAATTTGAATCAAATTCTTCTCTTTTCCAAAGAAAAACATGCCCGGTATTCACTAAACATACTCCACTTCTTCCATTTTGCCGCCGAATCCCTCCCGCCTACAAAGTGATGACGACTGCTCCTGCTGCAAATGTCTCTGCGGCTCCTGCTGCTTCTGCTGCAAATGTCTCAGCTCCTGTTGCTGCTTCTGCTACAAATGTCTCAGCTCCTGTTGCTGCTTCTGCTGCATATCTATCTTCGGCTGTTGCGAATATGTATTAAATGTAATCTGCAACTTCATTGTCGTCGTAGCAATATTTGCTTTCTTCTCATTGCTTATCATACACCCTAACTATGTCAAATTCACCGTAACAGATGCATCCCTTACTCAGTTCAATTTCAAAAACAACATCACACTTCACTATGATCTCGCTCTCAACATTACTATCTGAAACCTTAATAGAAGAGTTGGTATCTATTATGATAACATCGAAACCCTTGTGTTTTATAAAGATGTTAGGTTTGGTTCTCAAACCCTAGGAACATTCTTTTAACGACATAAAAACACGAGTTTCTTGAGCCCAACTTTTAGCGGTCAGCAATTGATTCCTTTAAGTTCTGATCAGATTTTGGAACTCAATAAAGAGAAAAAAGATAAAGTATATGAAATTGTTGTGAAGGTTTTGCTTAATGTGAGGCTTAAATTTGGTTTATTGAAGACATGGAAAGGGAAGCCGATAGTTCGTTGTGATTTGAAGGTTCCTCTAAAACCACGCAATGGAACGTTAATGGGTAATGAATTTCACGTTACTTATTGTGATTGGGATCAAAAATGGTGGTTGTTCCGTTAGTTTCTTAAATGGTGTACCATTGTCATGCTCCTAGATGGGTGAAGTGGTCGAAGGTTTGAGAGATGTTAAATTGGTGAATGTTAGTCTCCTAGCTAAATGGAGATGGCGGATTCTTGATGATAATCCGGCGTTGTGGAAAGATATTCTTGAAGATAAATATGGGCCTAAGGTGAGCTTAAGAAGTAGGTTGGAGGGGGAGGTGTGGCCTTCTCAAGCTTCGACATGGTGGAAAAACTTAATGGGGGTGGAGGAGTTTCAAGGGGTTCGATGGTTTAATAAGGAGTTGATTAGAAAGGTGGGTGATCGATCGAATACACTTTTTTGGAAAGATCCGTGGGTATCTAATGTGCCATAGATGGTGGCTTTCCCACGCCTTTTTTCTTTAGCTCTTGTTCAAGATGGGAGGGTGGATGAGTTTTATGATACAAACCCGGAGAGGGGAAGGTGGATGTTTGGGTGGAGGCGTGATTTGTTTGAATGGGAAAAGGACCTTAACTTCACTTTTGACGAGGTTGGATGGGGTGGCTGTGGGGGTTGGTGTGGATTATTGGGTGTGGAAACCGGATAAGGATGGGCTTTTTTCCGTTAAATTTTGCTTTTCTTTACTTCAAAATCAATGTCTTTTGAATGGAGTTTTGAACCGTGAGGAGGAGGCTGTCTTCCAGGAAAATTGGAGGGGTAAGGCTCCGGGAAAGATGTTGGCGTTCTCGTGGACTTTATTGTTTGATAGAATTCCAACAGAGGTCAACCTTGATAAGAGAAGGCTCATGGGGACGGAAGATTCTAAGCGGTGTGTTTTTTGCGATGGCGATGACGAATCGGTGGTTCATCTTTTCCTCCATTGTGATGTTACTTCTAAAGTTTGGAGGAAGTTGATGTGTTGGTTGAATTTTAATTTTATCATTCCTCCGAATTTGTTCATTCACGCTCTTTGTTGGTCTAGAGAGGTGCGCTCCAAAATGCTTAGAAGAGGGATGTGGTTGATTTGGCATGCCGTGGTGTGGGTTGTTTGGAAGACTCGAAATGATCAGATTTTTAATAATAAGATCATTGGGGTGGAAGAGATGGTGGACCAAAT
>Ga0315914_1009100_pt1 | contig 12927 bp, 14 predicted proteins | sample MpolenodulesMG_FD_203920 | JGI IMG/M metagenome (GOLD analysis project Ga0315914, IMG submission 203920) | Medicago polymorpha root nodule microbial communities from Los Angeles, California, United States - elongated nodules | ecosystem: Host-associated > Plants > Roots > Nodule | place: USA...
GAAAAACCAAATCACAACGAAATAAGAGGGATCCTGAAGCTGTGCAGGAATGAGGCTACATGGTTGAATGAATGCTTATAAGAATTGTTTGGTATTACCTATATTAACAAGATGTATCTTCTATTCAATAGCCCATTCCATAAGAAATCCACAATTAAGCGTGCTTGAGTTAGAGCAATTTTGGGATGGGTGGCCTTCTGGAAAGTTTTCCAAAAAGTGTGCGAGTGAGGACAAAACACGCTAAAAATACTCGTGTTGGTTTCTTGGGTCAGTCAACAATTCTGAAAGCAATGTGGGATGTTGCAAGTTTCTTTGCCACAACAAAAAATATGTCCACACTGAGAGGAGAAAACCAATATATACACGTCTGGTCTATACAAAAAGCCTTGCTCTTGGGCAATAGCTGTTGATGGGACAACATTTCCAACTCTAGTAGCCTATATGGAAGGTCTTCTCTAAATCTACCGCCTTCAAGGAAGAATATATACTTATGTTGTAGGTAACACCACACCTCCATTAACAATGTCCTGTTCATGAAGATGAACTCCCTTCTGAATCAACTCCCCTCCATGTAACTTCAACATAACTACTCACACCTCATACAGTTTTAATCTCTAAATCATGTTGTAGCTTCAAACACTTTGCAAACTTATTAGGTAAATTTAGGTGGTTACTATTCTTAGAGTTATCAATGGCAATATATACTCTCTCATTGTCTAAGGGAATATTCCGAATTCCACAAATGTTAAGGGTCACATCTATTCATAATACACATACAAATACAAATATATATATGCATGTATCACAATCAAATATTGACTTAATAAAGACTAATTTTTGTTTATGGTCGCAATACCTTGATGTATTGAACAATTTACACTCCCCCAACGTGCCATCTTTTGTACCGAATTTATTTTAATATAAGAACATGGCCTTTTATTGCAATAGTCAACCATTTTGTATTCTAATCCTAACTTAGACACGAACCTCTTAACGCTGTTATAAATTTTTGGAAGATTAGGTTTCACAGGAGTCACATCCAACTTCATTTTTTAGAAAGACTCCAAGCACTGACCGAATACATCACAATTTGACTTGGAAACTCAAAGTCACACATAAAGGGATAATTTATATTCAGATGTCCTTTCAAACAATGGTTCATATTTTTTTTCTCAACATGATTTAAAACTTTTGCACTTTCTCGTTCGAGGGTATTTCATCTTGATCTTACTCATTGTAAGAGAGATTTACCCCAATAGTGTAACCAACCATATCTTTCATCACGTCATAATGTTCACATACTCTTTATGTGCTCCACTGTATGAAACATGTTTATTAACATCGATCCCACAATATTAATATACGACGGGTGTTCATGTCAATGACTATAAACCTTTATACACATGCATTTAAAACACATACTTCTTATCCCTCCCTCACTTCTAACATTATTTTGTAAACCTATGAAAGAAACAAATCCAGGAATTCCTTCTTTCAAATCTAGTAAGTTATCTTCTCCTTTAAAATATTCTATCGTACATCCAACTTTAATTGTAATCATACTGGTCCATCTTCTGTAGTATTCACATTCAAAATATTACAACTAAATAATTTTGAATGATTTCATGCTCCTTTCAAAATCTACTTTCCTAATAAAACACTCCTTCTTAGATCTATTGCATGCATGATCCACCAACTCATTTACCACAATCACTTTGCCCACCAAATACTTCTGATTAATAAAACCCGATTGATTTTTTAAAATTATCGATTCCATAACCAGTCATAGCCTTTTAGCTAACACTTTTTCCAACAACCTATAAAGACTCCCCCAAAATCAGCAAATGAGGATGAAATTCATTAATAGAGTGAGCACATTGAACCTTTTGTATAAGAGTAATAACGTACGAAAGAAAGTTCTTTGGTAACTTCACATTAAGAAAAAAACTCTTCAACAAACACTTTCTCGTTTCATTTAATTACTCCCCAAAATCATTTGAAGAAATTAAACTTAATCCCATCCTAACCCAGACTTTTATTTCCATCAGACAACTCCACCACCTAACCGATCTCACTCTCAAAGAACCCCGTAGAGAAAATCCCGGAGAGTTGGGCTTTCCTAGTAAACTTCCTTAAATGTGCTTTAGAAAATACGTCACAACTTTCCCACGATAATCACTAGGTTTTTCCACCCATTCCTATTCTCTCATTAAGACTACTATATAATTCACCCTCCTTAGATTCTTCACACAAGCATAAAAGTAACTTGTTTTTACACCACCCTCCTTTACCCATCTTGCCAGTGATTGTTGAAACGCCATGTTGTCCTTACTCTTTAGAAGCAACCAAAGTGCATGACAATTTTCCTTCCATTCGCCCCATTCAATTACTGACAAAGCACCAATATCACTCTTACGTTCCAAACAGTCTATCCAAGACATATGATTTTTTATTTTATTTTATTCCTTACTCCCCATAAATCACGAAATTCCACCGTTTTAAAACAACTTTAAGACTCTTCAGTATATTCTTCAATATGTACCCCACTCACCCATCATTTTTCTCCTTATGACCATTCCCCCTCCACCACCTTTTGGAGCTCTCTGTTTATTTAGCAAAACATTGTTGAATCTAAACTGTTTAGGACCCCAATCGTATTATGTATACCTAAGAATTAAGATACAAAGATCTAACATGTCTCTCAGAAGGGCTCATAACTTAATACCACCCTAGAAGAAGAGGATTTCTGCTCTTCTTCCAAAAAAATTTGCTCGCGCCCAACATAATTTCCAGTTATACCCTTGCGTGAGTTAAGTCACGCACCACTGGCCTGGGCGTGAGTTAACTCGTGCATGTTGGCCAGTGGTCAAACTGGAGAACACACGTTTTTTGGACTTTGGTCAGTTTTTCAACATTCAATCTACACATTTTTTTACCAAATTTACACGTTTTTTTGACCACATTTATGGTTGTTATAACCTGTACTACCATTCCCACCTATAAATACCCCTTCATACTTCCCTATTTCCTCACATCATATCACTTTCTCTCCCTCCTCACTCTTTTCCTCTATTTCTCTTTTTTTTTCTTTCTTCAATAGTCTCTAGTCACTTGCGGTAAATGATGGTCAATTTTGAGGTAAATGGTGAGTAGCTAACTTGAGGGAAGTGATCAACCCTTGGGATAAAATTAAATTTGCTTCTTTTGACCCCAAAAACTTTTTACCGTGGGTAAAAAGAATCTTCTTGGGGTATAAAAAGAACCAAATTTAGATTTAGCCTAAGGGTTGATGATGTATTTCCCTCAAGAAGGCTGCTCACTATTTACCCCAAGACTGATCACTATTTACCCCAAGAGGGTAAAAAGAAAATAAGTAGGTTTAGTGAATTCGAAAAAATGTATTAATTATTGTATGAATTCTATTAATAAAATGAGATGTTGTTATATGTATTAATTTTGTTCATTTCTTTTTATTTATATTTGCTTTTATTTTATGAATTTGTATTTAATGAATAAATCCGAATAAATATTAATTTAGTTCATTTCTTTTTATTTATATTGGTTTTTATTTAGTGAATAAATTTGAATTAATATTTATTTTAAGTGCATAAATAAATTAGAATAAAACAAATAAATAATTTAGAATAACGTGAATAACTTAATTTGAATAAAGTAAATAAATAAATTAGAAAATAATTAAATTAGAATAAAGTGAAAAAATAATTTAGAAAATAAATAAATTAGAATAAAGTGAACAAATAATCTAGAATAAAGTAAATAAAATAATTTGAATATAGTAAATAAATTAAAAAAAAGTGCGTGACTTAACTCACGCTACATGACTTAACTTGCGCAAATTTTTACACTTACGTTAGTTAACTAATACAAAGGTAGTTTAAGTATTTCAGTTGGGTGCGGGCAAAATGTGTTGGGAGAAGAGCAGAAATCGAAGAAGATACCAATACCCCCATATAATCGACTCATACAACCCCATTTGGTTGGACCCTAGAATTTTTTTTGACCCAATAACAAAAGGTTAACTAACCCAAGCATTTGAACAAATACATTAAAAAGCCGCATATCTTCTTTCACCACCCCTCTATTGCCAACCACCACCCCACCCTTTATGTCCTCCTTCACTCTCACCAAATTAAAGTCCCTTACACAACACCACATGTCTTCTGGCACCCTCCGTTTGGCCGCCAAAATATCAATCCACAACCTTTTCTTTACCAAAACATCACACGTCGCATACACATTTAGGATCACACACTTTTTCTTTGTTGCCCCCGCTCAAGCAAGGTACACCCCAAGGTAACCACAACCATTAAAAGATGAAACTAATTTCCCCTTCCCACTCATCCCCATAGATGGGAAGCTTACCCAACCAACATTATCATTCCTCCATATGAACTACTTCCAACTTTATTTCTTGAATTTCCAACACCTCTACCTTCTCTCTTCTAACGAATTTCCTTACTTTTCTCCTTTATACCTACACACCACCTTCTTCTTCCCCTAACTTCAAATTTACTCAAATCTTTATCCTCATCATCGATTCATTAAAAAAAGGGTAATGTGAAATCATTTAAGCCAAACTATTTTTCTTATACTCATTATCGATACTTTGTTAGTTGTTACTACTATAATATGACGAAACTGTACTCAATCGTCGAGACCATGTGTGCATACAAGAGTTGGCTATGTCTTTTTTGTTGTAAACTACAAGAGTTGACTATTCTCAAAACAAAGCAAAAAATTAAGAATTGTTTATTTGCCTAATTATATTGTTGATCACAATGTATATCACGTGTTATAGAGTGCATATGTTTTGTTAGTCAAAGAAGACACCGTTATCACGATCGAGTCAACTTAAAGTATAAACTACGAATTGATATATAACTTATAACTAATCAAGTTGCTGTATAATACTGCATTCTACACCAAAATCAAACAACGCATTCTTAGTTCAATGTCATAAATTTAATGATAATCTATCCGTAACACAAATCAAAACTTCACAAAATATGAACAAAGAACGATAACATAGAAATTACACACATGCAAATAAATTATTAGTAAGTTGAACTTGCACCCACGTATAAGGTCAACTATTAGATATCTCTCCCAATCTGAAGTACATGAAATATTAACAATTTCTTCATCCCTAGTATTTTGCGATTAGTATTCTTACTTGTTATTCTCAGCTACCACAAGATCACTGCTTGTTTGTCCCAACAAACTACTCATCGATCGCGCTTTCACCATTCCAATCTTCATCCTCTTCTTCGCGATAATCACCGGCTTCTTCTCATCATTGTCTTCACCATCAAACTTGGTTAGCTTTTCAAGAGATTGAGGTTCCGTTTGAGATATTGGATTTTCAGTAGAAATTGTTTCAGCCACAAGAGACCTATTTCTTACACTTGTCATGCTTCTCAATCTTCCTTTCCCTAAATGATGCTCACAAAGAGAATAACCAACTAATGTTGGTTGACAACACCTCCATCCTCTTCCATTTACTCGACTGCACCGCGAACCTTCCATAAGTGCACCACCTCTTACCTTCTTTTTTATTTCAATTTTGGAAACATTATATAAGGATTAATATATAGATTAGAGTTCATGAATATATACAAAAAAAAAGAAGAGAATTTGAGAAAATGGACTTCTAACCTTCTTTTGTTTTGTTTCTCTAACCACCACTACCTCTTCTTCTTCTTTATGATCTTCCTCTTCATCCCATTCATTACTATCATAACACTTCTTTTTTGTATTTGTTTTCATCTTCTTCTTTGTATTATTATTGTTATCGTTGTTGCTATTCGTCGCAAAGCTTCCTCTACGTTTCTTTAGAGGAAAAGCTTTCTCTCCTTCGTTCCATCTCCTATCTATATAAATGAGAATAGTACTCTAGATAACATACTCACTCTACATATATATTTATGCATTCATGCATTATTATTCCAATAAATATAGCACATTAAAATTTTACCTTGCTTATGATTAGAAGGCCTTGAAGGAGAGAAAACCTCAGTTGAAGTTTGTGCACTCAAGATGCTTCCATTCCTACTAACAAAAAAGACCCGAATAAGACTCACATCCACAAACATATATATCAAACAATTACACCATAAATTTCAAGGTGAAAAAGAAAAGGATAGAAAAAGAATGTAATATTATGAAAAAAAAAGATATGTGATGTATGTGGGGGACCAGCATTTGGTTCCACTCGATCTACCTTCTTGTGCAGCTCAAGAGCAAATTGGTAGGTAGCTAGTTTTGATAAAAAAAACGATCGGTTTAGATAAGAGGGTATAATAATTAAAACACTTTCAACACTATTTCACTAACAGTTGTATTTCTTTTTAGCTCTTAGTGCTCCTTATAATTTTATAAAAGAAATAATCTAAAAACTATATATTTTTTCATGCCGGTTAAATCAAGTTATGGGTCTCCATGTTTTCACCTTTTTTTACTATGAGATATTCATGGAGGAATAATAATAATTTCATGTCTTTCTTTGGTTTTTCATTTCTTTACCTGGTATCATTACCCTTTTGTCCCCCTTCCTTGACCTTCCCTCTCCTATTTTCTACCTGCAAATCACATAGGATCCACTAAAATTAATATGGTTGGTTAAGAATATTACCCCTTTGTGTCTTTCAAAAATATTACTCCTTTGTGAATGTGAAATAAAATAATTACACCAATCTAACCCTTTGTAAAAGGTTGGACAAAAGTGCACTAATTTACAAAAGAAATGCCCACAAAAAAGTTAAAAAATTATTCAAGAATGAAATAATAATGTTAATTCACTAACCAAAATTTCTTGCTTCTTGTGCTGGCTTAAGGAATCATCACAGCCATTGGTTGGTTTCCCGATCGGTGGGAGTAGTTGATCAGACGGCTGAGGTTGATCTGAGAGAGATAAGAGTGCAGTAGCCAAGGCATGAGTGCAAGAAAGTTTTGGTGATGTAGTTGTAGCATCGTTGAGTTGCACCACCACCGGTGACCGGTTGATCATGTTGAGATCTGAGAGAGTAGAGTAAGCTTTTCGGATCCTCATATTTGCAAGAGACTATATTTATATCCTATGAATCTATGATGTCACAAGATTTAGCTCATAAATAACAATAGACTTTGGAGAATGAAAAAAATGAAAAATTACATACTATAGAAGGATCTAAATTTGGGTTTAGATTTCGGAGAAAATAATGATAGTTAAAAAAAAAAAAAAAATTAAGAACCCATCTAGTTTAGGAAACTAAAAAGCAAGAAAAGTCTATGTTTTTATGAATTTATAAACTCTATCATCTCAATAAAAAGCATATAATGCACTTTCTTTCTCTCACCATATACACTAAGATATGTTCTTGGTTGGTTTCTATCTGGCTTTTTATTTGTTGCACCACCACAAACGGGTGTTATTGTAGTTAAATTGTATGGTTGAGGGTGGCACGTGTGAAGGTGCTTTAGGAGTGGAAGCACGTGTGAGGAGGGTGACCGGTTGAGTCGGTAGCAAGTGAAATGGAAAAAGACAGAGTACGGACGAGGATGCCAGGGTGGAGAGGGAGAATTGTCAAATAGAAAAATTAGAAATTAAAAAAAAAATGAAAAAATGAAAAATAAGATAAGAGAAAGGAAGGAAGGGGAAGAAGTGGGTGGTTCTATCGTTTATACTTTTAAGAATGGGGACTATGGGCCCCACAAATGTGACCCTCCTTAACAAAGGACCCTCTTTATATTCTTTTCTCCATTATATAGGTTGAATTGATAATTCTAAATGATACATTATATGGTTCAATTGATAATTCCAAATAATTACTACATAGGCACCGTGTATATCATGTGGGATGCTTTTACGAAATTATTCTTTGTATCTTCCACTTTATTTTATACATGTATGCACAATTTTTTTAACTCATGGTACAAGCCCCTTAAAAAAAATTACATGTCCCCTAAAAAAATCCATGTTACAATTATAAAGTTTTCACCTCCTTTTTTTAACGGTAGTTAATCTCTGTTTGAGAAATCAGTAGGTACACAAAGTGATTTGTATATATAAATTGAACTGATTTTTGTCATACACAAATGTCGGAAATCAAAACTTTGACCACTTGCTAAAAAGGCTCAAGTCTCATGTCTCATATACATATTTGATCATACCTGATCAGAAGTTGACTGCCTGTGCTTAGAATGCGGTGATTTAAGTGGCGGTTGAATGCTTCAAGAATGCTTCTTGGAACGGCGGGGGGTGTGTACCTGCAGGCACTCCGACGTTCAAGTTAGTAGAGATCAAAGAATGGGGGTTTTGAGATAAGATAGATTCTACCATGGGGACTGTTACGAGTCCCCTATATATAGAGGTGGGTGGCTGCAGAGCCGTTGTAATGGCACACGTGTGTCCGGCGGTTACGAAATCGTGGGAAGTGTAACCGCCGGAGAGAGATTCACAGGAACGTGGGAAGAGATGTTGCAGTTCGTTTGAACTGGTCTCATTTGCTTCGTGCACCCCCTTCGCGGGAAAGGGGTGTGTTACGAGTAATATGGCCAAATGCAGTATTTGGGCTTGGATTGGATTGGGCTTAAGTAAATGGGCTTAAGATATTTCCGACCGGTCCATAACAGTAGCCCCTCAAGTCGTTCTTCTTGGCAAAGTGCGATGACTTAAGGGCGGGCGAAGTTTATTGCTCGTGGATGGTGCAACGAAGATCGCTCTTGTATTCAACAAGTGAATAATGGGAGAGTTAAGCTTGTCTTTATGTTTTGAAGCTTCCACGACATTCCGTGATAAGGGACGTTGGGTCCAATGGAATTGCTTTGCAAGTTCTCTGATAAAGAATGGGTCGAGCTGATGAGAGGCATGATGATACCTCATATTTTGAGAACTGGTTACCTTAGATAGCTGTATTGCTGTGAGGATCTGGTGGTCGTGTGATGAAACGCGCTCGCCACACCCTTGACACATTTGTTTCATAGCCAAACAGGTTTGCCAGTTGAATGGTTGTGTTCGGCACACGAATGCTCGTTTGATCTTGATCCGGTGAAAAGATTCTCCCGTTAGGAAGTTGGTCGATTGTCATTCAGCAATTAATGCCCACGTCTTGAGGGAAAGATTGAGGAGACATGACCTTTGGTTTCTGAGTGTCACGTGTAAAGGCTATTAGGGTACTCGAGTACCTAATGCATGAAAAGTGTTCTTGGTTTGTCTTTCCAAGGCATCATCAGGACCGTTGATTTAATCCTGACGTTTTAGGAACCTCTACCGTTGATCAAGGTCGTTGGATGCGTGATTAGATTTGATCTGGACCGTGAGTTTGTCATTGAGTGAGGAGTTGCAGGTGAAGGACCGTACCGGATCGTAACTTTGTGACTCTAAAAGGTTTTGAAGCGGGTATAAGTAGTTTCAAACGTTTGTTTGGTACACTTTCATCACTTCAGATTTTAGAAACCCTAAAATTTTTTTAAGAGTTCTCTTAGAGACGAAGCATTCCGATTCTTCAACCTTTCAACTCCAAGTCTAGTTCCTCATCCGTCGTAACAGGTACTTGTTCTATAACACCCTTTCCTCTGTCTTCATGCTTGATTTCTAGAGTCTTTTGTATTAAAAATTGTAGAAGTGCATGTTTTTAGGGTAGGTGTCACTCCGATACGGTGGTTTCCGCCGTTTGTTGTAGCTCCACTGTATGTGAGGAGTTCTAGGTGTTTTGTTGTATGTTTTCTGTTGTTTCGAGAGAAAACGTGGGCGAAAGGCTTGTAGTCAGTTTTATGAACATTAATCCTGCTTGCCGCTACAAACGAGGTTTCTCTGCCGTAAAGGGTGTAGTTCCGCTTTTTTGGAGGAAACCACTGTAAAGGCGCTACTCTTTTCGTTTTTTTCGATCTAATCTCTGTGAAGATGTTCGATCCCTTCCTCACTGTGGCCGATCTGAGAGGTGAAAGAAGGGTGGATCTAGATGTTGGATTCTCTTTTTCCTTGATCTTTCAGGTTTTCCATGGCTGGAATTTCTAACGAGCAAGAGGTTGCTGCGTCAGACGTTTCTTGGATGGGGGATGAACCTCTAGAAACAGAATCGTCATTTGCTTTGGCCGGAACAGGAGAAATCCCTTTTAATAGCATCAATAAAATTGAGGATTGGGAAGTTATACGGCCGAGCACATCTGATATGGTGTGTTCGATGTATGAGGACCATGTCTTTCCCATGTGTGAAGTGGTTTTCAAGAACATGGGCTTCCGCCTTCCCTTCTCTGATTTCCAAAGGGACGTACTCCGGTGGACGAAGCTATCTCCTTTCCAAGTCCGCCCCAATTCTTACGCTTTTATGAGGGCATTTGAATTAGTGTGTCAATACCTAGGAGTTCCATCTTTATTGTCCAACGGGGAACCGCTTGGGTATCCTTCCCGTCAAAATAAAAAGATGTTTGATCTATTTGCGAGGAAGTTACGGAGTTTCAAAGAGCGATTCTTCTTGGTAAAGCTGAGAAGTGAAGCATCTTTCAATACTTTATTGCAGACGGTGGAGGGCGAATCCTTGGTTCGACGCTCTTTCTTCCCTCTATGTTGGAGTAAGGACCACTTTGGCTATGAATCGAAAGATTTTTGCCGGAGCGTTTCTAGCTTGACAGAGGAGGAAGGAGACGCCTGCCGAAAACTTTGGGTGTTTGTTCAGTCTTTTCCGCGGGAGATTAAGACTGATAAATGCGGAAACCCAGTGATGGATGCAGAGGGTAAACCGGTAACATAGCCCCGCTTCATCAATACTCACGAGTTGGTGGTGTATAAGGACCCCAATGGCTGTCTTGGTGGTTCCGCCTGCCTCTGTTCTTTCATTTTGACCTTATCTATAATCTTTCATGTTTTAACTTATTTTCAGTACTTTATGTTTTGTAGGAAAAATGAAATATCTTGTGGCGCTTGTAAATGAAACGAGCAAAAAGGACGCCGCCAAGAACCGGCGCAAGAACGTCCAGTCTGTGGGTCATCTTCTTGTTGGGGCTAGTCCTGGCTCGACCTCCCACCCGGTTATGGATCTGGGGGAAGAGGACGCTCCTAAGGAGAGCATGCAGGAGCCTGCAAAAAGGAAAAGGGTGGAGACGCCTACCCAAGAGCCTGTCACACCTATCAAGGCCGTTCTTGTCCACACTAAAAGTGGGGAACTTTTCCAGCTTTCGAGGGTATGGTCGGAGCCAGACCGTTGTGGCTCTCAATCCTCCCTTTTTCTCGCTTACGCCGAGTTGAAGGTTATCCAAGACCTGGGTCCTGCTGGCCGGAGCAAAGTAATAACAGAAGGAGTTATTGATGTGATGAAGGCTTTGGAGGTTGCCACGGTCCTGAACAATGCTTCGATGAAAGGTGAGGTTCGAGTGGACGTGCTGAAGAAGGAGAGGGACGCTCTTGTAGCCAAGGTCTCCTGACTTGAAGGTGGTGGTGCTGCTGCGAGGTCAGTTGTTTAGGAGCGTGACCGCCGCATCGCTGCTTTGGAAAAGCAAGTGGCGAATGCTCGAATGGCCCAAAAGCAAGCAGCCAAGGCCTTTAGCAAGTTGGCTGAGGAGAAGAAGGCTCTGGAGGAGTTTCTAAAGAGGGTGGACCTTCATGGGGAAGATGAGACGGAGGACAAAGCTGTCCTGAATCATGTTGGCTTGGTTGAGAGGGTCAGCGTGTTGGAAGGAAGCTTGGTGGATGCCGTCAAGCTCAGCTTTGACCGTGCAGTGGCTTAGTTGAAGGTGGTGAATCCTGGCGTTGATTTGTGTGTCGAGGGGATTCACCATCTCAACCTTGTTGAAGACGGAGTAATTAAGCCCCCTCCAGCCATGGACGAGGACATAGGTCATGTTGATGACGCCCACGCCGAAGAGGCCTTGTAATTTAAATCTCTTCTTTAACAACCTTTGCTTGTAATTGGCCTTTGTGCCATTAACACTGTGCGCCCTTCGTGGTTTTAGCACTCTTATAATGCATTTTGTTTTGTTTATCACACTTACATTCTCTTATCACACTTTATCTTGAAAATGTTTCCTTTTATTTTCAAGTATGATATTCGAACTGAGTGCTTGTTGCATGAGGCTTTTATAGTATTTGAAGTAATTTTGAGAGCGAACTGTTAATCATGTATATTTCAAGGATAACAACCCGTATGCTCGAGTATTTTTGTTCCTTGACGCGTGTTTTGAATTGTTACGCGACTAATGAATCAAAAATAAATTTGCTGCCGCGAGGTGTGGTCTAGCACCTGGTAGTCGTTGTTTTGATGAAATAAACCAAGGACTAGGTAGTTTATGACTTCGACCTTTGCCGATGAATTGGTGCTTCAACTTGTTGTTCTGAATTAAAGTTTTTCTCTTTCTCCCCCGACACCGTTGCTCGATCGGAACGAATACCTTCTGCGTTGTTTTGCAAAGGAAGGGGATCCAAGCGTGAGAGTCCTAACTTTTATGCGAGGTATTTGTTAGGAGTATTTCTCATCCGAGAGATTGATTATCTGAATGTGTGTCCAAAGTTTTGTTTCAGACGTATAACAGCGGATGAACGTAAAAAAATCAATTTAGGTTCAACGCACTGAGGCCTGAATCACCCATCACAAGCTGGGGTTCTACCTAACATTCCGAGCAGTAATGTCGCAGTTGTGAGCAATCATACTGAGGATTAGGTGATTCTGTTGTGTAGATTTCACTTATCCTTTCTGAATGTGTTGGATATGGAGTGGCACGACTTTCCTCTTCCTTTGTAATTGCCCATTTTTTGGAGAGCATGAAGTTTGTTGTGTTGAACTAGGTGTGTTCATTAGAGTTTGTTTGACTTTGTTCGCCCTCTAAGGGTAATACCTTTTAAGTCTTTCGGCGTTCCAAGTTCTTGGAACTGGGCCCTTTATAAGATCATCGAGACCGTAAGCTTTGAAGGTGAGAAAAATACAAGAAGGGGGGGGG
>Ga0315914_1009101_pt1 | contig 12926 bp, 12 predicted proteins | sample MpolenodulesMG_FD_203920 | JGI IMG/M metagenome (GOLD analysis project Ga0315914, IMG submission 203920) | Medicago polymorpha root nodule microbial communities from Los Angeles, California, United States - elongated nodules | ecosystem: Host-associated > Plants > Roots > Nodule | place: USA...
ACTCTCTCTAGCACTCACTCTTTTATTAGGTGAAATCAATGTGAGACCTACACTTTAGAAATGGAACCCACATATGGTGGTGGGACATACAATGATTTTACCCAATAAAAGAGTGAGTGCTAGAGAGAGTGCTCAAAATAGAGTGTTGCTAGCATTGCTCTTCTGAAGAAACATTAGATGATATTCACTGCAAAAAATAAAAATAAAAATAAAAATAAAAGCATTGTGGAATTGAATAACCTGTAGCTGACGATGCCTGCAGGTTAGTTTTTTTTTAATTTGCTACTACCTTTCTCACACCTGTTTTTTGATAAAATGGGTGTTATATGTTTGTTATCGCACCTGATTTTGTATTCAAACATGTGTTATATGTGCGATTTTACACCTATTTTAGTGTAAAAGTGGGGTTACAAATACATATATCACACCAATTTATTAGAAAAAACAGGTACAATATGTTGTTTTTATACCCAATAAAAAACAGGTGTCGTATTTCAAACTTACAACACCCGATGATATAACCCCGGCAAAAAACATGTCTTAAATCTCAAAAAAACAGGTTTTGTATCCCTGATTTGCACTAGTGTTAATCCACCTACAGTTTGTATTCTACGAATAGATCATTGACATGTACCCATATTCAATTGAATTCAAAATAGGGATAATGTGGTCCAATGGTGATGAAGCATCATATGTTATTTTTTGCTATATTTTTAGTATTTTTCTTTGCATTTGAAGATAAATAAGATGAGAGTTAAATGAGTTGTCATTAGTTTGAGAAACATATTTATTGTTTTCACTCGAGTCGTTGTAATTCATTTTTACCTTAGATCATGCAACTCCAAAGGTGTTTTGAGTGTTTTGTAGTGAGAAATCATGTAAATCGACAAATCAAGACATCACGTGAAGAATCAAATATATGAAATTGAAGACCAATGGTTCCTATAAGGTTTTTGAAGACAAAACAAAGTGGCGAAAATTCATTTCAAGTTCATAGGAGTTTTCAGATGGAAGAACGATCGAAAATGGGACGAAAACGCAAGAAAGCGCACAGGAGAGGCTGACACATGTGCCCTGCGCCTGCACATGCGCCTCTGCGTCTTAGGCAGCATTTTCTACTTCCTCAGACGCCCCTACGCCTAGGTTTATGCGCCCCTGCACCCAGCTGCGGCCATAATTGCCAGTTTGCTTGTTTCCTAAACTGGATTGATGCAAAAAGCTCAGTTTTCTTCTCTTAAACTCTAAGTAATCATTTGCTATAAATAGAGACCTTTGCATTCATTATTATTCATTCAAAAAGTTAGTTGTTCAATGCAAAGGTCAAACATCAGAGTTTCAAGGCAGAATCCCCATCCTCATCTTGTTCTCTCTAGGGTATGTTTTCTATTGTTCTGTTATGATGTCGGTTGCCATGAGCAAACCTCTTGATTATGGTTCTAAGATGATCTCCTTCTTATTTGTTCGATTAAATTGATAAAGTTTTCATTCAATTATGTTTTTCTTGTGTCCAATTTAAATTAGTCCTTTCTTGTTCTTAATGTTTTTCCAAAAGAGATCTATGTATTGTAATCTTGAAAAATTATTTATCCGTTCGTTGGTCGTTCTAATTTCTTATTTCATAGTTATTTTAATGAAATTCAAGTTTGAAATCTAATATTTTCTACTTTCTTCTTTTGGTAACGCCGTACTTCAACTAGGTTAACTCATAATACGTTGTCGTAAGATAATTTAATGGAATTTGATTCTTAGTTTCAATAAATCATGAGACGGAGTGAGTATTCATGAATTTTCTAAATAGAATGTCATCAGTTTGGTTATGTAAAAAATATTTGTTTTATTATATGCCTTCTCATGAAACATCTTAATTGAGAACTTGCCATGTATTCTCCACTTGTCGCATATTGAGCATGCGGTCATTGTCCAACAAATGCACCTACAATAGTGTCCTTCACCGCTTAGTTATAATGCAATGAACATAACTTCATTTCTATATATAAATAATCACTTAACGCCTAACTAAGCAAATTATTGACAAAACCAAAAAATAAACAAAGAATCACTTATTTTAAGAGCAGTTTTAGTAACAATATCATCATGAGTCAGGAACAACCAAGGAGACCGGAGCAAGAACCAATAAAATACGGTGATGTGTTCAATGTGTCTGGTGATTTATCATCACAACCCATTGCACCAAGAGATGCTGCTACCATGCAATCTGCAGAATATAGAACATTTGGCCAGACTAGAAAAGATGGACCTGCTTCTCTCATGACTTCTGCAGCCCAAAAAAACGAGGATGCTGGTTTCATCAAACATAATACTGCTACAAACATTGCAAGAAATGAAGGTGTTAATGTTTCAGAAACTTATGATGGGGGCAAACGTGTCATCACTGAGACTCTTGGTGGACAGGCAATTTTTTGGACTTTATTATATACAAACTGTTTGTTTTATATAATTAATATAAGGGTTAAATATCTTTTTGTAGGAGTTTTATATAATTAATGTAAGGGTTAAATATCTTTTAGTCCCTACAAAATTACAAGTTTTTAAGTTTAGTTCCTACAAATTTTTTAGGGTTAAATATGTTTTTGTTCCTTATAAATATGTTATGTCAACTTTTTGTTTTAGTCTCTCTAATCTCTTAGAATAAAGTCATGTGTAGAATTCATATTTTTAATATTTTTTTTTAAAAATACATAATTTTATGAGAATGTCTCAAAAAAAATAGAAAGATTCATAATTAAAACATGAATTTAATATAATTTTTTAAGGTTAAAAATTCATATTTAATTTATTTAATTTGTGTTTTATTAAAAAAATTCTAATTTTCTTGAGAAGTTTTCTAGAATATTTTACAAATGTCAGCATAATTTCATTAAAAAGTACAAAAATTAAATTAAAAATAGGGACAAAAATAGTGATTGAAAATTTTGTAGGTACTAAAAGTTGAACGAAAATTTTAAAGGGACTAAAATGAAAAATTGGTATATTTATAGAGACCAAATACATATTTAATCCAATTTGACCAAATATATATTTAATCCAATTTTTTTATTCACTTGTAGTGTTTATTTGCATTTTATAGGGACTATTTTGAAGAACTAAAAGTATTCATTTTTTTATATAAAAAGTTTTTAAAATAGGGACTATTCTTACCAACTATTATGGAGGACTAAAATTACAATTAAAATTTTATAGGGATTAAACTTGAAAACTCATGATTTTGTAGGGACTAAAAACATATTTAACTCTTAATATAAACAGTTAATAATGGTCCATGAAGATTTCTTGGTTGGTAGGGACATTACCTATACATATTTGAAATTCAAATTTTGGTTATTAGATTAAAAAAAAACAGTTAACTAGGACTTGGGTTTGGGAGTGTAATACCAATTTATGTGGATCATTATATATAAAGTTTTGCTCTGACTTTAATTGACACCTTCATTAATGATCCTTAAATCGGATATCTGTTTTAAAAAATATGTAACTATAGTTAATTATTCTTTTGAAAATAATAATTATTGTTGTCACTATATATTTTGAAATACAAATATATAAGCACAAAGACGATTTATAAATATTTTAGGAAATATATTTATAAGAATTTATTTGATTTAAATCAGCTAAATTGAATTTATTGGATGAATGTATGTGTACTTTATATGATTAATGGAACAGGTCCTAGGGAAGTTTGTGGAAGATGCAGATAGGGCAAAAGGGAATATGGGTGGCGATGAATTGGAAGATGAAGGTGATCCTAATCCTGCCTCAGCTCAAGCTCCTAAAGTGGGAGTAACAGAAGACATTGATTTTATAAGTAACAAAGGTGGTGGTGCTATGAATCCTCGGTTTGCTGGAAACCAAAATGAGAATGCTTGGTCCAATGATTCAATGGTACGTAACATAGCATATACTACGTTGTACATGTTTATTGTTGCCGTGTATATTTGAAAAATCAGGTTGGATTTTTTTTTTTAAAGTACAACTTTTGTGAAAACACAGGTGTATGATGAAAATCCTGAAGTTATAAATAGTGTACCTGGTGGCATGGGAGCATCCATGGCAACTGCGACTGCAGATAGAATTAAGAAAAACAAATGAAGTGCACTTTGAAGTTTGAGTTCCAATGTTCCATTTTGTTTTTCATTTTATTTTACCTTTCTTTGGCTGTGTATTATGACTTAAACTTAATCGTATAAGTCTAATATCATAATTCCTAAATTAGAAGTGTATATTGATCTAATATTGTTTATTTAGATTAACTTATTTGTATTTATCTACTGACATAAACACACGATTCTTTATGAGAGTTAAAGAAAATAGTTTATAAAATATACATAAGTTGTTTACGAGAATTTATGAAAAAATATTCTATAAAATATTCATGAGTTATACAAAAGTCATTTTGTATAACTTATACAAAAGTTATTTTGCTTTAGTATAAGACATCTTTTCTTATAAAAATAACTTAAGCGTTTATAGTGCTTCTACATCTTGGTACAAAAGAGTATGTTAAAAATTCTTAGATCTTTTGCATAAGAGAGACTCTACACACAATAATAATGTTATATATTTGGGGCGTGTCCCAAGGGGTATTTAGTTATCTAAACGATAGAAGATGCAGTCAACATGACAAATACACACGTGTGAGTGTTATTTGCATCAACATGTATTTGAATGAGGTAAAATCAGATCGTCCGTTTATCAATGGTCATACTATGTGAGTCATCTGTTATGGAACCAACCTTGGTTGTCACCTATAAAAAGAGCCTCAACCTCACTTTTTAGATTCACCAAAACTCAACAATGTTTGAGTTTTCTCACGTCTCTATTTTCATGTTCGGCATTTTCAAGCTACTTTTCCCTTTTCTTTCTTTCACTTTGAAAGAAGGTTAACGTCGGCTAATTTGTTCCTTTGAAGGTTAGTATTAATGTACCATATTTGAATGGTAGTAGTGTCGTATTTGAGGGTGTATGCATTTCAATACAGTTTTAGTTAGATTGTTTTCTTTTTAATTGGAGACACCGTGTTTGATAGATTGTTTGCACAATGTGGACAATATCATGAAAAGTTTAAAAGAAAACGTTTTAATCCGCAACTTAAATATTTCAATAAATTTTTTTCGGTGGCTGCAAATATTTTGAACTAATTTTAAGTATTTCTCCAAATTTTCAATAACAACAATCTCACTAAGATAGTTTATGACAAGTACAATTTCTAAGTTATATATGAAAATAATTTAGGTTTAGTTTATTGTATTTTTTTTTCTTCTTATAATTGAAATATATAACTTGTAAGTAATTGTTTAACTATTTATTACGTTCCTACATCCTAGAAGAGTGTGTGAATTGAAAAATTCTTAGAATATCCACGCGTGAGAGATTTCCTACAATACTAGGGTTTATGTAGTGGATCATGCAAGACTCTTGGGTGTGCTCCAAGGGGTATTTAGTTCTGTAAACAAGAGAAGACGCAATCATGACCACCACACACGTGTGAGCGCCACTGGCCGTGACTCGACTCGGGCTTAGGTTATATGGTGTATTAATTTGTAATGACCCGAAACTTTAAATTATTATTGAAACTTGATTTCAGTACACACCATCAACATGTCAACTTTTTGCATGTGTCCACATGCATTTTGCATTCGCACTACTCTTTAATAAGGCTAGATTGGACTGTCAGTTTATAACTGGACATGCGATCAAAGTCACCCATTTAGTTAAATAATAACTATACAGCGGGTAATACATTTTGTAACCGATTTTGGATCATCACCTAGAAAAGGAGTGTTTCTCTATTATCCCTTTTCTGATAGACACATTTGAGAGCTATTTATTCCTCTTTATTTTGTCCTTTGGAAAAAGGTCAGTTCGGTTAACTTGTCCATTCGGAAGTTAGTGGCTTCTTGCTATATTCGAGTGGTCGTAGTACCATATATAGAGGGTGTATTTTTAGAACTGATTCTAAAGTGTAGTAGAACTTCGATATTATTGTAGTTTAATTGCTTTATATTAAGGACGTCGTAGTTAATAATCTGCTTGGACACTTTTTGACAGCTCCACAAAATATCTTAAAGAGAGCAACCTATTCCGCGACACAAATATTCAAGTAGTTTTCTTCCTTTTATTTAATTAAAGTAAGTTTTTTTTATTAGGGATACATGTATTTTTAGTCTCTATAAATAAATCAGCTTTTATTTTTAGTCCCTCTAAAATCTTCATTTGAACATTGTTCCCTCTATATTTTAATGTTACATATCTTACATTTTTGTTTTCTTTTTACAAAAGTTCACGTATTTTAAATGATTTTTTATGACATATCATTGATAAGATTTTATAATATCACTTGTTTAATAATTTTACTATTTAATCTATAATCTATATTAATTTATCTATAACTTTAAATTAAAGAGTAAAAAGTTAAATTATTTTTTTGAAGATGCTAAAATGGAATATATTACTCAATCAAAAAGATCCTCCTAGCACAAGGTGTACCAAGAAAAGAACAAAAGTCACAAACATATTTACAGAGAAATGGAAACAAAATGCCATAAGTAAAAAACAGAGAAAGAAGTAGCATTAACCTATGCCCAACATAGTGACCGGATTAAGCCACCACCAACCATGGTAGTTGACATCGAGGTTAGGAAGTTTCGCTTTCAACAACATGAAGGAAGAGACTTAATCTTGTCGACAATCTGATGAGTTGGACATACTTTATTATTGAATAACCTGCTATTTCTTTCTTTCCATATTTCCCACGTAGTAGCATACCAAATCAGATGCAAGATTGATTGTTGCACCGTAGAACAATTACCACCAATAGAACCAAACTGAATGAGGTGATCCGTCGGGTCATATGGAAGGACCGAGCAGACACCCAACCAACGGTGAATCAATTGCCAGACATCACCAAAAATATTATAGTGTAAAAATAGATGAGTGGAAGATTCGAGCGATCCACAACCACCAACGCATAACCTATCATCCGTAGCTATAACTCCACGACGATACAAATTATCCTTCGTTGGCAACCGGTCACGGAATAGACGCCAAGCAAAGAGTACAACCTTCAACGGAATATCCTTATGCCAAAGAACCTTTGTAGAGACCGTAGTGTCAATATGTTGATGTTGAGTCATTCTTTTATAAGCACTCTGAACCATGTATGCATTACTTGATTCCAAGTTCCAATGCCAACTATCATCCTTGTCAACCTGCAAAGTCACATTTTGAAGCAATAAACATAATTTCCCCACGGCCTCTTCCTCCCACGCAAACAGCCCCCGCCTCCACTTCCAAGCCTCACCACCCTCCCCCCACCCTAACTGACACATATCAAACACAGACACCTCCTTAAGGAGCGAAAGATCAAACAATCTACTAAAACGCTCCCTAAACGCCACACCTCCAACCCACACATCCGACCAAAACATAGTGAGCTTACCATTACCCACCACATGACTGACATGCTCACTAAACCACTCCTCCTTACGAAAAGTAGAGATGACCTGCCACCAAGAAGAGGCGTCTCTACCTCCATCTAACAACTGACCGCCCTCCACACCATAATGGGCCAACAACACCTTAAACCACAAACTATTCCTATCCACCAAAAGCCTCCAACACCATTTTTCTAATAGAGCATAATTAAACTGTCTAATTCTCCTTACTCCCAATCCGCCAACCTCCTTACTCTGACAGACAGAATTCCAATCCACCCAAGATATTTTTCTGTGGTTCTCACTCCCTCCCAAAAAATAAAGTTAAAAAGAGATTCAATAGAGGAAATGATACGTGTCGGAGCCTTGAAAAAAGAAAGAGCATAAACAGGCAAAGATTCAGCAGAACCAGGCGACCACCCAAAGATAAATGTTTTGATTTCCAACCCGACAGTCTAGACTTAATTCGACCAATTATAGGTTTCCAAAACGACAGGCGTCTCGCGTTACCACCAATAGGCAACCCCAAATACACAAATGGCAAAGAACCCACCCTGCACTGTAACAACCTTGCCGCCTCTGACAACCACGACCCCGCAACATTAACACCAACCAATTGGCTTTTGGAAAAGTTCACCTTCAAGCCTAACAAAGATTCAAAAAGAAGAAGAAAAGCAAGCATGGTCCTCACATTGGCCCAAGATTTCTCACCCAAAATTAAAGTATCATCAACAAATTTTAAGTGAGACACAATGACAGGTTCGCTTCTTCCCATATGATAACCTGAAAAAAGATTATTAATAGACAACGAATCCATCAAAACATGAAATCCCTCCGCCGCCAAAAGAAACAGGAGAGGAGACAAAGGGTCACCTTGCCTCAAACCCCTCTTCAATGGAAACTCCGCCATCGGAGAGCCATTAACCAAAACTGAAGCAGAAGTTGTTCCTATACATTCCTTTATCCACTTCCTCCAAAGAGTCGGAAACCCCATCATTTTCATTACCTCGTCCAAATAACCCCAATCTATGGAGTCATACATTTCCTCGAAATCAACTTTAAACAGTAATAACTCCTTGTTACACTTTAGGGCTTCGTCGACAACCTCATTAGCAACCAAAATTCCATCAAGAATCTGCTGACCCTTAATGAAAGCAGACTGAGAATCTGAAATGACTGACCCCATAATCGAACGAAGTCTATTTGCAAGGACCTTTGATAAAATCTTATACATACTTCCCACCAGAGAAATGGGTCTGAAATCATTCAAGCGTTGGGGACTAAAAACCTTAGGAATAAGAGCAATGAAGGTGTTATTTATCCCTCTGGTCAACCTGCCATTCCTATGGAATTCTACAATAAAGCGCATAACATCATCCTTCAAAATACCCCAAAACTCTTTAATGAACCCAAAAGAAATGTCGTCTGGTCCCGAACATTTAAAATTATCACAATCCCACACTGCGGCCTTCACCTCATCCAAAAAAAATGGCTTTACCAACGCCCCTCCCTCAGCATGAGACAAGGAACGAAAATGGAGGCCAGCCATGCTTGGGCGCTCCTCAACACGAGACTGGAAGTGGGAAGAAAAGTGAGAATGAATGGCCGCACGCACATTTTCAACCCCTTCCATCATCACCCCATTCACTAGAAAAGATGTCACAACATTTCTTCTCTTCCTGTTGAACATAGTAGCATGAATTTTTTTTTGTATTAGCATCCCCTTCACCAAGCCATTGAGCCCTCGATTGCTGCCAACAAATACTATTATTTATCCGAGATAAAGAAAACAAATCCTCAGATAACCCGTGAAGCTCCTCTACCTCATCATCCAGTAACACTGCAGACTCCCCTTTCAAATCAAATGTTGTAATTTTATCCTTCAGAAGCAATTTTTGATGGAATATTCTGAGAATGTCGTTGATGCCAGTCTTTTAAATCCAATTTAATTAACTTGAATTTTTCCTTCAACACATAACCACCCCAACCCTCCACAAGAAAGGAGTTCCATTGATCACGGACAAAAGTTTTATAACCCGGAAATTTTTCCCAACATTTTAGCATACGAAGACGTTTAGGCCCCCAATTTTCCACATCAATAGATAACTGTAGAGAGCAATGATCTGACACCCCCCTTGACGAAGCGCACTGAACACAATCAGGTCAGGTCAGACACCACTCTTCAGAAAGCAAAAACCGATCGAGGCGGCTTATAGATCTCTCATCCCCGCGATACCAAGTAAAGCTACGATCATGGAGAGAAAGATCAATCAAAAAATGGCCATCAATAAACTGATTGAAGTTAGCGATCCCTGCCTGTCTACACAACACTCTCACACTACGACGCTCCTCCACACAACGGACCACATTAAAGTCACCACATATACAAATATTCTGACCCACATAGGAATTCAACTTCAAAGAAATAATATCCCAAAGAACCTGCTGTCTGGATACATCACACGGTGCATAAACATTAAATAAGACAAAGCTCTCGTTGGTTTTCAAAAAATGGCCTACAATCACCAGAACATGATCAAAAGAAATGGTTGTCGAAATTGTAACCTCATTAACATCCCACAACGTCACTAAACCACCTGAAGAACCTGTCGAAGGCTGATAAGAATACTCAACAATGTCATCCCCTCATAAAGATTTACAAATTAATGTGTCAATCACAAACAACTTTGTTTCTTGAATACAAAGAATAAACATATGTTTCTCCTTCACCAATTGACGCACTTCCCTCCTTTTTTCAAACCCCCCTAACCCTCTGACATTTCAAGAAATAATATTCATTAAAAACACTAACACCACCACCTGCCCACGACCCTCACAGCCTATGACCTACTTCCCACCACCATCACCTTCCTTATTTTCTCTTCCCGCCCCCGACAACACATCAAACATATTATTATTATCCCCTTTGAATTTAAGACCCACAACCTTCCTTATCTCACACACATCATCTACCGCCTTATTTTTATTTTCATGAAGCACCAGCCAATTCATGCAGTCATTATTAACAGATACTTGGGAACCAGTAGATTGAGGGATACTATCAATAGATGTTACCTTATTCATAGAGACAGCAGCTAGCCCCCTACGCTTCTTAACAGTTTTTCGAAGAGCTCGAAGAACTTCATGTCGTTCCTTTGTTAGAAGACGAGCAATTCTTTTTAAACTTTGAGCATTATGGCAAAGAGCACCACATCCCTTCTTCTTTACACCTCGATGAATACGTGCAGAGTTAGTCTTATTAATAATAAATTTATCTGTATTCTTTTGCCTTGAAATCCACTTCAAACTCCACGGAACCGAAGAAACGGAATGCACTCGTCCTGGTGGGCATGATGTAGTGCGCTTTGTAACTTTAGGATCCCCTCTATTAATATCATGTGAATGTCTACAATTCACCAATACCTCTTGCTGTTCACACTCCACATTAACATCATTAATTAAGGCTATATGACTAGCTGCCTTTTTATCAACATTTCTATGCACAACATTGTTCAAAATATTTAACTTATCCATACCAGGTTGTTGCACCGTTAGCAAAGGACCACTAGAAGAACAACATGCAACTTCATTAACATTTTTTAATTCAGCCGAAGCATGGCTGCCAGCAGATGCTTGCGTTCCAGTTCCAGCATAATCCGAGACACCACCAACATGGGCGTGTGTTTCCTTAGCCCACTCCTCGAAAAGATGATTCACAAATGCTTTGACGTCTTCCCTAACTATGCCATCCTCAATAACCTCCGCTGAACCAGAATTACGACCATCTCTGACATCATCTTCATCAAATAAACACGCATCTTCACCTAATTTGAACCCCCACTCTTCAATGATTTTAAAGTTAAAAAGAACGTCGTCCACCATTAGAGTAGCATCAACATTAATCACTTCCAACAATGCGATAGATAGTAACACCCGCGCATAATTAAAACGCTCTTTCTCCAAAGTGCAATCATCAACTTTCAGCAACCGTCCACAATCAAGAACGCATAGTTTGAAAAAATTAATATTCCAAGCATGTAAAGTCACACCATATATTCTTACCCAAGCACCTCTTTCATGAATCAAAACATTTTTATTCCACTTGACAAGTGTCGAGAAAAAATTATTAAAAAAATGCGGTGCTTCCGAAAAAATAGCACTGACATCCTCGCCGTCCGGTGATCGAACAATAACCTTGTCAGCACCCAGAGGTATGATATCAAGTTTTTCAAATCCAGCATCATAAATCCATCGCTGTAAGATAGGAATAACTTCCCCGTTCAAAACAGTAGCCATCACACTCTTCGATGCCCATAACATATCAGAGGTCGCAGACATATATTTAGGGACATACAATTGTTTCGGCTGCTCCTTCACCTCTTCCTCCTCCTCCCTTCCTCCACCTACATAACCACCACCATACTCCCTAAGCTTTCTTTTTCCTCCCTCTATTTTTTTATTGTTACCACCTGCAACTACATCAATCCCCACCAACTTTCTTTTTTCTCCCTCAATTATTTTTTCTCCCTCAACCTGCTTACCACCCTCACCATGTTTATTACCATAACGATCAAAACTCGACACCTTTGCCACCACCTTACACTCACCAAACCAAAAATTATTTACCGCTTTCAACAATTTATCAACATCTTTAACCTTAGTATAACGGACAAAACCGAAAATAGCACCGTTAACATTACGCTTCCTAGCCAGATAAACATCCTCCATAATCCCACACACCTTAAATCCTTTCCGTAAAGAACTATAAGAGATATCGTCCGGAACATTGGTAAAATAAAATGAAACAAAATTATGTTGTACAGTACGGTTATGTTCAGTCTGATGTTGTCCATACTTTGCACTCTTCTCTGTATGCGCTAAAGGAGCATCTGAACCTGCTAGCATTGTCCTGCCTTTACCGTCCTGAAGCTTTGCACCTGGCCTGGACACCATCCCCCTATCAACTGCGCGACCAGAAACACCACATGTTTGTTATTGACGTGGTGCTTCAACATGTTTCTGTTGTTGTTGCACTGTGTCTGACTGTTCACCTCTATGAAAACCACTAGCTGCGCCTTCTGTACTGATATCCCTTTCCTGTGATTTTGAATTACGACTATGTAACAAAACCCTAGATGTCGCACGTTGATGTGTTGGACGGCTGTGAAACCTCCTTCTTGACAGCGATCGCCTTTGGTTACATGGTGATCGTCTTCCATCCCTATATGCTCCTCCACCACGAGAACGATCATGACGCGAATATTGTAGGATCACTTACCCATCATGAGAAAGAATCTGCTCACAAAATTCATGTGAATCCTCAGAATCATAGTCTCCCCAATCAGAACCAAACCTTGCCCTAACCCTAGACTGCCCTTGCCGCCTTGAACCTCCATGTCGCTGCTCCTCCCGAAGCCTGTCCCGTCTGTCTGCCACCTGTACCTGTGCTTTCCCTCTTCGCGGTCTCACGTCAGA
>Ga0315914_1009106_pt1 | contig 12920 bp, 7 predicted proteins | sample MpolenodulesMG_FD_203920 | JGI IMG/M metagenome (GOLD analysis project Ga0315914, IMG submission 203920) | Medicago polymorpha root nodule microbial communities from Los Angeles, California, United States - elongated nodules | ecosystem: Host-associated > Plants > Roots > Nodule | place: USA...
CGACGAACAACACAACGCCGCACTTAGACGACGAAATCACAAAAAAACACAAAAGAAAAAACTTGATATATGTGAAACCACTTATTTAGATTGAAAGAAAAGGGAAAAAAGATGTCGATGGGTGATTCTATGTCAAAAAGTGACCTAAAACCACCCATTTTCGATGAACGAAGGAGAAAGAAAATTTAGAGAGAAGTTGGAGTTTCTCTCACTAGAAAACTAGGGCCGGCTAATGACCATGAACTTATAAATTCCAATAGTTTTGTCGACCGCGCTTGGAATTTTAATCAATTTTTAAAGATGAACCCAACAATTTGAAGTTATGGGATAAATTTATAGAACTAAGGATATAATATATCCTTTTTTTTCTTTAAAATATAAATATACCATCATAACCCTTTTCTTATATTTTCAATACAACGAATTATTTTCTGAGATATGCATAGACACACGCAATATCTCTTCATTTTGTTTTTTAACTGAAGTCTTGGTTTTATATTTTCACTCACTTACGAAATTTGTTCCCTCATATTTTAAATGATGTGTCTTACAACCTGATGAAGTGGAATGATAATAAATCATGAAATTAACAAAAACCTCCAAAAAAAACTTCAACTTAAATATGATATATCACAATTTATAAGTTCAAAAATATGCAAGAAGAATTAAAACTGGGTGATTTTAACGCCATTTTAAAGTTCAAAATCTGGAAGAAAAAAAAAATCAAAACTGAGTGAACTTAAAATTGAAGGACCAATTGTGTGAATGAGTGAAAATAAGATGATGAAAATTATTCCTTCCTTAAAAAAAAAAAAAAATAGAGGATGAAAATTATAATTAAATCAATGTCAATCTATAAACATGCATATAAAATATAAATTGAATATTTGATATGATAATATATATGTTTGTATATTAAATTAAATTTTAAACAATCTCAAACATAATTGAGGGCAAGTGCTCGCACAAGCCATGTTGGTCTAACCGTGGTCCTTGCCCCCCCACCCCCCTCTCTTACATATATGCTACTTAGTATACTTTAAATATGACCCCCACTTCCCACACTCTAAGTGATTAATATAAATTAATATGATAATATTGAAAATGTGTATATATATCCATATATTAGTGTTTTATACATCGGAGAATAATGGCGGTACTAGAAGCTACAAATCTATTTAGATATCATTATTTTTATTAGTGTTTTATTAATTAAGCCCTAGATTCGATAAATATCCAAAGGTTACTATAGTGGTATATATTTCTTCTTTCCTCACAAGTAGGAATGAAAATAAGTTAGGCCGAGTTAAGCTTTGCACGACCTGAGTTTGACCTGTCAAATTTTTTGAAAGCCTAAGCCTGACCTGTCATAAATTTACTTTTTGGGTTTGAGTCTGGCTTCTGAAAGCCTAATACGACTTGCTAGTCTGTTTAAAAGCCTATTTCATATGAACATCTTTAAATAAATAATTAGATTGAACTCTCTTTTGATAATCAACATGAGTTTTTATGAAATTTAACTATATATTGTATCATATTTCAATTCTAATTTATAATAATGTATTTAAATATGCAAAAGATTAATGTATACTAATAAGTTTAAATTACTGAAAAGTTAACAAATTTTTATTTTAATTCAAAGTACAAAATATAATATAATAATAAATAATATTATTCATATTTACTTAAATAGGCCGGCCTAATAGGCCTAAGAGGCTTTTTGAATGGTCCGTGGTCTGACCTTTTAAGCTAAATAGACTTCTAAAAAAGCATAGGCATTCTCTATTTAAGAAAAAAGTCTGGCCTTACCTGTCGTAGGCTAGGCCGTAGGCCCTTGTAGGTCGGCCTGGCCTATTCCCATCTCTACTCACAAGCCACCTCTTTCCCTCTCAAACTTGGATTTTCTGTAGAGTTAACTTTATAGTCATTAGATTAAAATGGAAGTAAGGGATTGAATTGCTCAACTATTTTGAGTTAATGGATAAGGAATCGAAGGTTGAAGTTCAAGTGTTGACAATGAGATACAATTAACATAATAACATTTGACATTAGAAAAATATATTAAAAGAAAGATGAAGTCTGGTAATCCAGAGTTCGATCACGATATACGTATAACCTAACTAAAAAATATATTCTACCTAAAAATTAAACTCTAGTTCTTTTGTATCATTCATCATTTGATGGAGCTAATTATCCACTTGAATTTAATTGCTTACAAAAGGGGCTTTCTGGGTGGGAAAATGTCTCATATGATCTATGTTGATCAATATTAAAAAGTAGTTCAAAACTCTAAATGTCAAATCCATAAGTGGGAGCTCATTGTTCATTTATATCATTACAACTAAGACATTGATTCAATCGTCGCAACATCCAACATCACTAAAATTTTGCAAAAACAAAAATGTCTTTATCGTACTAAAACCTCCACGCTACACATTTATTGATATGTCTTTTTCGATGGTTGTACTTACTTAATACTTGTATCGTTCTTATATTCTTGATAATTATATTAAAAAAGTCAGACAAAAGCACTTAATCAAAGTACATTGCTTGCCAAACATGCCAACTTTGCGCTTGCCAAACTTGACAACCTTGTACGCACGTAAAGTTTTTATTTTATTTTAATCACATTTTCGATATCTTACATTGTTTAGTATTTAATTTTAAATAAAATATTATATTTATTAATTTAAAAAACAATAATTAATAAATATAACATAAATATTATATTTATGTTAAATCTAAAAAAACAATAATTAAGACCAAATTCGCACCAATTGAACCATGCACATTTTACTCTTCACATTCTTTAATCTCTTAATTCAAATTAGTTAAGTTATCCAACATAAGTATGTTACTATGTTTTGAAATAGCGTATGGTACATCTGTTTAATTAAACACAAAAATATAGAGTAAGGAACATCTCCTTTTATATATAAAAAAATAGATAATGTCATTTAAAGATACATAGACACAAATTTGATAGTAGATTTACTATTAAGTGGATTTAATTATCATTAGTTATTTTTATATATTTTTTAAACTTTTTTTTATATATTTATCTCTCCAAATAGAAGATATGAAAAGTGTCCTAAATAGAGGGAATCCTAACTCAAATATTTGGTACCCACAATTAAGAAGTACTTTGTTTTCATTTTATCTCGAGTAAATTTTCCTTTCCTTGCTTACAATACTCTGCAAGTTCTATGTTGTAATTAAAAAGTCTCAAGTATTTTTTTTTTAAATGGAGAAAATTATTATTATTCAATAAAGTAACATTACACAATCACATTCAAAAACCTAACGGTGTTGGTTTGAGACATTCAAGTGTGCTGCTTCCAAGATCGCAAGTTTGATTACGCCTATCATCGATTTTAGTGGTCTAATTTTAAACTACTCAGATTAATCGGTCCTTATATCAAATAACAAATTTTCAATAAACATTCTCATTAAAAAAACTAACATTAATAGTCATTTCCCGACCATTTCTAAAGTGATTTGAAATGTTCTTTTTGATTCTATAAAGTCTCAACTTAATATAACGGTCGATTCCATAACAGTTTTTTTAAAGGAAGTTGATTCCATAACAGTTGTGAACTGTTAATTTTTTTAAATTGATTTGAAATGTTAAAATAGCAGCTTTTTATAAATGGGGAAAATTTTGAGAAAGGGTAAATTTATCATCAACCAAAGTGATGTTGATGTATGTCCTTTAGTATATTTAAACTTGCACATGATATAAAAAACCATTTAAATTTTACCATTCAACATTACAAGGTGAAAACTCTAACGATTGGATTGATATCTTACATACAACAATACAACAAAACGCAGTTTAATTATTGTATTGAAATGAGAGAAAAAAATACATATAGAATAAGTCATTCTAAGAACATTGTGTAAATAAATAAATAAATAAAAAATTACTACACTCGTTTCAAACAATAAAAGATGGAGTAACAGAGTAATAATTTTCTATTCAAAGAATTCATTGCAGTTAATCAGGACTAATTTGCAATTGCTGTCAAAGTTGTCAACAAATGGAATGGACCAACATGTTTAGACTGGACTTTTCTTGGGTTTGGATCTCTTGAAGCTATTATAATCTGCCAATAAATTTCCATGAAATTCCTGCTTCATTTGATTCCACATCGTTTTGAATACCTGGTAATTTAATCAACATATAACACTTAGCCACTATTTGGATATACAGTTTTATTAAATGTATATAATATAAGTGCTTAAATATAAGCCATTTTTAATATGAAAAGATGACATGTTTGTTACCAATTATAAAAAAATGATAAATAGTTTAGAGATTTTTTTTTAGAAAATTTAGTAGTTAATTGTTTGATTAATATTTTAATTCTTTGTCCGGGTTTGAAATTGACCTCAAACTCCTTATACCTTAACTCAAATTAGTTAATCTCAAATAATTATAAGTCAATCCAAACAAGTCTAAATTAGATTAGATTAAACAAATTTAGTTGATTGTATTCATATATATATATTTTTGAACAAACTCTAATATAGTAAGAAATGAAAAGAAATCATACCAACTCTAATGCATCTCGTAAGATATGTTCAGGAACAAAAGTCATTGTTGGTGAAACAGTAAAGTTTATCTTCATCTCCATTTGATTCTTGAGCCAACTACTCTTTCCCTTCCTTTCCGGATATATAACACCTCTTACATCTAAGTTGAAGTCGTAAGGATCATTGTATAAGCTATTGAGTCCTTGGAGCTCCCACCTCGTCTGATAGGATTTAATTGATATGCATCGTCAGTAACTATTTTATATTTTCAATCAATTATATTCATGAAACGATCAAAAAAGTTTTGATCGCTTGCCAGTTTACCTTGACGGTGTATTGGAATTAAACTCTATCCGAAAATGAAATAAGAATGATCACATAAAGAAATTAACAAAAACAAGTTACAAAATTATAGGTATATTCCAATGAAAGTGCTTACAAAATGAAGCTCAAGAATTTTGCTAATGTGATGAGGAATGTGAGGTGGATAGTCTTCTCCATTAGACTTTATTCTTAACCTTACATCTACTTTTGGTTGAACCTTCAAGATGAAGCATTGTATAGGAGGCATTTCAACTCTCCATTCTTCCTGCATACATATAAACAATAGTTTCTTATAGTATCATTAGCTTTAATTAAGGGACACAATATGGTTCTAAATTTTCCTTATAAAGTACCTCATTGAGCTGTTTAGAGTTTCCTTTCTCAGGAAACACTGCTCTGACTACTCTTGGTTTGTCATCCATATATTGATCAAAGGAAGCCTGCAAAAAATATCACAAAAATTTATGTTAGAATCATTGGTTTGGATTGGAAGATGAAAATGGTAATTAAGGATGAAAACTTTGATAATATACCCCTGGCAACTCATAAAAAGGAACATTAGCAATACTTCTATAACTGAATGAGGATGTTTTTTCATTCCTAATCACTGAACATGATGTTTTCTTTGTATGAAAATGACTATTAAGCCTATGCTTCTTTTGTACTAATAAGGGTTGCCTAGGAACCACACTAATGCTTGCCATAATATGATTGATGAAATATCAAGTATTTAGCTTTATAAGATCTTCCTTCTCTACATGACAAGGTACTTATGCAACAAAAACAAAGTACAAGATATATTAGTTTATATGCATGTGATGTTTATGTTTATCATTTAATTAAATTAGATTATTTTAATAAAAAAAACAACTTAGTAGAGAAAATTATTATTCAATAAAGTCACACTTATAATTATCTTACCATGCTTTTTGGGAAATTTGAAATTTTGTTCCTTAAAGTTTTAAGATTAAACTCTTGTCATTGAATTGACATCTTATGGAGACATTAGGTTGAGTTTTATTTAATTTAGGATGTTCTCCAAAATAATGGTGATTTTATTTTATTTAGTAGAACAATTAAACTATAATGTAACAAGATATTTATATTTTCATTGGCCACTTGTCACGTTTTCTGATTGAAAAGGATGACAAATCAGTTAGCAAACGTGCATTGTTATGCAACCTTTGTTGGATAAGTTTGCAATTTTACTTTGACTGCCAAGTTTGAAATTATCATAAAAACCTTTAAAATAATAATAATAGTAAAAATATTATTTATCATAATAAGTATTGGGAAATTTTTTGGGACTTTTATTAATTTACTAGTGCAAATCCAATTCTCTCATTATTTTTTTAATCCTGGAATAAAGGTTAGTTTATGTATAATTTTAGAATTTTGTATTTTGATAATGTGAATATTTTTTAAGGGTGATGACGTGATATTTATAACTTTAAAGAATTAATTATAAGTTTGGTATTAAATAAAAAATAAAAAGGTTGGCGGTATCGTGACATTACTTCGCCTTGAGAGCTAACAAATGCTTGCAAGTTTGGTATATCATAGTTGGCTTGCCTTCGAGAAGAGTTGCACATTGGACCACATCTACTAATCACCACCAAATTTCCTTAATCATCTTCGGTTAGACTCTTAATATATAAACGAATTAAATAAATGAATTAAAATGGTTAATGTGTTTTATTAAACGACGAATTATTTAGGATAATTTAAATTCGATTACTGAATAAAACAATTCTCGATCATACTTTATTTATCTTTCGGTCTAAGTTATTAAACCTCTTAAAAAAACATTGATCAAGAAGAGTAGTAATGCATTGTTTAAGGAGTGTTGTGATAAGGAAGAATGGCATGCTAATTTAAATGTTAGTTACAGATAGCTTTTTTGATATATGTGACACAAACTCACCACGTGGTAGATAATTTTTGGAAATAAAACGGTGCCTAACCATGGTGTGGCATAGCTTTGGATCACATATATCAATTTGATTACTAGAAACACTAATGATATTTTGTTGGAAATAAGGAAGATTCTTATTGCTGCTGGATGCTGATATTGGAGATATGGAATTACATAAAATGCTTTTTCTAGATACAACTGAGCAGGGGCGGATCCAGACACTTGATACACGTGGCGCTAAATTCTGACACACATCTGTGGTTGCTATCGATAAAAGCAAAGCAACCTTCAAAAACTTATGAATCAAAGCAAATTTATCGTATTTGTTTGTTTCCACAAGTTTTGCATAAGGTTGTTTGCTTGTTGTTCTTATTCTTAGCATATTGTGTTTTATTTATAAGGGGTAATAATTATTTTGGTCTTGAATGTGTATGGAGTAATCATAATAATCCTTCAACGTATCAAAATTTTAAAATTGTCATCGATTGTGCACTTTTTTAGTCAAAATAGTCATTAACATTAAAATAATTTGTTAATATTGTCATATTAATCCTTTAATATACTTACTTATTGTCACTTCAAAGACTATTTTGACTAATAAAGTGTAAAATCAAAGATTATTTTAGAATTTTAATACATTAAAAGACTATTGTGACTACTCGTTACACATTCAGAAATCAAAATAACTATTATCCGTATTTATAATAAAAAAAATATGGAAGTTGCATGTGGGGCTTTAGCCCCACATGGACCTTGAATGAATCCGCCCTACAACTGAAACAGAGCTTTTGGATCACATGTATCAATTTTTATTAAAATCAGAAATGTTAACAATTTTTTTTACACTTTCTCTAACATTTATTTTTTTTATTGGGTGAAATCTCCGCGAGTCTCATAATTTATATGAGATCTATTTATTAAGTGTGTGTGATCCACATGAGTTTAATGAAATAAGAGAGTGGGTGTTAGAAAAAGTGTTAAAAAGAGAGTGTTTATATCACTCATCTTTTAAAATAATAAGAGAAGAGAAAGTTCTAAGCATATTTTAATTTTTTTAATTATGTTTTTTTTGTTTGATCAAGTAGTCTAGTGACTGAATATTTTCTTTTTAAGGAGAAATATGAGGGGTGTCCATGGTTCAAAATCCAACCTCTACATATATTACACAATATTCATACCAAATGAGTTAATTATAATTCAAACACATTATATCTTATTGATATATTTTATTCACTATAAATATAATTTCTTGATAGGTACCATTTGACACACTAGAGAATTTAACTAAAGTAAATACTCCGTATATTATATGTTTTAAATGTTTAATATATTTTTTACTTATCATTTAAAATAAATAAATTAATATTTTCTTTTTATATCTCATATGTGTTTAATTAACTAGATGACATCAAAAGGAAGTCACTAGATTGGATCAAGTGTTTCAACATTATCAATGGCATTGCTCGGAGACTTCTTTATCTTCACTGCGACTCTAGGCTGAGGATAGTCCACAGAGATCTAAAAGCAAGTTAAGGCAAACACAAATAGGGTGGCCGAAACATAGTAAGTTAGTTTCTACCTTATTATGGATCCTTATTGTATTGTCTAGTAATACTTAGTTTGAAAATTATATATTCAACGGTTACATGCCTCCAGAGTATGCCAGCAGTGGACATTTCTCTACGAAATCAGATGTCTTTAGTTATGGTGTGATTGTACTAGAGATTGTGTTCGGAAAGAAGAATAGAGAATTTTCAGACCCTGAATGTAACAACAATCTTCTTGGATATGCAAGTATTATGAATGTAAGAGCAAAGTGCACCTTAGAATACATGTATATAGAGATAGAGCAGGGCCGTTCTTAGAGTTTTACGGGCTTTAGACATAATATGAGAAAAATGCCCCTTATATAATACGTCATAATTTTTTTTAGCTCATTGTTGTGATTTTATTAGTTTTTCATTTTGTTTTTTTACCGCTTTTCACTACCAAATAATTTTTTTTAGGCAACATCTAAAAATAAATCAAATACTTTATAGCTACTAAAACAAAATAAAATACCATAGAAGAAAATAATAGCACCCGCGAAATGATCATGAATGCGTCTCACATCGATTTCGTGATCTTGAAAGCGTCTCGCATGATCTTGCAATATCAAATTCAATTTTGCAATCCTTTCAATCAATTCTAGAAAGTTGACATTACAATATTGATATAATTTTTTTTTGAACCTTAGAAAGACAAGATTAAGATTAATTTTGTAAGCTCATTTTCAACTAAAATATAATTTGTTTTATTATGAAAATTATCCCAATTTCTTGGATAATAAATATCACCAATATTTTTAATATTAGTGAGGAACATTATTAGGAACAAATGACCCAAAAAATATTGCCAATTTCTCCCATAATAATTTTTTTGGCACATTATTAAGAAAAATCAATTTTTTATAGGGAGGGTGTATATAGAAATATTTGTGTTATACGATGGTATATATAGCAAATCTCGCAAAAAGGGCCTAAACATTATTAGACTTGAGCCCAATCCTTCATCTTGTAAATATTTAAGACCTTTTAGTGACTTTGCTATATAAATCCCCAAAAAATCAAATATTTCTATATACACCCCCTTTATTAAAAAATATTTTAGGGCCCTCTATCGGCAAGGGCCCTAGGCCGTCGCACCCCCGGCCTATGCCTAGGGCTGTCCCTGAGATAGAGATAGAGATATAGATAGAGATAGTGTCTAGAATAAAAGAAAAGAATAAGATACCTAATGTACTCCTGTTTTTTGGATGACACACCTAACATGCTCCTCTCCTTTAAAATAGGAAATTTTTTTATAACTTTTATATTTTTGTGGTAAGTATCTAACTTTAAGTTGATTTTATCTTATAAAAAAAAAGGTACTATCTAACTTTGAGTTTAGTAATTTTTCACAAATAAATAAATTGAGTTGAATGTTTCAAATTTTATTTTATTTTATTATCATAGTAGTTATCTCATGCTTGTTTGGTATAAAAGTTACCAAAAATGTTATTCTTGATATCTTCTTTGTTGACGTGTTCCTATAAGACATCAACAACCTCAGGAATACACCATATTTGGAGCTCATAAAGTTTGTCCCACCTCTTGTTGGCCGATGCTAGGAGCCACCTTCATAAGACCATCCGTCTTCATTTTGTTTTTCCTTTCTTTGATCGAAAAAATTACGAGCTACTTCCTCCGTTTCAAATTATACGAAGTTTTGATCATTTTACTGAAATTATGTATAATTAATATTGTAAGAGAAAGAGAAATTATAAATTATTTTATACAATTATCTTTCATTAATTGTATAGAAAATATAAATTAAATAATTGAAAGAAAACAGAGTAATAAATAGTAGACGACATAGTAGAAAACTTAACATTTAATATTTTATCAGTATTGTAAAATGACTTATAATTTAGGACAAATGTTTCTCTAAAATGACTTATAATTTAGGACGGAGGGAATAATTAGTAACATCGACCTATAATTATATTGGAAGTTAAAGTAACAATAATGACTCTGTAAAAAATAAGTAACAATAATCATTTTCTTTGTAAAAAAATAAATAATCATTTTCTTGAATATAAATAATGAAAATATAAAATCATATTAATCTAATAAATATTATTATAAAATTGACAATTAATACAACATCTCATATTAATAAAAAAATAATATAACACATGCAAAGAAATATACTTTGTTGCTGAAGGATACATAAATAAGTTGGGCAAACCTAATAATGAGGCAACTAAATTCCAGCTTTAGATCCATCAGCTAATGAAAAAAAACGTCTCAAATCTCAAATAAGTTTTATTTGAAAAATTAATTCAATATATTTTTCTAATAACATGACCTTTTTTTTTTGTCAAAAAAAATGACCTTTTTTATTTTGAAAGGAATAACATGACATAGTTTACTAATAACATATTTTAGATGAACATCTTACTTAATGATTGTTTATATATTAACTAGGCTTTTGACCCGTGCGACGCACAGGTCTTGTCGACTATAATAGAGACTGATAAATAATCTTTAACCCGTAAGATCATGAGTCGATCAATAAACGCAAATTAGATTATTAAAGATACAATATTACAATCAAATTTGTCTTACTTATGTCCTTCAATGACACTTGAATCTTATCAAATTTTACATTTTAGTTTTGAAAAACTAATCAATTAAAGACTGTTATTTTATTTTATCAGAATATATTATTGGGGTATTATCTTCTCATTATTTTTTAAAAAAATTATAAAGAAAAAAGATAAAAAGAATACAATATTATATTGTTGCACGGGTCAATTTTATTTATTACTTTTATAGTTAAACATCAAAAATTGACTTGTAATAATTGTTTTAAATTTCTACTAACATGAAAAACAAAGTCACTTCAATTAATAGAAACACAGTTTAGGTTTTTTTGTTGTTGAGAGAAACACGGTTTACGGTTTGCTTATATAGCCGAGTTTACATGAAAATTAGCGTATTTTGTTTGTAAACGTGTTAAATAAGTGTAAAAAAAAATACAAAATTAATATCGAAACTAAAATATGATAAGCTAAGTGCTTCAACTTCACCTCTAAAAAAAAAAAATCGGTTCAACTTCATAATAAATAAAATTTAATTGATTGGATGTGTAACACTATATAACTTGGAGAATAAGGTGAGAGCGTAAAAAAAAGCAACAGCATAGGAATGAAATTGGTGCGATCCATTTTTTTAGTATTAAATAAATGTACAAAATATTGTCAAAAAAAGGCATGAAATTAGTGCGATGAATTTTTCTAGTATTGTGTACAAAAGATTGTCAAAAAAAAAAAGAAGGCAAGAGGATAACAAAAAAAAAAAGGCAAGAGGATAGGAATGAAATTGGTGCAATGCATTTTTTTAGATGAAATTTGTTAGGTTAAATTACTGTTAACAAAATTAATAAATAAGGATGAGCGAGAAAATATTAGGTTAAATTGCTGCAGACCTAACAAAATTAATAAATAAGGATGAGAAGGAAAATATTAGATTAAATTGTTGCAGACCTAACAAAATTAATAAATAAGGATGCATTTTTTTTTGGTAGTGTTACACTTTTTTTTTTTTAAGGATGCATTTTTTGAGTATTAAATAAGTGTACAAAATATTTCCTTAAAAAAAAAGTGTACAAAATATTGTCAAAAAAAAGGCATGAAATTGGTTAAAAAAAAATTACAAAATATTGTAAAAAAAAAGGTATGAAATTAGTGCGATGAATTTTTATAGTATTGTGTACAAAATATTGTCAAAAAAAAAAGACAAGAGGATAGCAACAAAAAAAGGCAAGAGGATAGGAATGAAATTGGTGGGATGCATTTTTGTAGGTGGAATTTGTTAGGTTAAATTACTGCTAACCTAATACAGCAAATGAGTGGGAAAAATATTAGGTTAAATTGCTGCTAACCTAATACAGCAAATGAGCGGGAAAATATTAGGTTAAATTGCTGCAGACCTAACAAAATTAATAAATAAGGATGCATTTTTTTAGTATTAAATTAAATAATTGTACAAAATATTTCCTTAAAAAAAAAGTACAAAATATTGTCAAAAAAAAAAAAGCATGAAATTGGTTAAAAAAAAAGTGTACAAAATATTTTAAAAAAAAGGCATGAAATTAGTGCGATGAATTTTTCTAGTATTGTGGACAAAATATTGTCAAAATAAAAAAGACAAGAGAATGAGAATGAAATTTGTGCAATACATTTTTTTAAATAGAATTTGTTAGGTTAAATTAATGTTAACCTAATATAACAAATGAGCGGAAAAATATTATGTTAAATTGCTGCAGACCTAACAAAATTATTAAATAAGGATATTCTTTTGGAATATTTGAAGTCATGTCAGACTAACTTTACAATAAATTTTAGTATAAAAAGTACAAAGAAAAATACACGAAGTTGGAACTACTAGGGCTGGACTAATAATCACCATCCTTTCAAAATCGGCTAACCCAGCTCATAGTAAACCGAGTCGGGCAGGCTCTGTAACGCCCTAGTTGTTAATTATTTATTTCTGATTTGTTTAGAGTCTTTCATATGATTTTAAATAATTATTGTTGAGTATGTGGTGTGTTATATTTTATT
>Ga0315914_1009109_pt1 | contig 12919 bp, 6 predicted proteins | sample MpolenodulesMG_FD_203920 | JGI IMG/M metagenome (GOLD analysis project Ga0315914, IMG submission 203920) | Medicago polymorpha root nodule microbial communities from Los Angeles, California, United States - elongated nodules | ecosystem: Host-associated > Plants > Roots > Nodule | place: USA...
CCCCCCCTAATTGTTACTTCAACAATGTTTCACGATCGGTGAGAAGATCTCATTATAGTCAATCCCCTCAACTTGAGTGAAACCCTTGGCCACAAGCCTTGCTTTGTACCTAGGAACTTCAATTCCCGAAATACCTTCCTTTTTCTTGAAGATCCACTTGCATCCTCCTACCCTTTGGTTTTTCTTAAATGAATTCATCTCTTCATTCACCGCCTTCAACCAATACTTGCTTCCTTTGCTCTCAAATGCCTTCTTGAAATTCTTTGGTTCCGAGTCTTAAAATTCTTCAATCGCATTTAGACCATAACACACCAAGTCCACATAACCATATCTTCTAGGTGTCGTAATGGTCCTTCTTTCTCTTTCTCTTGCCAATAGGTAATCAGGATCCACTACCGGTTTAGTTCCACTTGTATTCGATGCAAGAGTCTCATCCTCCACATCTTCTTTCTCTTAATTTGGAAGCTCCACCTCAAACTGAGTTTCCTCCACACTTGTTTCTGGTACTAAAGTCTTTAGGTATTTACACTTAATCCCCACATGGGTCTCATCAAAGGTAACATCCATACTAATCAAGACTTTTGATCCTCCACCAGATTCCAATTTCGACAACTTGTAACCCTTCACACCTTATAGATAACCAATGAAGACATATTTCACCGTTCTAGCCTCAAGCTTGTCTTGCTTGATATGCGCATATGCCGAAGCCCCAAAAACCTTCAAAGATTAGTAGTTTTCCGGTTTTCCGACTCCATACATCCATAGGTGTCTTGAATTCTATTCCCGATGATGGACATTTGTTGACCAAATAAGCTGCAGTTGTCACTGCTTAACCCCATAAACTCTTTGGCAACCCAACTCCTAGAAGCATGCACCTCACTCACTTCCAAATGGTCTTATTCACACGTTCAACAAGACCATTTTGTTGCGGTATTCTTGGTACGATCATGTTCCTCTTAATTACTTTCAACCTGCAAAACTCATTAACTACTCTGAAAGAAACTCCAGGCCATTGTCAGTTCTCAAACCATTCAGTTTAGTTCCCATTTGATTTTTTATGAGAGTATTACATTCCACAAACTTTTCAAAGGTGTCACTTTTCGTTTTTAAAACAAAGACCCATACCCTCCTAGAATAATCATCAATGATGGAAAGAAAATAGGAACCTCCCCATGAGTATGTGTCTTAGAAGGACCTGAAAGATCCGAGTGCACATACTCAAAAGGTCTACTAGAATGATTCATACCACTTCCAAACTTTACTTTATGTTGCTTGCCTAGTATACAATGCTCACAAAATTCTACTTTGTCCAGTTTATCTTTTCCTATCAAACCTTGTTTAGCTTGTTCTACTAAACCTCTTTCACTGACATGCCCCAATCCTAAATGCCACAATTCAGAATTATTATGAGGTTCTACACTAGCTACCGATGAATGACCAATTACAATGAAACCATCTAATATGTATAAACCATTCATCTTAGACTCTTTAACAGTAATTAATGCACCATGAAATTTTTTACAAACCCCATGCTCAATTCTAGTGCAATAACCAAGACTATCAAACATGCTTAGGGAAATTAAATTAGGGTTAAGTTCGGGAACAAACCTCACATCCCTTAGAAGGAATTCATGGCTATCAACCATCTTTAGACGAACGGTGCCCATGCATTGGATTTTGCAAGCTTTGTTATTTTCCGAGTCGAACAACTCCCCATTCTTTTGCAGTCAGAGTTTCAAAATATTCCTTCCTTGGACGCATGTGATAAAAGCACCCCAAGTCCAAAACTCAAATCTTCTCTGGTTCCCAACTTGTGACCACTAATGCACCTGCATTCTCATAACCATCTTCATCGAACGCCACCGCAACTTGAAAGGAAGAACTAACACTGCCTCCTTTGTTTGGACAATCCTTCTTGAAGTGAATGAGCTTATGATAAAGAAAACATCATAACTTTGATTTTGGCAAACCACTTGGACTTAGACTTGGACCTCGACTTCGCCTTGCCTTTTCATCTATGTTCACTCCTTTCCCATAACAACATTCAAGCCTTCACCACCCTCGTCAACCATCAAGTCCTTGAACGTGGTCAATTCATTGATTCTCAAAGCTGTTTGGACCTCCTCCAAAGTATGGGTGTCCTCCATACCATAAAGGATGGTATCCTTGAAATGCTCAAAAGACTTTGGTAATGAACAAAGTAGCAAGAAAGCCTTATCTTCATCTTCCATATTAACCTCAATGTTAACCAAATCATCAAGAATCTTGTTAAATTCCGCCAATTGCTCCGTGATTGATTTAGACTCCACAATCTTGAACGTGTAGAGTTGTTGTTTCAAGAGTTTCCTATGAGCCAACGATTTCGTCATATACAATGAATCTAACTTAGCCCACATCAATGATGTGGTAGCTTCCCCCGTGACATCCCTTAACACCTTATCTCTGAGACATAAAACAATGGCACTCTTTGCCTTATCTATCATCTTACGCTTCTCCTCTTCTGTCAAATTTGTCAGCATAGCTGCTTCACCTTTTAATGCTTCTACACATTTTTGTTGTGTCAAAACCACTTGCATCTTAACTTTCTGCAATCCAAATTCATTACTTCCGGTGAACTTCTTGATGTTCCACTTTGAACCCATGGTACACACTTTACCAATTTACGTCTTTGCCCCACGCTGGGCGTCAATTGTTGTGATTTTGGACAAAATCACACCAATGAAACAAAGATCCGTGGATCAAAGGAAATAGTAATCAATGAGCCAAGTAGCCTCAAGCAATAACAACAAAAAATAAACCTAAGTCTTAGTGTAAAACAACACTACAAACATAATCAAAGCAATAAAGATAAACAATGAAAGAAGGAAACAAACACATCAATATTGTTTACCTAGTTCGGTCTAATATGATATACTCTGTGAAGGAAAATCGAATGTAACAGAATAAAGCAGCGGAGAATTTTTTTTTCCGATTTTCTTTCCTTGGATCATTACGAATCTACACATGAATCAGTGATTCGATTATTACGTCGAAGTGTGGAATCTGAAAGCTGGAAACTGGAATCACGATCACAGCAAAGCAAGCAGCAAGCAGCAAAGCCTCTAGCAAGTCCATACCAACGATGCTCCTCCAAAACTCGGTGCTAGCCAAGGAATCAGAAGTTTCAAAGAGCTAGGGTTTCTCCAAAAACGTGTAACCAAAAACTTCATCACTAGGGGTTCTATTTATAGAACTCCTAGTGTGCTCTGCAAGTCAGAAGTGACTATTGGGCTTCAGTAAGCCCAATAACGAGTTTAGTAATTCTGCTAACTAATTAGCGTTATTTACTAAACGCACCCCTTATATAAGTCATACTTATATATTTCTCTTTTGACCGTTCTTTGTGTGTGACCCTATAGGTTCTAGTCACGTTGACAATAATATTAAATCTAATATTTAATACTATAAACAATGAGCGGTATCTAGCAACACATCATTGCTACCCAAGTAACAAGAATGTCAAGTGATCTGACGAAACCTTTCCATGATAATACTTATGTGTACGCTTACTCCTTTGTCCTAATATCTATATTGATCTCACGGCATAGATTTTGTCACCCTTGTATAGATTAATATTTATATTTCTTGATTCCGAAATATACTGAATAACGAATAAGTTCAATATCTTATATTGACTTAGTTCAGCATGGCCATGCAGTTTTACAGTCATATTTCATCAAGAGGCCTAAAGATATAACTCCTGTTTATGAGGAGGGACAAATCTCATCTAGGACACTCATGTACCTCAACATGATTCATCATGTACCCATCAACCAACGTTATGGTTATCCTTTTACAGACAACGTTAGAATGACAACAAAGCACTTGAGTCCACATCTAGGGATCATAGTGGTTTCAAGTCTAAGAGTGATATACACTATTATCGTTGTGAGAATATCTTATGACAATTTCATAACATACTATGTAGTATTCTCATAGTGGATCAATCCAGTATAAATATTACTCCTAATATTTATACCTAAGTATAGACTTAATATCTCATATCTATGACCCATGAGATGCAGTCATCAGTCTACATACATAATAGTCTCGACGCTTTATTATTATCCTTATTCATATTAAAGCTGGACTATAGATATATTTAAGAATAGTGTTCATCATGATAATGTAATCTCATGATTAAGTCACACTTAATATACTACTACATGAACTATCTATTCTAAGGACTTTATTAACATTACTATAAATATAATAAAGAGTGCCATATATTTATTCAATAATAAAAGTCATGATACATAAGATAAGTTCAACATAAACTATTGACCTCTAGGGCTTACACCAACACTCTGGGGGAGAGAACAACTCTCCAATCCACTAAGATGAAAGTGATACAAAGGGGTTACTAGAAATTAGCTTAAAAGGTCACAAAGAACAAAACCTAATTTCTACCTATTTTTCGAGTCACCGACACTCTCAATGAATCCTAAGAGAAAACACTAAAATAGGCTTTTTGATCCTTCCAATGGTGAAGTCTCACTATCCAAGTTGATTACAATGTTTCCCAACCCGAGAGAACCTCACTACAAAGACATTCAACCATAAAGTTACCTCCTTTGTATTTCCAAGTTTCTCTCTCTAAGCCACACATAACATGAAGAATGGAGCCTTAAATATTGTCTAGAAATTGATAAAATTGTACCCCAATTTCACCTTCGTACACAGTAGGAATACAACAAACTTATCCAAAATCGGGCCACGATTTTGACACATCGGGCTCCGATTTTTGTCAAACCAACAACTCTAAAACTGACTCAAAATCAGGCCACGATTTTGAGCTCCTCCAACCTTCAAATTTTGAGTCAATTTTCAACACCGTCTTTTTTTTATTGTGCGTGCTTAATTGTATATTAAAAGGGATACTAATTTTTACATATACTATGATAAAATATGTTTTGGCAAATGTAATTAAAATTAGTTATCTCAAAAATAATTAAAATAAAATCTTTTTATAATGTATAAGATTGTTCTTATTTTACGGGGTAGTTCCTATTTTAATGAATTTAGTTTTTTAATTAATAATTTAAATAATATAATAAAATGATAAAATATTTTAAGTGAAGGCTTGAAGGGTAAAATAAGAGAGGAAAAAGGCAATTCAAACTCATATATTCTCTTTATAGATAGTATAAATTATATATATACTATATACATAAAGAGAATACAAAAGTTTGGACTGACTTTTTTTTACCTATTTTACCATTCATTTAAACTATTCTATCTTTTAACAAGGACTATCACAATACAATACAAACAATATTTTCTATATTATATATAAAGGGATTGGATCGTACTTGCGTACCATTGAGATATATATCATTGGCCAATTATGATGTGTCAAATGGCACACCTTTTTTAAAAAGACAATAAAAGAAGGCTTAATTGGACTTTTGGTCCGCTAAGTAATTTATTGTTTTCATTTTGGTCCTATAACTCGTAAAATCAATGTTTTAGTCCCTCTTGTTTTGCTCCGTTAGTCAAAAATGTTCTCTCCACTAGTTTTTTAATGCCTAAATTTTTTGATATAATTTTAACCATTTAATTGCATGTCCGTTGTATTTAACAGTGAACCGTCAGCACCTAATTTTTTTCACTTTTAATCATCTTCTTTCCATATATTCATCTTCTCCTTTCCTTTTTTTTTAATCATCTTCTCCTTTCCTTTTTTTTTAATCATCTTCTCCTTTCCTTTTCTTCATCATCTTCTACACCACATTCATACAAAACTCATAAATTTTTTCCAGAAACAACAACCATCACACAAAATATACAATTTAGCCTTTTTAAAACTAAAAATGAAACTCATGTCATTACAAAATCAACAAAAAAAAAAATGATTGTTGTGTGAAGAAAGAAAGAAATTATAGCTTTTTTTTTTTTTTTAAGTAACATAATTTTATTCAATAGAAGCAGCCAAGCACAAGACGTGTGCAATAGGCCGAGGAAAAGGAGCAAAGCCTTAAAAGAACAGCACCTCAGTAAAACAAAACTGCTACCTAAAGACTTGAAAAGCTAAACAGTGGCCAACAAACAAAACCAAAACAGATGGCTGCTGCAACAAAGCAGCAAACCAGTACTCCTAACAGGCCTACAGCAGCATAAAAAACACCCAGCCAAACCAACAAGTAGCAGCACCACTGCGTCTGTACAGAACCGGAAAAAAACGTCCAGCCAGAAAGAAATTATAGCTTGTTACTCCTTTTATGCCCGAACAAACAAACCGAAAAACATTGAAACAAATTCCATTTTACCACTCCTTCTTCTTCCCCTTCCATCTTTCCTTCAAGCTTGGTAATCCCCATTTCACCCTCAAGATTTGCATCCAAAAACAAAGAAGAGGAAAGAAAAAAAGAAGAACACAATGGAAATCCAGATCTAATTATATAGTGACGAAATGAGTTGTTGTTGTAGTGATGAATCAATGGGTTTTGTCTGGTATTTTACAGTGATGAATCAATGATGAAATCAGTGTTGGTGAAGATGGGTTTTTACTGGTACAGTGAATGAATGATAATCGATGGTACTGGTACTGGGAATGAACGAGAAGATGAGTTTTTCCTGGATGAGTTTTTTCTGGTTTTTTTTATGAGTGTCGATGAATTTGTTGTTGATGATGATGAACAAGTGGAATAATTGAATAAAGAATATTGTTAAAAGGAGAAAAAATTTGTTGTTGTTAATTCACTATAAGATACAGTAGATATGCATAATCCAATGACCCTCTTTTTTAAAAAGATCAAACAGTTTAAATTAAAATAATTAATAGAATCTATGGTGGATTACTCTTAAGGTTGGTCCACTTTAGTCTTAAAGTTAACGGCCAAGGGGGTAGCACTTCGGTGCATTTGCCTTCAATACCTTTGTTAATTTTTGTTCCTATCTTTCTCTTAACCATTCATTCTCTCTCACCTAAATAATTTATTTTAATTATTTATCCAACATTCTCTCTCATAAAAAATGAACTAAACGCACCGAAAGCAAAAGCACTTATGTGCTATCCCGGCCAAGGACCTTTTTGAAGTGTAATCTCGACCAAGGACTTTTTTGACTAACAGAGCAAAACAAGAGGGACCGAAACTTGATTTTACGAATTAAGAGACTAAATTAAAAACAAAAAATTACTTAGGAGACCAAAAGTCCAATTAAGTCATAAAAGAACCAACACTTAGAGAGGAAGAAAACTTTGAAGCTTCACACCCTTTTTTTCTTCTTCTTTCACTTCATAACAAAATTCGTCCACCATCATCATCAGATTTTCGTCTACCGTTAATCGCTGCTGCCGCAGTCGATGATATAGAACTCATTGCTATGTTTACATACCCAGGATTTGAATGCTATGTTTTTTTTTTGAAGTATTTGTTATCTTCAATTTTTTGTGCATATGCTTTTATGCTGTCAAATTTATGCCAATGATACATCTTCAGCCAAATTGAGTTGTCACATACAAGTACATATCGCCTTTAAATCCAATTTTAAATCACCCAATAACCAATCTACACAAAATAACACTATAAACATTAAATTCAAAACACATCAGATGACCACACAAAATCAACAGCCATGAATCAAAATCAATGAATTCTAAACAAAATTTAGAACAAATTTAAAGTTATCAACAGTTGGTGGAAATCGACTGTGAGTGGCTTTTGTTTTGAAGAGGAAGGAATAAAAATTAATCATAAACATTTGCTCATAATTTTAAACTAAACAATTAAGTTCAAGTAGTTAATAAACGTAATCGAATGGTAAATCGTTTGGGAGAATATGAGTTTGATTTCTGAATGAAACAATTTTTGGTTAGACTATATTTACTCCACAACCAAACTCTAGATTATCTGAGCCCATTCCTTTATAAACCGGAGGGCTAACACCAATTTTAATTTTAATTTTATTTTAAGGATTTAATTCATGATATTAATGACTACTATTAGTGTAAGAGATTTACATTATTATCAATTATACTCCATTCAGTCCTATATATAAGAAACAATTGACTTTTTAGGTATGTATCTAGTCAATATTATAAACTAGATACATCAATTATTCAATGAATCTAAAAAGTCAATTTTGTTTATACTACCTCCGTCTGTAATTATAAGACCCTTTTGAGAATTTTTTTTGTCCTTTTTATAAGACTCCTTTGCTATTTTCAACTACATTAATTATTTCTTTACATACATGCCCCTATTTATTTACATATTTTTCTTCAATCAGCAATAAATAACATGTTGAAAACATAAACCAACTCTCTCTCTTAAAGGATAAAATTGTATAAAGACAATAGTAATTACAAACATATTTAATACAAATATCCATTATCTTAATTCCCGTTATTTTTTCAAAAGGGCTCTATAATTAGGGACGAAGGTAGTATATAGTACCGGAGGAAGTAGTTCTTAAATCATTAAAATCATTTGACCTTTATTATGATGGATATTTAAGTTACACATATAGTTGGTTGTGATATGATGATGATAGTGTAAAGTGTTATACACTGGTATTATGTGAAAATTAAACTCTAAAATTCGATTGTACTACCATAGTCTTTATTATAAGAGAAAATTCACTTTTTAGATTTAATCAATTTATGATGTATTTAGTCTTATATTAAAAATCATATATATCGTTTATTGAATACATATAAAAAGTAAACTATCTATTATAATGGAGACGGAAGGGAGCATATTCACTAAAAAGTTTTTCTTACTAGCATAGAAAAAAATATATCTTTTTTTTTTAATTAATGAATGAACACGAATGTATTTTTTCCTTACAGCTTTAAGTGTAGGAAAGGAATTTGCGGGCAACTATGGTATTCCTGAGGCTGATATTGTATGGTGGGCTACACGCTGTGGTTATCATACAAGTATTCATGAAACTTCTTCTGGGAAGACTTCTTCTTCTAGGAAATGTTGGTCAGTAGTATGTCGCTTCTGCAGACTGGTTTTGAATATTTTGTTGCTGCCTTCAAGGCTATTGGGTATGTTGATTCCAAACCAGCATTTTGATAATTATCAGGCCTATAACGAGCATTTTTAGTCTTTACTATTTTTTCCTCAATGATTTGTTGATTTTCAGGTCGACTATTTGCATACTTGTTGGTTCAAATTTTCTTGTATCTAGCTATCTTTGGTAAGTAGAACCATAATATTTGATTTTATGTTTTTTCTCTTCTAAAGAACATTTTTGTTTAAATTAAGTTTGTACGCGTCGGCATAAGTTACTAGCTAGAAAATGTGGCCAAACAAAAATGATTCAAGCCCCCAAATCCTAGCACCCGCTCTCAAGCATTTTTACCCAACAACTCATAAACAAGTTTTTTTTCTTTCTTGAACAATTAACCCAGAAAAAAATAAAGTGAAACACATTGTTGCATACACAAATTAGCTTTGCTTCCTGCACCAAATTAGCTCTGAGATTCGTGGTAGAAACATCCAGTAGTCATGACCTGTAACACACCCTAACTAAACGGGAAATTACTCTTCTCACTTATGAAATAGCTCAGTAACTACTTCAGTAGCAGTTAACTGTCGTTCGACTTTTTCAATGACAGTTAATTGCTGTTAGACAATTTTAAGATAAGTTAAATTGACTTGAAAAGTGATCGAACCGCTTTAAAAAGTGTCCAATGACACTTAACTTCCCTTGGAAAAATCAAACGACAATTATCTGCCATTGGGGTAGTTTTTGAACAATTTCAAAAGTGAGAAGAGTAATGACCAACCAACTGATAACAATTTAACACCATAGTCCATCGAACCTGAAGAGTCTATTGGGCCTAGTAACCTAACATATGTGAGGATTATCATGAATGAGTTTGCAAGTTTTTAATTGTCTTGCTCAATGTGAGATTGAGTTTTTGATTTAGATGTTTAACAACGATTAGGGTATCATTGAATCCCCTCTACCTTTTTTGTTGGAATTAACTCAGTTTAATATTAGTTTATGATCTGCTTTGATTTAAGAGAGTAGGACATGACCCCATGATGTAACAATGAGAAGTTCGAGTCTTTGTGCCGCGGCAAAGGCTATATTTGCGATGTACCCGTAAAGATGGATTATAGCCCTAACAATCATACTTATATTTAATTTAAAATATATTAATTTAAAATAGGAAATTTACTACTGTTTTTCTCTGGGAACCGGCAAGAAAGTTTGCCATATACCTTAGCCTAGAGATCAGGTCAACCGCTAGTTGAAAAGCATTAAGAATGGAACATATACAGATTAAATCAGATACTTGAATTGAATCATAAACTGAATAAAAACTTTATTAATTTAATCCAACAAATAAGTACAGGTTCATTGTGGAACCCTAATCATGAGAGGTTTAGTTACACATGGTAACCGACATCATTAAAAAAACAATATATAAACATACCTAAAGAGAACAAGAGGAGGAGAAAACCCTTTGCCTTGAAGCTCTAATGCTTGACCTCCTGTCTTGTACCGCTAGCTTTATGAATGAATATAATTGTGTAGGGATCGCTTTTTATAATATATCATTACTAATGTGATTAAGAGATGAGAACTAGGTTTTCTCCTTTGATCCAGCTTGGAAAACAAGGTAAAACTGTTTTTTTTTCCTTTCCAAACTCATGCTTCCTCCAATCCAGCTTGAAAAACAAGCTAAAACTTTTTTTTTCCTTTCAAAATCATGCTCATGGGCGCATGGGCAGACACACAAGGGGCATGAGGTAGCATTTAGGGTTGTTTCATGCGCAGGGGCGCATGAGGCAGTCGCCTGATTGCGAATTTTGTAGTTTTTTGTTATTTTTTGAGCGTTCTTCCGTCTTGAATTACTTTTGAACTTGGGATGAATTTTTCCCAACTTGTATTATCTTCAACAACCTTCTAAAAATCATTGATCTTCATTCTTCATATCTCTTGATCCTTCATAAGATGTCTTGCTCTGCCGATTTATATGTTTTTTCACTAAAAAAAACTCAAAATACCTATGGAGTTGCACGATTTAGGATACAAGAGAATTACAATGACCTGAATGAAAACAATACAAAATGCTTCCCAAATCATGGATAACTCTTCCAAATGACCTTTTAGTTGTCTTTAATGTAAAGAAAATAACTAAAAATGTAACCTAAAATACCATATGATTTTCCGTCATCCAAGCCTGGATAGGTCTACGTTGTGCTCTTGAATCTCTTCAAATCTTCAAAGCAGTTTCATCTTCTTGATTTGGTTCTGCTTCCACATTGTGCTCTATCATCTTTAAGTCACTCTTGTCAACTGTCGTGTACCACACCACAATCTTTCCATTCATGATTCCAAACTTGATGCATAATTGTTAATCAGAAAGATAAATCAGTAGCTTCAATTGTCGATTCAATACTTAATGCATAATTGTTAATATTGAGTTTTTTCATAGTGAAAGTGGAACAACTTAAGCATCTTTAAGTGGTGGTTTAAGGGATAATCAGTCCAACAATTATATAGCCAAGAATTGTTTAGACCACATCCCAAACAATCCTCCTCGCCATTTAAGTTGATGATCGTTGAGAATAATTCTTTCAATTAAGGGATGCACCCACTCTTTGAGTCAACCGTTAAGAAATTATTTCCTGCGATGACGTCTTTAATATAGGTTTGGTATGAGACACCTGTAGTTGATTCTGACAGTAGCCCCTTCAATTGTTTTGACAAGCATTGAAACCAAATCATTTGTTGTCATCAGGGCCGGACCTTACGGTGTGCAAACTGCTCAATGGAATTGTGCCTCCCCAAGGTATGAGCCTAAAAAAAAAAAAATTAGTACTACTCCACTACTTCTCAAGTTTCCACTTTCCTTTTCTATTGTCTTGTTTTAGGTCTATTAGAATTGTGTCATCTTGCTTTTGGTGTTAGGTGAGTGTTTTTTTGGAATGGCAGTTTGAGGTTCCTCATGTATACGGTAGTGATTTTCACCTTTGGGTGTACAACATATATACGACACCTTGTATTTATCTTTTAAAATTTTTAAATAGAACATTGTTCATTAAAAATAAAATATTTTTATTTTATTATGGGCCTCTTTTCACTTACAGAGCCGAGCCTTCGGATTCCTAGGAACAGCCTTGGTTGTCATTGATGTCCACCGGACATAATCTTCAAGATCTCCCTACTTTGTTGGTAAACTCAATATCATCTATTTGATGCTAATCAATATAGTCAGATCCACTCAGTTTGACTCCAATCCCTCAAGACAGGGATTCATACAATCTTCCATTGACATCAAATAGCTTTCCTTAAATGAATTAACTCGCCAACTCACAATCATTGAGAAGCCTTGTCTCAACACTTTGTTATGAACAAGTTTTGGGTTGTTCATAAATGGAAGAGAAATTGTAATAAAAGAGAGAATAAGCTATAACTAAGACTAATCTAACAAACTAATTTCTTCATCCATTCATTTAATAATAATTACAATGACCAAACCATTATTTATAGCATTGACATTCCAATGACTCATCACAAAGGATCCCGGTTTTGGTTTTTAAAGGTTTGAAGAAAAAATTAAATTTTGGGCTCCAAAAAATTAAAATGAGGCACTATATAAAAAAAATTCTAATGTGGGACTTGAACCCATGACATTACACTAAAACAAAAGTGGCATTATCAAAGTTCATATCTTAAAAATTCTAGAGTCTTAAGAGTCTGTATCTGATTTGTATTGTGAACATTACTGATTGTATATCAAGTGTTCAAACTCAAACAAACTTCTTTGTAAATCTGTTTGAATAGAAGTCTCTTGCTTGTGTGCTTGAGCAATAGAAGTCTCTTGCAGTTGTGCTTGAGCATTGGAAGTCTCTTGACTGTGTTCAGGAGCATAGGAAATCTCTTGCAATTGTGCTTGAGTAATTTGAAG
>Ga0315914_1009112_pt1 | contig 12915 bp, 10 predicted proteins | sample MpolenodulesMG_FD_203920 | JGI IMG/M metagenome (GOLD analysis project Ga0315914, IMG submission 203920) | Medicago polymorpha root nodule microbial communities from Los Angeles, California, United States - elongated nodules | ecosystem: Host-associated > Plants > Roots > Nodule | place: USA...
GCGCATGGAGGTGGAGGTGGTGCAGGGGGAGGAGCCGGTGGTGGAGCATATGGCAGTGGTGGGGGAGGTGGCATTGGTGGAGGAGGTGGATATGGGGAAGGTGGTGCACATGGTGGTGGCGCTGGAGGAGGTGGAGGAAGTGGTGGTGGCCATGGTGGTTATGTTCCTTGAGAACTACTCTTTCACACATGACAAATGGAGTATATACATTGGAGTGTCCCCTTTAATGCCTCAAGAATAAGTATATGGTGTTATTAATAACAAAATCATATTCATCACTATATTACAAGAGCGAGATTTCAGCACATGATTTATATGTAACATATATTCCTACAATTATTTATTGCTATGTTGTGTAACTATTCTTAACTTTTGGCTTGCAGTTATTATATTCCAATGAAAGAAATAGATTGTTGTTTTTATCATGCATGTCTCTAGTCTACTTAATAATAGGTTCCTTTAATTCTTCAGAACTGTTAGCTTAGATCTGTTTTACATAGCATTACCTATCAAACACCACCCATGAGGGACAAAGAGTGACAATCTGTTCCACAACCAACCGTCTCAGAGGATAACCCTTTACAATTTTCTTTTGTGGCACAACCTGCATTGCAATAATAATCACACAAGGAAGTTTACTAATGTGATATGATTGTAAATGGTAATGGTGTAAATTTAAAATGTGATAGCAAAGTGTCAAGTTTATTTAATACCCCATATTTTCTACAAAGATCCAAGACCGCTTGACGCTTTAGATACTTCACATCATTTTGGCACTCATTTTTCTCTTTCACTAGATGTGTATCTTCCATCTCCATCATCCAAAAATTATTTCTTGTCTTCGAAAACACTGAAAAGAAATGACATGGTTTCACTTTCATAAACTAATTGTATTAAGTATTGGGGAAAGAAAGTTAATGCAAGGGTTACTTCTATCATAGTGTAATCCTCATAATCATAGAATAAATGTTTGTTAAACCAATAATTGTTAATAAGATGACTAAATTAATTACACTCACAAGGAATGTTGAGCCATGGCATGACCCCAAGAAGTGTGACGGCGCATGCTACGGTAACGACATTGTCAAGTTCCCGTTGAAGAGGCTCTGTTGAGAACTCTCTCATTCCATCCATGACAACCACCACATGTTTGTTGGTGTTTCCTGTGCTTGTAAAGTCATGATCAAGAAGATCATTCTCATGTGACCTCTAGTCCCACGGAAAAAACCTCGGCATTGTGTTGTAAGAATATAGAAACAACTAGCGCAGAAGTAAAATTCTAGTACAAATGCTAACAAGTTATAGTAACAACTAAAGAAGGAACCGGGAAAGGGATTTGTTGCAGGCGTATTATACCCTTTTATAGATCACTTCCATTGCTCAGAAAGAAATGCAGACAAAGTGCTCAACATGATCAAGAGTTGCTTAGTAATTGATGTCTTAAATATTGCATTAAATAAAGAAGATTATTTAGTTATTCTTGCCCTCAGATATAATCAATGTTCAATAATCAATCTTGACAAGTATCGTAATGACAGGCCAATTAGTATTACATTAACTAAACTCAAGCACCAAAATCCACTGAAGGGAATCTACTCATCGGTGCAAACAGTTTGACATCGTAATCTACTCATGTATTAAAGAAACAACCAATATTGGGAAGATGGGGATATGTCTTAAATCACTAGTAATATTTATCATCACCAATGCTATCATTTAAAATATTATTGTCCAAAAAAAAAATGCTATTATTTAAAATATTATTGTACAACATCCTTGTCCACGATTTCTATTTGTATCTGTTCTCAGCATAATGGAACTGCCATGTCATGACTATACAATTTGGCTGGAGGTATTGGTTTTAACAAAAAGACCACAGATAAAGGTATTTTCACCCCAAAAAACCAAGTACACAGCCAAATGCCTAAAGTCAAAGACTATTCACCGTGAAACTCCGGCTGCCACAGGGTAGCTGCCGACGGAAGCATGGCCTGATTTCTTGCGAGCACTGCTGCTGTCTTTGCCAGACTGGGATGAATCAGTCTTTTTTCTCTTGTTCTCTGAGGAATCGCCAAGTAAGTCCAAAAATGCACCTCTCCTTGAACCAGGCATATTCCTAACATATGCCCGGGCAGCTTTATTTTGAGGATTATCCGAAGACTTGCCTGATGATGATCTTTTACCACCACTTCCTTGCTTCTCCTTCTTCAACTGATCGCGTGAGATCTGGAAACTCTTACCTGACAAATCCATCTCAACGGTTATTGAACAAATTAAATCAGAGTTACATGAGAAAAGACTATCCAAAAAAGTATATTCAATCACCTGGAGTCTGAGAAGGGGGGGAGTTGGGAGGTGTTAAGGCATTGAAAACATCATTCTCTATAAAATCATTAGCTTCCAGACTGCATTTGTTTTTATCAGGAGCAACATTCTCAGCATATGAACTCCTACCAGGCTTTGCAATGCCAGTCGGGCTGGCATAATTCACAGGTTGCACTTGGGCGCTGATATCTTCCGATCCATTCAAATGAAGACTTTTCTGATTTGATGGCCCAGCAGGAAATTGTTCGCGGCAAGGAGAAGCATCAATAACATCATCATTTTCAGGAAACTTGCCACTTTGTTGACAAGAATAATCAGACTTCTCAGAAAATTCTTTGGATTTACCGGCCCCACTCCTTTCAATATTTTCATTTGGAATAGAAAATGATTTATCCTGGCCATCAGTGATGTCTAAAACAGACTTGGGAGACGTGTTCATCCTACTCAGATTCAAGCATGGAATTGTAGATTCCGCAAAACTTGAAAACCAAGGTGTGCCTTGTCGGGCATAAAACAATATGTATGCTTCCTGAGACAGCACAGTCCCTTCAGATACCTTAGTAACCTGAATAATTTCCAGATATTACATGTTAAATAAATAAAAGAATGACAACTAGCCAATGCAATTATTAAATAAGCACTAACCATATGCAAAGGAAACAATCATGAAAAAAAAATATGAAATTTGCAACAAACAGTAAAATGAATATGTTCAAGCTATGGCAGACTGGGCTCCTAGGGAAAAATATGGAAGAAATAACATGTAAATACTGAACAGTGAAGATACAGTCAACTTTTATCATTAAATATGTCATGTGTAAAGCAATTAAATCTCATCCAAGTGGAACAAGTATAGCAAATGCTACCATTGAATCATCCAACTTATGCCATGTATCTGGAGCAGTGCGAACAAAGCAGAAATAATGCCCAGAGTTAGATGAAGCTCCATTATGCACAACAACTGCATATAGATCATATTTCGATGATGCCTGTCAACATAAAAAATGGGTCAGTATAAATTCAACAGGGAAATGTAAGTGAAGAAACAAAATCAAAACTTACATTATTGTTTTCACTCAAAATGGTGTAAGGTTGCAAATCCAACTCCAATGGGAAATTGATATGCTTGTCAATCTTTTCAACTGAATTCTCAACTGTCTTAAACCTCTTTAAATGGAATGCAGCAATTGAAGGTGTCTGATCCAACATAAGCTGTTTCTCCACAGACACTTCTTCATTGCAGCCCTCACATTTAAGCTTAGCATCAATGTTTTCCAACATTGTGAAAGACTCCAATGCACTTGAAATAGTATCTACATTTTCTATTTCTAGACTCAGGTCAATCAATGGCTCATTAGTAACGGAAGAGCGGTTACAGTTACAACACCGAAGCTGAAACATAAATACAATCGTTAGCAAACATGCCATTCTGAATCAAAAAGGAGACGGACAATTATCAACAATGTATTACTCAATCATACCTTGCTAACCAGACTACCTCCAAAGACTTTCTTCACGATATTATCCTCCTCAAAATCTGGATCATTCTTCTTCAAATTTGAAAAACATGTCTCAAGTTTATCCAATGCACACTGCATAAACTCATGTGCATCCTCTTGCATATGTCTTCTAAAGTCAGAAGAAAATTCTGATACAGGTCATGGATCACAACCCCCAAAAGTAAAAGAAACTAACCTGATATTAACTAAAGGTTTTATATTTTGCAGGCCAATAATATAACAGTCACTACTATTTTACCAATTAATGACAGACAATTCTTAATCCTTTCATTGAAAAGATATGCAAGAAAGTTTCCATGAATATGGTATTAAGGATACGCTTCAAATTGTCCACAAATACCACAGGGGAGATAACTCTTCCAGTAGACTGCAAGGACTGTTGCATCTGATAGCGGAAAGCACAGATAACACAGTACCCATTATCATGACCTGAAATTCCCAATCTAAAGGTCAAAATCTTCAGAAAATAAAACAAACAAATAAACAAAAGCAAAACTATAAAATAGAAAACTTGAACTAAACACATAACTGCAACATGTGCCATATACATTTAAATCACAAAAAAAAAAATCCTATTGCTCACATCTAAACCCAAACAATAGCACAACCTCATTGTATATTAACACAACTTTACATTTTTACCCATCAAACTAAAGCTAAATTGTTCAAAAAGAATGACACCATTAAATTCAATCAAGTGTAACTCACGATCAACAGGAGAATGGCAGCTCAAAAGAAGACCCTCAACTAGGGGCACGGTATGCGTGAAGCATTGAATAATTGAATTGAGAAAGCATGTGTTACCAAGGTTGGCAAGCCCAGCTCCCTGTCAAACACAAAGATCGTCAACACAAATTCAAAACCAAAAAGACAAAACCTATATTGCACAAACAATTAATATTAAAGGTGTCAGCACGGACACAATTACTCATACAAAATCACAGGCAATCCAAATCAAATGTGTGTTTGGTGTCTAACATGTGTCGTGGAAAACACTAACACAATTACATTAAATTATTCTACTAATCTATTAATCAGTGTCTACATGTCAGTGTCGTGTAAGTGCTTTATAGCAAACTAAATAAAAATAAAAAAAAAAATAAAAAAAACTTACAATCATCAATGGCACAACTTTAGAATCAGAATCATAAACTTCATCATTTAAGGCTTCTTCATTAAAATCATATATCCAGTTCTCATCATCAGGAGGTAACCAAGCTTCCGGCGGCACAGCCAAAACCCGAGACGAACTAACCGGACCATACGCAGCAAGATCCATCGGCCCCGGCCAAATATCTGACAAATCACCAACATCTCCCTGCGGAACATCACCGGTGTACATCACGGGAAAAATCTCAGCGTTGGTTAACCCCGCATCCTCAGGCTCAGAAACTCCGACAACATCAACATCAACGTCACCGTCAGCGTCAAGATCAGCCAAAGAAATACCCATTTGAGCAGGATCTAGGGTTTCAGAAATTGAAGTCATCGTTGAAGATGAATTCAATTGATTCTCTCTTTGTTCTTGTTCTTGTTCTTGTTCATGTTCACCACGTGGTGAATTTGAATCAGACATTGAAATTTTGAAATTAGGGTTTCGGAGAAGAAATAATTGAGAGAAAGAGAAGTTTAGGATTTGGAAGAAGTGAAATTGTTGGTTGGTTTTAAATTAGAGTTTTGAAGTGATGAAAAAAAAAGAGGGAAAAATGAAAAGTTTCAAAAAATGAAGAGGGATTTTGAAAGAAGAGGGAAAAGCTAAAAAATTGGCACCAAAATAAAAATGTCTCAGGAAAATGACATCGCGCTCTTTCTCTTTCTCTCTCTCTGATCTTCTCTCGTGGATTTTGATAGAAGCTGTGTCTATGGTGAGTTTTTATAGGTGAAAATTATCATTATTTTATTCATTAATTTGACACAATGGGGAATTTTTTTACATTTGGAATTATCATAAGTTTCGAATTTTTTAAAATGGGGAATTTTTTAAAAAAAATTTTACTGGAAAAAGGGGGAATTTTTTATCTTTGGAATTGTAATAAGTTTCATATTTTTGAATAAAAAATTATATGGTAAATGACAACAGTTTTTTTTCGTAGAGAACAAGCTGTCAAACAAATATATATTTTTAATAAAGGTATTCAATGTATTAAAGAATTGTTTGAATTTTTTCCAAGAAAATATATATACTAATTATTAAAAGGGATATTATTTTGTAAATTGTTATAGTAAATAATAAATTTAGTATTTTTGGTTCACATTGTAAATTTGGTTTTCGTGAAGAGGAAGTTGAATTAAAAGTATATTATCATATAGTAAAAGATAAAAAAAAGTATTTAGTATTTTAAGGAAACTGTTAAAGAATTGATTAAATTTTCTTCTAGACTCTCCTAAAAAAATTATTCTAGAAAATACGTTTATTTTTTCTTTAAAGAGATGTAGCCGTTGGACGAAAGTGTAGTGATCAAGATGTGGAATCTTCTAGAAAAATATTTTTTTTCTAAAACAAAATGTTGAGTAAAAAATCATCATTAATCTAGACCAAAAAAAAATATGTTAAACTTAAAACACAATATTCTTTTAAAGAGATTTTATTTTATAATCAATAAAGTAATTGATCGATGTAATTATCGTGGCCGGGTTATTCTATAATCATTTGGTTTAAAACTTGTTCTTCAGTTTTAGTGACCTAGGTTTGATATCATGATGCTCCGGATATGTAGTTATTATGGTGAACAAAATGAATTAAACATATGTTGTAAACAATGATGAATTAAAAATATGTTGTTAATAAAACACACAAAAAAAAAAACAAGGGAAGTGTTATGAATAGTTGGTGGATTTTCAACTGGATTTTTTCTTAGTGTAATTTGGGTTAAATGATGATACCCACTTTCATTTGTACAGATTTTGGTTTATAAAAAACCAATAGGAAATTCTTTTTTATGATTTGAAAAATTTGTTGGTTTTGGATCTTCAAATAACTAACTATGCAAAATGGATGAGGTGGTACGCTGATTTGGATTTGATGACTTTGTAAAATTGCTTACATGACGTGTTGTTTTGGTTTTTCATGTGTGACAAGTGGCATTAATTTTTAAAACAAAAAATAAAAGATTAAAAAAAAACTTTTCTCGTCTCTCTCTCTGTCTCTTCTCCTCTCTCTCTCTCTATCTTGTCTTCTCCTTCTCCTTCATTCTCTTCTCTAGTCTCTTTGCTCCCTTCTCATTTCAAACCAAAAAACATCTTTTTTATTCTTTGAAGGATTTTGAATTTAGTTCATGTTGGAAGAGTATATGAGAATGAGAAGGATTGAAAGTTGGAAATGGAGTTGGAGTTGAAGTGGGAGTGGGAGTGAGATCGAGTGATTTGAGAGAAAAAAAATCAACAAATTAATAAGGGTGGGTGTTAATGGTGATGTTAGTGTTGATGATGATCATGTGTCTTTCTTTCTTCATTTTCTTTTTTCAATTAAAGTAATACAAATATGGCATTTTTATTTATTTTTAAATAAAAAATTGCACATGTGACATCCCAATCACTTAAGTAAGGTGACACATATGTATTAACTGGGTTAAAATTAGACCAATGGGCCAAAAGTGTAAAATGGGGTAAGAAAACTTAAAGATCAAGATTGTTATTAATTTTTATAGGGGGTCAGATTGTAAAACTTAGAGGGTCAAAATTGTATTTAAGCCAAAACTGTATAAATTGTTATTTTATTTTCAATTTTTTACCCTAGCCACTTATTTTTATCGAACAATAGTGTATGAATCTTCCAAGCTAACTAATACATTAACGAAATGGTAACACGCCAACCAAATTAATTTCTTTTTATCAGTATTTGATGTCTTACATTTGCAGGGCATCTCATATATCATGTCACATTGAATTGTAAAGTTGGGCATAATAAGTGATTAGTGATGACAGGTTATCTTACGTTATTTTCAGCATATTTTTCAGTCATTTTAGTTATGTTTTGGTCCAAATTAGATGAGTTTTAGAACAATTGCCTATGGTTTACGAGATATATTGTAATGTTTTCATTTTGAGTTGTGTAATTCTAGTTTTCCCGAAACCAAGCAATTCTTAGTTGTTCTTGATGTAATTCACTGCAAATCGACAAAGAAAAGCATCTCATGGGAATTTGGGAAGACAATGGAAGAAGATTCACGAGGCCTCTAAAGACATTACAAAGTGGAAAATTTTTGTTCCAAGTCTCAACAAAGAAAACACTCAAAAAGACCCAAAAAAAAGCGCACAGAAGCACATCACTGTGCACTTCGGGTGTGCGAAACAGTGATAAAAATTCATTGTTTTGGTGCCCATGCGCGTGCTTATGGGAAATAATAGATTTTTGCTATTTTTCGCTTGCAGGTTTGAGAAACCCGACTTTTCAACCCAAACCCGCCTGGAATCAGCCTATACATACAACTTTTCTCTTTCACAACACAATTATTGATTCAGAACGAACTCGTTCAAGATGAAGTCAATCATTATGAGCTTCAAGGGATGAGTCTCTCCTCAACCTTAGTCTCTAGGGTAAGTTTTATTCTTTTGTAATTTTGTCTTTAGTTACCATGAGTAACTAAACTTTAATTGGGCAGGGTTTTAAGATGAACCTCAATTTGTTTGTTTGATCTTTTTAATTCAAGTCTTCTTTTCAGTTATGTTATAATTTATATTTAATTTTCCTATGCAAAAGTCATAATTCTCTCATTGGACCTATGGAGTGTGACATACTTAAGGTTGGTTGCCGAACCTAGAAATAGAGCAAGCATTCTTTTTCGAACGTTGCATATTGAATTTTATTCTTTTCCCCTAGTAAGGTAGATGAGTCAGGGTTGCTCATTTATAGAGCTACCAAGGTAAGAAAGAGTATATGATGAACTTCTAAGATTCATAGACGAAGTTGAAGCCTTTAGATGACAATTTAGGAATCCTACCTCTTTTATGTTTCAATTACCCATGAGAGTAAGGTCACATTATAATATTCCGCACTTTGGCCTAATGGACCTTGTAGAATTGACGAGCATGCACCCTTTAGTGTTGCGTATTAGAGTGATCAACCGGTGAAACTTGACAACTAGTGGGACATATTGGCCCATGAACTCATCACTTAAATATAACCTTTGTCTTATAGCTGCATGTTAACTTGTCTTTAATCCAACAAAGAAATATAGGAGATTTGAAGAATCCTAAACGCCATGAAAATTTTGCAATTAAATTAGGTTACTAACTCACTTTTGCTTTACGCAATCAAATAAAACTTGAAATTCCTCCCAAATTTATTGCACTTTTTAAATTTATTTGTTTATATTTTTTGTTCTAATAAGTAATGCTAGTTATCGACATGAAACGACAATTCCTGTGGAGACGATCTTAGTTACTACTTTGTTGCTTGTAAACGATTTGGTACATGATGATATGTCATCTTACATTATTCTTAGCATGTTTTTCAGTCATTTTCAACATGTTTTACCAGCAAAACAGAGGAGTATTAGAACAATTACCTATGATTTTGTACATTTGTAATGTTTTCTATATTTGAGTCTGTAATTCTATTCTTCCCGAAATATAGCATTTCTAGGGTGTTTTTGATGTAATTGATGAAGAAATATTTCAAATCGGCAAAGCAAGAATATCCGAAGATTAGTGAAGACCTTGGGAAGATCAAGAATGAAGATTAAAAAAGTCTTGGAAGACTTTACAGAGGGAGAAATTTTGTTCCCAAGTCCCAAGACATCTTATATGGAAGCAAACACCCAAAAAGGACGGAAAAACAGAGAATTAGGGCTCAGATCACACTCACATGCGCCTAGGGCATGAGTTGTGCGTCCCATGCATTGTGTAGTACATGCCAAAATTGCTTTTTCCTACTTTTTTAGGGGAAAAGCCCGGTTTTTAGCCCCAATCTTCAAGTGAAAACTCTCCTTATAAATACTGCATTCCTCATTCACATATTCTCGTTCCAAAACTAGAGCAATTCAAGAGGAAGACGCGCACTGTGAGCTTTCAGAAGGAGTTTCTCTCTCCTCTCTCCAAGATTTTCTAGTGTATGTTTATTTCTTTTGTAATTTGTTTTTAGTTAGCATGGGTAACTAAATGCTTTTAGGCTAGGGTTCTAAGATGAACCTCTATTTTATTTAATTTAAAGTTGTTTATTTAGTTATTTTCAATTCGTTATTTAGTTTTACTGTAGTACGTAAGATTTGTCTGCTCTGGAGCGCAACCCTAGTTTAGGCACTTAAGTAGTGACATGACCTAATATTGATATTTATATCTTGATATTTATATATGTCTATCTAGGAAGTAATTAATTGGTAACTAGCGAAAGAAACCGAAAGCAAGTAGACTTTGGTAGTAAGTACTTAGGAGTTGACATAACTAATATTAGTAAAATCTGCTAGACCCAGAATGTAACTAGTTAGTAATTAAGGAAACAAGTGACTTCATTACTTAAATTAGCTCAATTCTCCATTCTCCTCACACCTTGGTAAGGTAGACGCTGATAGGGTTGCCCGTTTGTAGAACTACCGAGAGGTAGAGTGTGCTATGTACTCCTAAGATTCATAGATGGGAAAACCTTTAGGAACACTAACATTCAAACCTTTGGAAATTTATGAACGCCAACTTAAGTTTGTGTTTCAATTACCCATATAAATGTCCAAAAATGAGTATGAGAGTGAGAGAGAAAAAAAAATGTCCAAAAATTGTCACATAATAGTTTTAATATCATTTCTCATAAAAATAAAAATAAAAAAGATAATTTTATTTGAACACCTCTAATTTCTCAAACACATATTCAACATCTAATTTTTTCATCTCTCTTCCAACCATATCACTAACTTATCAAATCTATCACACTGCTATTATATTTCTCTCTAGTGGTAGAATGGATATAAGGTGTAAATATAATTTTTTTTCTAAAAATGATATGAATGGGCTCAATATTAACGCCCAATATAGAAACAACAAAAAATGTTTGTAGTTGTATGCTTGAGAAACAAAATTTGTTGACAATGAGCAACTAGTCACACATTAACCTTCGTATAGCTTGAGACCCTTAATCATCTTTTTACATGCAATCCGTTCTGAGAAATTCTTGCATGCAAACGCACCTAACACATAAGGCTTTACAAACAACCACTAATAACTTGACACCTCATTTTTTTATTTATTTATGTTAAAAAAATAAAATAAAGAAAAGCTGGAAATATCGTGCAGCATTTCTCTCTCGTGTGGTGGAAAACTGTTTTTTCTTTTTTTGATTTCTCTTCTGTATAACTATTGTAGCAAACTATTTTCATAATTTCTTCCTCCCTCATATCACCAACCCATCTTGTGTCGTCACTTTGCATAGTTTTTCTTCTTCTCTAAACAAAATTAACAGATAGCTAGATAGGATTCACTCTTATGTGCATTTGACTTGTGTGGTTATTAAACCTTATTGCTCGATAATGTTATTATGAGTGTTTCATGTTGTGAAACTTGTGTTGGTCAATTTAAGACCACCATTAAAAGTGCCATGTATAGGCTGCATCATAAGTAATGGTTATGTAAATTGGAAGCAAATAAATTTTGACCTTTTTCTACATGTCAACAAACAAGAGACTTTATAATTAGTTGTTTGTTATATGTTGCAAAGATTATGTCCTGACAATTGTCTCAATATTCCTCAAAAGAAATATATGTACTAGTGGAACAACAACTTAGAAACATTATTAGGAAGTGGATTCTAAATGCCAAAAAGCCTTACTTGGTTAATAATCACGACACTCATATTATGTCCTATACAGGTTAATGACAAAAGGGCAACATTGATTATGAAGAGGAAGCATTATTCAAGTAAATTGTATTGAATTAATGGAAGAAATTCCAATTGTAATCAAACGAGTCTTGGCCTTGTACCACCATATTGTATTGATTAGTCTTATACTAAGTTGCAATCAAAAGAATCTTGCACTACCAGGTAGTATTAAATTGTAATCCAAAGAACTGTTGTTATCCTAACGTGATGCTGACATGATATATTTTTAAGCAATTAGAAGCTCCATAAAACCTTCATTGATGTTCATTCATTTCTGTAGCATATATTTTTATGCAATTTGATATCGGTAGCTCAATAGATCATCCAATCAACACCTTCATTGTCATCCGTTCCTTTCCTTAGCATATTCAAAGCTCCACAAAACCTCCCATCTAGACTTGTAATTAAACTTCTACCTTCATGCTTTTATATTTGTGAATATATGATATGCCTCTTTACATCATTTTAAAAAACAAACCCTGAATTTTCTGCATTTATATGTTGATGGCCAAACTTTTTTTTTTTAAGAGACAACAAAATAAATTATAGAAACTCAATCAAAGTCTAGTATCCACAAGAAAGAAAAGGGGAAATAGACTCTTTTAAAGACGAGAGCAAGGACCCCAATTCATTTTTAGATGATATGAGGGAGGAAGAAATTATGGAAATAGTTTGCTACAATAGTTATACATAAGAGAAAACAAAAGAAGGAAAAACTGTTTTCCACCACAGGAGAGAAAAATGCTGCACGATATTTCGACCTTTTTTTATTTTATTTTTTTAACATAAATAAAAAATGAGGTGTCAAGTTATTAGTGGTTGTTTGTAAAGCCTTATGTGTTAGGTGCGTTTGCATGCAACTCGTTTGTTCTATTCATTGGATGTAAACGTTGCAATATAATATACTCCATATCTACATTATTAGGATTGAGTGATTGACCACGCAATCTACCAACTCTATCCAAAATACTCGAACGCTAAACGAGTCGTTAGACAAAAAAAAAACGTGTTGGTAAGAACAATAATAAATAATGACCATGCAGGTGAGAAAAACACAAGAAGGGGGGTTGAATTGTGTTTTCTTTTTCTTCGTTTTTTCCTACTAAAGTCACTGATCAGAAGCAGATAGAGTTCAGCTTATAAAGTGATAATCAGAATCAAAATGCAGCGGATAAAAACAGAGAGAGAGAGAGAGAGAGAGAGAGAGAGAGAGAGAGAGAGAGAGAGAGAGAGAGAGAGAGACAAAGCAATTATACAGGTTCCTAC
>Ga0315914_1009114_pt1 | contig 12913 bp, 5 predicted proteins | sample MpolenodulesMG_FD_203920 | JGI IMG/M metagenome (GOLD analysis project Ga0315914, IMG submission 203920) | Medicago polymorpha root nodule microbial communities from Los Angeles, California, United States - elongated nodules | ecosystem: Host-associated > Plants > Roots > Nodule | place: USA...
AATTTTATTTTTTTTTCCAAGAAATTTTCGTTTTTGTTTGGCCTATTAGGGGGTAAATCAAAACAAAAATATTTTACACGGGAGTGAATCAAAATAAAAAATTTACAGAGGGAAAACCGAAAATGACCTATATTAGGTAGAGACCTATTAACCCAACAATGTATGCACCACAAAAGTGACTCAACACAAATCAAACAGAAAAACAGAATAAAAAAGAATAAAACCAAAATGAAAGGACAATTATATTGAAGGAATAAATATATATGGTTATTTTGGAGTGACAAAAAAATGTTTGAGTACTTCTATACTATTTTTGTTGTTGATGTCAACCGAAATACATTCCATCACTATCAAATAGATTTTTCATTGTTGTGTTCCCTCCCATTTTAAGAGAATGTTGGCACATGAACATAATGAAAAGGAAGGTAATTTGTTTTGTTTTCTCTCTTAAGTTTCATTCTTTTAAGTGAAACTAAGGATACTATTTTTTGTTTATATTTTGCCTTGCCCTATTTTTTTGTCTATTGAAGAGTGAAAGTCAATCTTTCATTGATGCATATAAGATTATAATTACATTATTATTATGTATTAATTTAGCAGGTCAATTTCTATTTTTCTTCTTTTTTAGAAAGATCTGATAATTAATGTCAGACTTGATGTTGGTAAACATTGGTCCATCTAATTAACGTATAATATTGTACTCATATTATGTTAATTAATGAACCGTGTGAAGCACGGGAATGCGATCTAGTTCTATTTTAACACACAACGTTCTATTCCATGGTGTCCACAGTTTCCAACAATTATTTAACCTTTTTTAATTATTTAAAAAAAATCAAAAATCGTGAATTACTTTTATTTTCTTTTCCCGCAAAATGTTTTCTGTTTTTCCATCAAACCTCTTTTCTTATATAAGTTTTCTTTATTGAAAAGCAAATTCACAAAATCACAATAGTATATTCAGTTTTGTAATTTATTGTAGTTTTATCCAATTTCTGTGTAGAAGATATCCGATCCTAATAAAAAAAAAGTATAAGGTCTTGTTAACGAGTGTCTCCGAGACACTTTTTAAGCATGCTAAATTAGGTCATTATTCTTTTAAAATGTCACGGTTTTCAATTTCCAATGCACTGATTACACAAACTTTTATAAAAAGTTATCATTTAAAGTCCTTAACTAGTGTCCGGGGGCACTAGTTAACATTTCCCAAAAGTATATTATCATGAATTTAAGTTTTGAAAATAAAAATAAGGTTGAAAATGGAGACTAGTAAATGGTCAACGTCAGCCAAATTTTTCAAGAGATATAGCTGATAAAAAAAATGATTAGGAATGGTCAATTCATTATGAATGGTTTTATAAAAAGGCTGTCATGCCAAAAATATGATGAAAAAAAATTGACCCAACCACAATAGAACCTAGAAGTAGTAAAATTTGATTGGTTTCCTACCAGTGATCAGCTAGATGGAATTAGAGCCATCTAAATTGATAGGAACATTCTTTTCTTTTTTTGGGATTCTTTCTTTGACATCTTTAGTTAGTTGTGCATGGCTCTTTAGTTAGTTGTGCATGGCTCTTTCATGTGGAGCCTTAGTTGAAATGGTGGCCTCAAGTTATTTCCAAGTTTTCAGTCCTAATCTGTGGTGGATCTTAAACGACGAGCATTTTGGATGAGTATTGTATCCATAATCACTCATATCATATGCTTAAGTTAGTGGGAGATGGAATAATTTATACATTTCTTTCGAAGGTAGAGGCCGTTATATAATGGAGTTCATCAAGAGAATTGGAGAGAAATCTCGTTGTGGTTGTTCAATGATTTATGTTGTGATTGGTGAATTTTTGGTTGAAGTCCCTTCTAGACACCCTTGACTTGGTTTGAAACAATTTCATTAGGGTATGTTTGGGAAGGTTTAGGAGGGGAGGATTTGGGAGTTATATTATCTACATTTTGTTGATATTTCTTTAATTATATATATATATATATATATAATATTTTAAAATAACATCATTATTAATGATCATATAATAGTTTAGTCCCATTTAATTAATTTTAAAAAAATATTTCAAGTGTTTGTAATTTCACAACAAACACCCTTAAAATTTTTCACCAAATTCAACGTTTTTTTCTAATCCAATGCTTCAACTCAAGTGGTTAAAATGTTCTTCACTAAAGTCAAATCGTCCGAGAGAATTAGAGTTTGAATTTCAACCAAAACAATCTTTATACAGACTTAACTTTCATTCCTTCCGTTTAAACTCTAGATCACCAAACTTCATTCTCATAGAAACATAAGGGTTAAGATGAAAGAAATATTGTTTTCTCCTCCACTCAATACACCACTTATTCTAAACCTACTTACAAAGTCTATGAATATTAAGAAAAGTTAAAAAATCATTCAAAGAAAAAAAGTAATTGTAGGCATAAATTTGTCAAAAATGTGTTGCTTTTCCATTACAAATATTTAAAAGAGAGGGAAAACAAATTTACATTTTCCAATTGTTAATTAAATATTGATATTTTTCTAAAGAAATTACTAATGCATGTTAACTTTTGAAAAGATACTTCTGTTGAAGGACATGGAAATCTCAAAAATGGATCTCATTCAAAAAAAAAAAGGTATATATAATTAATAATCCTAAAATAAATAAAAGTAATATATAGTCTCTAAAATAAATCAACATGTGCTATTATCTGTCAAAAAAAAGTATGTGCTATTAAGATTTTTAATTATAGACACTAAATGAAGCAGGTACTCCTTCTGTTTCAAAATAAATGTCGTTTAAAGTTTTTACACACATATTAATAAATGCATTAATTAAAATTAAGAGAGGTGTTACTTTACCAAATTATCTTAATCAACTATTGATTTGTTTTTCATTAAGAAAAAATAATATTTTGAAAGTAGTGTATATAGTATTAATTGAAGGGTGCGGTTGAAAAAAAAAATATTATTGCATTGAAAACTGAAAGTGACATTCATTTCGAAACAATTTTTTTGACTAAAACGACACTCATTTTAAAACGTATGGAGTATTAAAGACGATATAGTCGTGTAATAAAAATTATCGTTTCAACCTGAACTTTAAAATGATTATCAATCCTTTCACCATGATTAGGTAAACTAGCAATTGTTTGGCAATGTGATGGAAGTAAAGCAATTATTAGATATTATGAGATTATCATGGGGTTGTGACTGTTCACAATCGCATGTAAAACAAAACTAGTTTTCTTAAAGTTATGTGCAAAAACAATAGTGAGACAGGTGGTAATCATAAGATTTAATTAAGAAGATCAATAATCGTAATATATAGGAAAATTAGGAATAAAGTTAAGACTCATAATATAAAGGAGAAGAAGAAATAGAAATTATAGAAGCAAAACCAGATAGATAAACAGAAGCACATAGTAAAACTTTATTGGGTTAAATGTGTTTTTTCGTCCTCATAAAATTAGCGAATTTTGGTTTTCGTCCCTATAAAAAAAATCCAACCGTTTTCGTCCCTACTTAATTTCTCCGTTACTGTTTTCGTCCCTCCAGTTAAGTCAACTAACTGTTGATTGACGAAATGCCACCTAAGCATGCCACATCAGCATTAAATAAAATAAAATAAAATAAAATAAAATAAAAATATGATTTTTTTTCCGTTTATAATTAAAGAAACACATAAACTGAAAAATTAGATTTTAGGGTTAATAAAAACCCCAAATCAATTTCACAACCTTCCATTTTCTTCCTTCTTTGCAATCAAATCCCTAAATTCCTCCATTGTTCCTTCAAACTCTTCAAAAATGATTTGATTCCTCCATCCTTTCAACTGCATGCCTGGTTCATCCATATCCTATCATAGCTTCGACGAGCTCATCCTACCAAACTAGAATCTGATTCCTTCATTTTGCAAATCCTGTGTTAGAAACAAAATATTATGATCCGCTACACTTTAAACTCGATGAGTTCAAACAGTTCAACCTCTAGAAACTACGGCGCACGCGTCGAACAAGTTCATGTGCTTCATCTTCTTTGTCGTCATGCCTTGTTCTGGAATGTCACTGTGGATCTCAAACTATTATATATCGGTGTAACAAGGTTCCAAACAGAGGAATATTTTTTTGGAGATGTCCCATATGTGTTTCTGGAAAATTTCCAACATATGCAATATGTGTTTCATTTTTTCTGCAATGTTTTTTTTACAGTATCAATCAAGATATATGTGATTTTTTCCGATAGGTTGGTGAAAGGAAGCAAGACAACAACAATGATGAAAACAATGAAATTGTTAAGACCGTAAATCCTTGCCAAATCAGATCTACGGTTTTCTACTTTCACCTGCAATTTATATCAAACATTTTTTAATCAATTTTTTTTTTTATGTTTTTTTAATTAAAAACAAAAACAAAAAAAAAGAAAAAACTGAATTTTTTTATTGAATGCTGATGTGGCATCCACATCATTTAAAAATCCATGTGTCACAACCAAGTGGCATTCTGTCAGTCAACAGTTAGTTGACTTAACTGGAGGGACGAAAACAGTGACGGAGAAATTAAGTAGGGACGAAAACGGTTTGATTTTTTTTTTATAGGGACGAAAACCAAAATTCGCTAATTTTATGAGGACGAAAAACACATTTAACCCAACTTTATTCAAAGAGAAATGCTATGAACAAACACTCTGACACACTCCCTTGAAAACACTTGTTTATTGGGCCACGTCATCTGTCTTTTCTATTCCCTAACATGTTAACCTGCTAAACAAGTTCATTTTTAGGGCTCACTCACTATCCACAACCTAGTTTTTATTCTCCACCGCCATGAGTGTCAAGCACAGTAACATGATTGCGAAATCCAATGAATTTTTAGATCTTTGAAGATGAAAAAAAAAAAATTGTTCTAAATTCCGACTTCCAACGATTTTCAGATCCTTCGATGCTTAATTCTTATCGGTGGTTTTGTTGCCCAGATGTGAAATGGTAAAATTGCTCTTGGGAAAAAATAACAAGAATGTATCCTGGGAGAAAACAAAGCTCATTCCATGGAAAGAAATATTAAAATTCGTGTATTTATATCAAATCTAACACAAACATATGCTAAAAGAGAAAGGGGAAAGTAGTAGAGAGGAAAAAGAGTGAAAGAACTTACAACGTGGTTTTAATTTGTTGAGAACGATAATACAATAGCTCTTTTTATTAGATTTTATTAAATAATAAATAAAGGGAGCATTCTGTTTTATGAACCGGAAGAGCAGGTTGCCAATTCCACTACTTTAAAATGATGATGAGGTGGTCCAATTGGAGAGAGTGTGTTCAATGGAGTGTGTCAGCGTGTTAGAGAGTTTGTCATTAACATTTCTCTTATTCAAAACATATAGTAGTAAATACAAAAAAAAAATTAGTGAACAAGGGTTATGAAAAATAAACTAAGTTTTTGAGTCCGGGTAGCAACAAACTTGATTGCAACTCATATTATTAGCAAACTTCAAACCAATAAATAATATTATAAGTTCCACATAAGTATTATCGGCAATACTCAGAAAGCCATTGAACCCAACTATCATCCCCTCTTTTAATTAAACCACCAACTTCAGCTCTACCGTAGTGATTAATATATATATTTTTCAATTAAAATTGTTTTACTTAGTTTAAATTGCAGTTTAGTTCTGACAGTTTTTTTGAACATAACACATAGTAATTAATGAATATGCATTCTTACAAAAAAAAAAGTAATTTAGACAATATGTTTACATTATGTAATTACCTTAGAAATAAACTTAACAAACGACATATACTTTTGGATTTTTTTTCTTCTTAATTTGAGTTCTTCCAAGGACTAATATGATAGGGCCCAACACTTTCATGAACAGAAGTAGTACTTATTTACTTGTTATTTATTCATTCCGATGAAAACATGGAACATTGTACCCAAAAAAATGGAACTGTTCATAAGAGCAATGATGAGAATGAATAAGACATGTAACCAAGAAAATGGCCATTATAAAAACGTGATGTGGGTATACAATTCCCTACCTTAAGAGACAACATAGACAAAATCATGTTATGAGACTAAGATTTTATTAGAAAAGGAGAAGCATGAAATAAATAATGGATGATATAAGAGTATATTATTGAGTTATGCTTGCACCTCGAGTCTTTGTGATTGGGGCAGTGTGTCTGTAGAAATGGAAAGACGCACATTGTACGGCACCTTATCATGCACTTTGCCCACCCTCCTTCGGACCCTTTCATAATGTCTTCTTTGACCCATTATTGCAATGTTTGGCCCCATCTTTAGGCTGGTTCAAAAAATGTGCCATAAACTATTCGATGGTTGTTTAATAGACACTTTAAAATTGTTCATTAGATTGAAAAACAACCGATCAAAGTTATCATCTAATCAGATTTTACACACAGACACAGTCGATCGAAGATTACGATCCAAACAGGAACGAAATAAAGGTCAACTTTCAAACTATTCTCCACCTGAAATATATACCTCATTAAGATTTCTAATTATGAACCAAAAAAAGCCTTGCTTCCACATTTTTATATATAAAAAAAAAAACAAAGAATAAATGTCTAAAACAAAATAATGAACCAATATTAGTATTTGAGATAACTTCGAGATTCAATTTGTTCTTTTGAAAAGAAAAAAAAATTGGATAATAAAAAAAAGTAATTTTTAGTCTTAAAAAAAATTACTTGAGACAACTTCATCTTTGCTTAAACCACCATCACAAAATTAATTTTTAAAAATCATATTGTTTCAAAAGAGACAACTAACCCGAACATCCTTAAAAAAAACCAAACAATAAAAAAAAAATGGAGAATTTGGTCTCTAACAACAATTTAAAAGGAATAAATTGGTCCTTACAACAGAAACAATACCTTAGTTTTTCAATTATTCGTTCATTTTTGTTACATTTCTTCTTTTGCATTCAAAAGACTGATTTTTTGTTGGTCTTGAAATGGACGATTGATTGAATAAGAGATTACTTATGAATTTTTTTATTTATTGTAGAGACCAATTTGTCACTTTTTAATTATTGGCAGGATCAAATTATTCATTGTTAATTATTCTCAAATACTTAATTGTCTGTTTTGAAATAATATCATCGTATGCAAACCAATAATATGACGGTGGTTTAGGTATAAACTCTGTTGTGCCAGTTTATTTCTCTTATGGACAATTCTTTTTTTCAAAAACTAAAACGAGTCTTATAGTTTTTCTTGGTGACTTAAAATGAATCTTCACTCAAACAAAATATCAAATCATCAATACTAAGGAAAATACATTGCAATGATTAAATTTTAATAGATAATAATGCTATAATTTTTATAAGAAAAAAACCTTTAATCTTCTTCGATATGATTATAGAACATAAAGGGTGCAAGATCCGGGTTCGAATCTCGGACACTCAGAAGAAGAAAAAAAATAGAACATAAAAGGAATTTAGAACAAAATTTTGTTAAAATGAGACTGTTTTTAATACTACCGATAAAAAAAATACACCACTTTATTTTTTTTTATTTTTTTTGACATAAAATACACCACTTTATAAAAATGATCGAAGATAGTATCAATTATTCTTTAATGAGAAGTTCGAAAGTAAAAAATAACCAACTGAAAGTGACTGTCAATAATTTTAACTCAAACAAAATAACAAAGAAATTTATTAGATTTTTAATTTGAAAACAACACATTCTTTTCAAAATGTCTTATAAGGTGAGAAATGACTCTTAATAAGAGCGTTTTCAATGAAGACTCATTTACTTAATATGAATTTTAATCTATTAAGGACTCAGTTGAAGGAAGAAAATTTTGTTACTATTACTATTAGATATCCTCTCACCCCCACATATACAAAGACTCTCTCTTCAATAATAAACTAGTTTGGAGCCCGTGCCAAGCACGGGTAAATAAATCACTGTTAAGAAAATAATTTAGTTTTAGAGATTAATCTTCATGCATTGACGGTGTAAATTCTTTTATATTCAGCTAAATCATGTCAAATAATTTTTTTTTTTGTGGTATTTTAGAAACTAACTTAAAAAGTGGTATCATGGTGTAACTTGCTCGGACATATGTGTAAAAGATTTTTCTAGTATCAATGTATACAAATTAATTCTTTAGTTTTACGTTGTAGATTAACCAAACTTACGGTCAACCATGCGATATCATTGATAAAATTATATATAATTTTATATTGTGCTGCATAACTCTGTAATGTTATACAAATATATTGACAAACTTTATTTTATACAAATATATAAAATAATGAAATTAATAAAAGGGTCATGGTCCATTGTTAGAGTCATTTTAGTAATAATGTGACGAACTCAACTTCGAATTTCGTCCTAAGATATGTAGTCTATTTTTCTCTTTTTGTTTGGTCAAATAACATAGTGGCTAGAATTCACATTTTAAGATGAATAAGTGAAGTGTTCATGATTCGAACTTGGATCCCTGCATATAATAATGTATTGTCTCTGCTAACTGAGTTATGCACACGTAGAGTATCTTTGTCATATTTTCTTACTTGTAAAAAGGTTATTCATGTGCCTAGGGTTTTAAATATTAATTATACATAAAGAATATTGATTTTTTTAAAATAAAAAGATGTCAATTATATTTAAAAACTTTATTCATAAATATTCATCCCCGTGTATGAAGTTTTATTTATATAAAAACAATAAAATTTGCTAGTTTTTAAATAAAACGGTGTTAATATTTTATTTCTCTTAAAATATAAATTCATAGTAATTAAGATGATAAAGCTATTTCATATAAAAGGTTCAAGATTATTTATAAAGTATTAGTTACAAATGGGGTCGAATTTAGTTGATTGGTGGAAGAGCATAGGATTATCCAAATCTTTCATACTTTTGAATCTTTCATTTTTCTTAGGGTGCAACTGGTTTAATATAGATGAAAGATTTTAATGGAGGGAAGGAAATGGATGAGAGATATTTTAATTAAATATATGTTTGGTTTAAAAGAGGGAAGACGAAGGAAGGGAATAAGGTGAGAAAATCGTAACTAAATACATGCTTGATTCATAAGAGAATGAGTTTTTAAAACTAAATTACCTCTTTACCCTAAAAGTCTTTAATTTTAATTTGACCTTCTCTTCTCCAATGTTTCTACCTCACTTGTTCTATCCCTCCTGCAAATGTTCTCTCTTCCATCTCTGGCTCCTATCCTGCTTCTCTCCCTCTCTCCCATCACACATCGCCGCCCTTTCAACTTCTTTTGATCATGTTATCCTTTTTTTTTTACTTTGTTCCTGAATGATTCCAAAATGTGGATTTTAATTTTGCTCTTATTTCAAAAGACAGTTTCTACTTATTATGAAATCTTCGAATTCCAAACTCAAGCCTAGTTTGGCAAGACAATGAACTAAAATGTGTGGTGCTCTCTTCAATTTGTCTCTGTCCATTTCAATTTGAGCAAGTTCTAGGACAATTTGTATGGACAATAATAGGATTTTCTGATAAGTACTAATTTAGCTACCCCTTACAAAGATTTTTTTTTTTAATCAAAAAATATTGTGATTGTTGGTTTAATAATATAGTTAATATCATTTTTTTTATTATGTTCTTGCATTTTTTTTATAAATAATTTCATTTTTGTTTGTGCCATATGCTTCGTTTGTAATAAAAATGTTTGTATTTTTTGCATCTAATTTATAACATTCCATGTTTCCCAAAAATAAAAATAAAAATATTTTTTTCCTAAAAAGTAATACTTTGTTTGTTTCTTTGTGGAGTGTGATTTATCATCTTTGTGATGCGTTTATTTGATTCGGGTTGAAATATTATCTTTGATCGAGTCAAGATTCAATCAATGATTTTAGCAACGTCAACGTTATCGAGAGACATGAGTATTTTAGAGATTTAAATATAGTCTTACTTGTAGACATATGTTCACTACCTTTTTTTTTGAAGAGGCTAAAATACTACCACTTTTTACTATTAACGTGAATGTTGTATGTTTGTTCGCAGATTCATCATTTCTATTTTAGTGGCTTTGAATTTTATCCATATATTGTATAAACTTGATTGGTTGAATATTGATTATTTTTGTCACAAAGAAACATGTTAAAGAAAGATCACATTATAAAAATACTGTAATTTGGAGACAGAAACATGATTGAAGTAAATAGAATGGTAATTTAAGTCTTGTCATTAAAACTCTTATAAAAAAATATATATTATCATTAAAACTTTTTTTTTAGGGAATTATTAAAACTTGTTCTTGATTACTTTTTTGTATGAGATTACTAAGATGCATGCCATGTCTCGTTTAATTGAATATGAAATGTATGAATGGCAGATTTTTTTCAAAGGCATGTATAATTTCAGCCTAATTGCCAAAAAACAAAAAGATTAAATTAAACCCATTTGTGATCAAATTGACAACCGAGTTTGCGCAATTAATTTATGAGATATCAAATTACCATCACCATAATTGTAGACTAATCGCCTAATTATGACTTCAGCATAATTGTAGACCAATCACCATAAATAATATTTTTATTTAAAAAATTAATTATCATTGATTTGTGGGATATCAAATTATTTGTGCTAATTGAGTGTCATTACATAATTTATTACAATGATAGTCAACACATTATTACATTGGTTAAGAGGTAACTCATTTTTTTCAATATAATTTTTTAATTATTTGTAACACATTTTTTTCTAAACTTAATTGAGTATGAGATATCAAATAATTTCCAATACGATTTTCTCTAAGATTAGTTTTGCAATAAAGTTAAGAGATATCACATTTTATAAGTCATAAGTCATTTGTAATTAAAGGGGTATATGAGGCTCATAAACCTTTTTTCTAAGTAACAAAACTTAAATAACAATTTTAATTTGAAAGCATATGGTATTTTAATTTAAAAGCATTTGATATTAATAACTTAGAAAAAAGCGTTTATAAATTTAAAATCACCTATACCTTTAATTCATTTGAAAAACATTTGTAAAAAAGCGTTTATAAATTTAAAACTTACTTTATCTTTAATTCATATTTGTATTTTGTAATACTTGTATTCCGTGATTTATGTTGAGCTTTGTTGGGATTTTAAAACAAAGTTTAAATTAGGTAATTAATTGATTGCAATTAAACATGAAAAGATGAAATGATTATTTAGTCAAACAAATGAAATAAAATGTTTCTGGTTAGAATTAATTGATTAGAATTACATTGACTTAAAAAACTAATAAATGTTAATTAGGCCAATAAACCGCCACGTGTACTATAGAATGAAAGAGCTTTCAATTGTTTATATTGTAGATGTGTCTGAAAACTAAAATAAGAAAGAAAATATGTAAGAGATTATTGCACCATCATACATGTAAAAGGACTCTCGCTCTTCGTGTAGTGATATAAAGTTATTAGTGAGATTAATGTAATGGTTTTATTTAGACGTGTTGTGTTTGAGTCATTGAGTCACTAATATGTATTTTTATTAAAAAATTATGACTAAATGATGAATGATACGAGACTCGTTAAAGACTCTTTTTAATTTACTGTTATTGTGGATGTTCTAAAATATACATCTTTAGGTCACTATTATAAGCACAAATCAATATTTTAAGTTCATTTAATCAATGATGTATATAGTCTTTATTATAGACCATATACATCATTTAATAAAGGGTTAATTATTTTTTTGGTCCCTATAAATATACCAAATTTTCATTTTAGTCCCTCTAAAATTTTCCTTCAACTTTTAGTCCCTATAAAATTTTCAATCATTACTCTTGGTCCTTATTCTTAAGTTAATTTTTGTATTTTTTTTTAATGAAATTATGCATAAATGTGTAGTATATTGTAAAATTAATTCCCAGAAAAAATTAGAATTTTTTAACAAAACAGAAATTAAATATCAATTTTTAACCATCAAAAATATAAAAATTCATATTAAATTCATGTTTTGTTAAAAAATTCTAATTTCTTTTGGGAGAGATTCTTATAATATTATGTATTTTTTTTGCAAAATTTCATTAAAAAAATATGAATTCTACATATGAATTTACTTTAAAAGAGGGACCAAAAGTGAAGATGGAAACTTTTGAGGGACTAAAAGTTGAAGAAATTTTTTAGATGGACTAAAACGAAAAGTTAACATATTTATAAGGAGCAAAAACATATTTAACATTTTAATAAATAAATGATTTTTGTTTATAATAACGAGTGTATTTAGGTTTTACCTCTTTACAACGTGGACCTTATGTTTTTTATTTGAGTACGGTCCTCACGTAGTACTATTAGGCTCTGTGAAAATATTTCTGCTCTTCTCCCAGCACAAAACACTCGCATCCTGCAGCCATGTTTAAAATGCCCTTGCGTTAGTTAAGTAGCGCAAGTGTTAATTGTTGCGCCACTTAACTTACGCTACGTGCTGTCTTAAAGAAGGCAGAACACATCATTTCCTCATTTCTCATCTACAATCTAAAAATATCTCAAAAATCTCTCTCAAATCATCCAAACCCAAAATTCCTTCAAGTTCAAATCAAACAACACTCCAATAACAAGTAAGTCTTCATAATCAAACACCATTAACCTTTTATGTTTATATATTAACATTTTTTACTTAAATTATAAATTTTTTAGATTTAGGGATTGTTTAAATTTTGGTTTTTTTGGCAAGAAATCATACAATGTGTACATGAAAATGACTTGTGTTGCTTAAAAGTTTAGATATTTGCATGTGTATGTTGTAGTTTTTTTTCTTTATATTTAGGGTTTGTTTAAATTTTGATTTTGCTTGCAAGAAATGATACAATGTTATATGTAAATGACTTATGTTGCTTAATTGTGGTTAGATGTTTGCATGTTAATGTTGTAATTTTGAGTTTTAGGGTTTATGTATAATTTGCACTCCAAGTGTTTGATGAAATGTTTG
>Ga0315914_1009117_pt1 | contig 12911 bp, 9 predicted proteins | sample MpolenodulesMG_FD_203920 | JGI IMG/M metagenome (GOLD analysis project Ga0315914, IMG submission 203920) | Medicago polymorpha root nodule microbial communities from Los Angeles, California, United States - elongated nodules | ecosystem: Host-associated > Plants > Roots > Nodule | place: USA...
AATACTAACATCAAGTCCATTGCCTTTTTCCTTCAACACACATTTTCACTAAAAACAGAAATTCTATAACAATCCAAAGATGCAGAATCCAATGATACATTAATATAATACAATCTTTGAGAATACCCTCACCACCAAAAAAAATTCACAACGCATAAACATCATAAAACTCTAAAACATGATACCTTAACATATCAAATGACACAACAAACATATTTGCTGAATCATTATACCATTTTTCATTATCATGATTTTCTCAAAAATGAAATGAGTGAACAAAGATATTTTATGGATCAAATCACCTCACCATATCATAAAATTTTCGACCAAACACAACTCAAATAACAAAAACATCAAACTTTCAATGTCATTATTACCAGAAACAAAAAAACAGGTAACAACACAAAAAGTCAACAAAGTCAACATCCATGCATGCAAAATAACAATCAGAAAAACCAGAAAACATACCATAACACATGCAACCTACAAAGGAAACCAATGAACACCGTATAAACACAAACAACCCAGAAAGAAAAAAAAACACAAACTCAAAACAAAACCTTCCAACAACAAAGAAAATCATAAATTGGAAAATCCAATTCAACCAAAATCCACTCAAATTATCTCAACCAAAACATTCAACCAAAAATCTTTATAAACAATCTCCCCCTTTGTTAAAAAAAAACCTAAATCGATTCAAAACCAAAGAAAAATCTAAATCAAAAGATTAAAACAAACATATCTTGCACACAAAACTTAATTTCTCAATCAATTAAGCTGAATCATCAACACGCATGGCAAAACGAAGAAGAAAAGAAAAGAAACCACAAAAAGAAAAAAAAAAGAGACATGCATGAACAGAAAAAATGAAAACACCAACCTTTGATGAACGACGGCAATGAACACTTGAGAAAACAGAGAAATAGAGAAGAACAACCAAACCGACTAACTCAACTGAAGAAGAAAATGAAAGAAAATCGTATAACCTGCCTATATATAGGGAAAAAAAGATGACCTGTCAACAAAGAAAAATCATCAATTACATAATTACTAAAATGGCCCTTAGAAGCCACCAAGAAGGGCAAAATTGGAAAAAACAGCTGATTAATTTTTCTGGAATAGTTAGTAGACTTCCATTATTATTTGAATATGATATCTAATAGGGTTGTGTGAAAAAATTCTAAAACGTGTGAAAGAAAGTACATCAAAGTTTAGATAGCATTGTGTTCTACTGTATAACTGAATGGCACTACAGTTGAACAGGAAATAATTTAGACACCCTACAAAGCTATAAAATGCATCATGCAAGTATAATAGAAGTCATTACTACATTTTTCCTTAGCAAAAGAATATAACTAGTTGCATAGGATACTACCATCCGGTACATAACACAAAAAATTGGCACTTTACATAACTCCCCCATTGTCATGGATTAATATCCATGACAATGCTGTGGGTAAATAGAAAATGAGAAACAAATTTGTTTCCCCAAATTTTCCCTTTGACAAAATTGCTCTCCCACTCAAAAATGGAAGTGTGTACTACACATCAAAGACCTAACCCTGGGAATAGAAAATAACACTTTATTTTACATTTCCCTTTTCACTAAAGTTAAGGCTTTCCCCCTTTTCACCAAAACACACAGAAACAAAAGTCTTCTCGAAACACAAAAACCACAAAGACATAGTCTTCACCACTGTCGTTCTACCTTCTCATGTATGCCGTTTCTCAACCACTTGAGACAGCCGCCGTTCTCTTCTTCTTGCTGTATTTAGCTAGTTACTCAATTGAATTTTGCATTTCTGATTTCAAAGCACAAGCCCTAAATGTTTTGCATGCTTGATTCCTTATTTTCATTTTTCAACTGCCATGTCTGACTATAATTAGGGCTTACTTCTAGAGTGATAATCTACTACACACTATAATTGATAACCTACTATCAATTTATTTCCATCTAATAAGAAAACTGAAATTAATCCATCTAATAAAATTCTTCAAGCAAGCCTCAACATCTTCAGTGGTCGACTTTGGCATCAAATTCTCGGCAACATCAGCTGGTGACATTTTAGTTTCTCCCAACAACTTTTCACTAACTGGAAACAAATCATCATGAGACTCAACATCTAAGTAGTTCTTTGCAAGCACCTTGAACGCTTGATAGCTACAATAGGACATTTCTATGTGCTTATCCATTCTTCCCCTCCTTATGAGAGCAGGATCAAGTTTGTCCACAAAATTTGTTGTGAAAATTATGATCCGTTCTCCTCCACATGATGACCAAATTCCATCAATAAAATTCAACAAACCCGAAAGAGTTACCTTGCTTTTCCTTTTCTCTTCTTCTTCTTCTTCTTCATCATCATCGTCGTCGTCATCTTCATCTTCTTCTTCACTTTTCTTATCAGTTTTCTCTTTTTTCTCATTCTTATCATTACGATCTTTCTCCTTTTTCTTCTTCCTTTGACCGGTAAGCTCAAGAGAACAATCAATATCTTCAATAACGATAACTGATTTGCTCGACGTCTCAATCAAAAGTCTTTTCAACTCATTGTTATCCTTGACAGTTGTTAATTCAAGATCATATACATCGTAGATCATGAAATTTGCAATAGCAGATATCATGGTAGATTTCCCAGTTCCTGGTGGACCATGGAGTAGATAACCCTGTTTCCAAGCCTTTCCAACTTTAGCATAATACTCTTTCCCTTTCTTGAATTTTACAAGATCGTTTATGATCTCTTCTTTCTTCTCCGGTTCCATAGCAAGTGTTTCAAACTTTGCAGGATGCGCAAAATTTGTGTGACTCCACCCTGACAACCACCAACAACCGCTATTGTTCGTGTAAAGCTTTAGTCGCCTATTCTTAAATATAATAGCCTTTCCTTGTTCCAACACATGTTGTATGTAAGAGGAAGTAATGAGATCGCGATGCCTTTTGTGGAAAGTTAGTGTTAAGTATCTTACCACATCGAAATTAGGTCTTCCTGAAGATGCTTTTCTTCTTGGAGCTTTGCTATTTGCAGACCACCAAACTTTGACTCCATTGAACTCATCCTCGATCTCTTCGTTGTCATCCATGCTAAGGACAAGCGGGGATTGGTTATCTTCCACAACTTCGGCTTTAAGTCTTTTGGCTCGTTTACTCGAGTTAGCACCAAGATATGTTTGGATGATTGTGTAAATTTCGCTTTGTTTGAGACGCTCTCCCGATGATTCATAGAAAGTTATTTGGATGTAAGGGGACATAAGGTCTGTAAATTTGTTCATGTGCTTTTCAACAAACTTCGAAGATCAGATGGGCAGAATTGCTCATACATGGCATAAACAAACATTAGGCTAGCCGTAGTTGAGCCTAATTGTGACAATATTTCCCCAATTCCCATTCCCATCTCTAATAATTAGAAACGACTGTGCCTATTTTTTATTTTGTGTTGCTTTAACCTATATGGTGTGATTTTATAAGGAGTGATTTAGGTTTTGTATCTTGGTGACCAAGTTATCTAGGGGACATACGATTTGTTGATTTTGTGGGCGTGCTGAAATTGAAAACTAGCAGCCAGATTAAAAACAAAGAAAATATAAAAACAAAAAAAATATTTTATTTGTATACCCAATTAGGTAAATATATCTACTTAATTCCATCAAAAATAAAATAAAGAATTTAATTAGTATAATTTAACGCGTACAATTATTTTACACTAAGAGAGCATATTAATTAAACAAAAAAAATCTGTTTAATTAATTTGTATCTCCAATTTGTACAATTATTTTAGATTGAGAGAGCATATTAATTGTTTTTTGAGTAAAGGACATCAATTTATTAATTCAGAAGAGTAGTGAAATTATAAAGAAAAATTGTCTACGAAGCATTGAGATGCTATTGAAAGAGTCATGAGGTGCCTTAAAAAGACTATGACTATAGGATTACATTATGAGAAGTATCCTATTGTACTTGAATGGTACAATTATACAAGATGGAACATCCTTTCAGACAAATCCAAAGCGATCAATGGCTACACATTGAGTATCACACTGGAGGAGTTGTTTCTTAGAAAAGAAGAAATATACAATATTGACTCAGTCCATAATATAATGAAATCTTAGATGAGATCACTAGAGAAAACTAATGAAGAAACAAGTTGATAAAATTCTTGCTAGTTGAGATCCCCTTATGGAAATAAGTATTGCAACCTATGATAACTCATTGTTGTGACAGTAACACGACTATTGTGAAATCGAGAATTGTACTACAATGGTAAGAGACGATAATTAAGGCACGAACAAAGAACGATTATAGCGCTAGCTACTCTTCAATGGAGCGGTTAAAGTAGATTTTGTATGTACTGATGATAAATTAGTAATTCCTTTGTCGAAATGATTAGCTAGAAAGAAAGTCTGAAACACATCCAATAGGATGAAACTAATGCCTAAAGATCATGAGTGATGGTAACCCGGCCTATATGACTGGAGATCACAAAAAAATAGGTTCAATGGGTAATAACAAGTCATGTTGTGATAGAGCATGCTATGATAATATCTAGAAAAGTCTGATTCCTGTAGCCAAATGAGGATGAGATAAAAGAAACTCTTAATGACATCATTACTATATGTGGATTGTAGTACAAAGCTACAAGAGTACTATTGAACTCACCTATACGAATGTGGAACAGAGGTCGGTTGCTATGGGATTTTGAGGCAGAATACCTAGAACGTTCGTCAAATTGGGATAAACATGCAGGCCATAAACGCACGACAAATAATATTTGTACAACTATCTTGTGACAACTTTTTGACAACTATTTCTCTCATACTAACATGGTGTTCTTTTTTTTTTCTCTCTATTGTTTTTGACCAATAAGAAGAGAGAAAAATAAAGTTGTCACCAAAGTTGTCGTTAAATGGATGTCCAAATATCATTGCTCTAAACGCAGAAGCTTTTAGAGTACACCCGAAAAAAGGTTGCGTGCAGGTTCTATGTCTAAGATTGAGTTTAATACCACAAGCAACTCTAGTTAATTGAAATTTTACTCGCTATGCAGAGGTTCAAGTTGTAGACGACACCTTTGTTTATTCGCAATCTTATAAAAACATCTTTGACGTTATTTCTGAAACCATTTTAAAATCCAAGTGGGGGATTGTTGGAACATGTGTAAAAATTGAGTTAAAAAACTAGACACAAATTCTCACATTGGGTAGAACTAGTGTTGTGTGAATTAAAAAAATTGGAAGTCCTAAATCGGATGGTTCACACATAATAGTAGTATATAGTGGGGGTGTACCTCTAAAGGGGTACACAATTATGTGAACAGAGTAAGCACTAGCGAAAAAAAAATTGATATATATTTTATTATTTGAAAATGTTAAATTAAATAATTAATTTAATCATTATTAGAAAGCGCTTTCTTAGTCCTCAAGTTTTGCTAAAATATTTTAGAACGCAATCTGAAATATTTTGGTATGCAATATAATATATTTTGGTATTTATATGAAATATATTTTTGTACTCAATAATATATTTTTTTACTCAATTTGCGATGTTTTTATACTAGATCTAATATGTGAATTACTTGTTCCCAAAGTTTCACACATACTAGTTGTGAATTTTCTCTATAAATAGAGAGCAGACATAGTTTATTCCATACACCGAAAAATATTCTGTAACATCGAATCATTTTCTTCGCTCTTCCTTTTTGACTTGTGTTAACGAGTCTTTCTTCTCTTCATCTCCTTTTTTTGTCCCTTCGAAATTAAGATTGTTCTTAAGACCATAGTCCTTTTTCGGTATAATGTCCCTTGGAATTAAGAACGGTTTTAAGAGCATAGTCCCTCAATAATCTTTGTCCTTTCGGAATAAAGAATATTTTTAAGATCATAATCCCTTTTCAGGAATAATGTCCTTTTCAAAATTAAGAATGATCTTAAAATAAAAGTATAATCCCTTTTATATTTCCTTCCCTTGATAAAGTTATATTTTAGAACGGTGATAACACCATATTTGAGTGGTTGAAATTTCATATTGATATTTGGAGATGTTAAAAGTTAGAATGATGGTAACATCATATTTGAGTGGTCACAATACCATATAGAGTGGTCATAGTACCATAATTGATTGGTTTCAGTACTTAAATACGAGTGGACTTAGTATCATATTGAAGGTGTAATTGTCGAACGTTTTTTTATAGTGTAGTAGTTAATCGCACTGTTGTAGTTTAGCTTGTTTTATATAATCTCCTTTGCATTACTTTGGACAGTGTCACGACTCAACCTAGTAACAATTTCAGTACGTAGATTTATTTTTTCAAAATAGAATTTAGTAATCCAAATACAACGGTACTCCGTTAAATGTCATTAAATGTTATTCTACATCATTATATATGATGTGTAATAGTAAAAAATAAGCTCTAAATTGGGTTGTGTAAAAAAAATAAGCCTTAAAATTTTGTTTCAATTAAAATATGATGAGTACAAGTGTATTTGATAGGATGCCCAATCAGGTGCTATATCTAGATGAAATAAAAAGTACATCAAAATTTAGATAACACTGAGCTCTAAAAGCAATAAAATGCATCATGCAAGTAGAATAGAAGCCATCACCACATTTTTGAAACCATTTTTAAAATTCAAGTGGTGGATTGTTGGAACATGTGTGAAAATTGAGTTAAAAGACTAGACATAAATTTCCGCATTAGGTAGAACTAGTGTGGTGTGAATTAAAAAAAATGAAAGTTCTGCATTGGATGGTTGAAACACAAGTGGCAGTGTACCTCTAAGGAGGTACATAATTAGAATGAAGTAAGCGCCAACGAATTTTTTTTTTTATATATATTTTATTATTTGGAAATGTTAAATTAAATGATTAATTTAATCATTATTAGAATGTGCTTTCTTAGTTTCCAGGTTTTGCTAAAATATTTTAGAACACAGTCTGAAATATTTTGATATGAAATCTAATATATTTTGGTACTTATCAATAATATATTTTTGTACTCAATTTGAGATGTTTTTGTACTAGCTCTGAAATGTGAATTACATGTTCCCAAAGTTTCACACATACTAGTTGTAAATTTTCTCTATAAATAGAGAGCTCACACAATTCATTCCACACACTGAAACTTCGAATCATTTTCTCCCCCTCCCCCCCCCCCCTCTTACTTGTGTTGACGAGTCTTTCTTCCCTTCATCTTCATTTTTTGTCCCTTTGGAATTAAGAGAGTTCTTAAGACCATAGTTATTTTTTGTATAATGTCCCTTCGGAATTAAGTATAATCTTAAGCGCATAGTCCCTCAATAATCTTTGTTCTTTCGGAATAAAGAATATTTTTTAGATCATAGTTCATTTTCAGGAATAATGTCCTTTCCTAATTAGGAATGATCTTAAAAATATAGTCCTTTTATATTTTTTTTTCCTTTGAAAAAGTTATATTTTAGAATTGTGATAACACTATATTTGAATGGTTGAAACAAAATAATTATTGAAATAAAATATTATAGGAATAAAAGCCTATAATTATTTTGTTTCATAATTTTCAGTTAAACATTAAGGCTTCTGGGAATATATTATTCTTTTTTTTTTCTTTTGAGGGAAGGGAATATTATTCTTAATACTCATGAATGAATACTAAAATTTGTATGTATTAATTAACGTTCATTGGTTTTTCTCCTTAAAAAAAAACATTCATTGGTTTTTCAAATTATATGTGTAACGAAAACTTATAAATTTTTTCAAATTTACGGTGTAAGAAAATGACGGATTATCAATAGATTTACTTTGAGAGAAGGTGAATCCCCGACTGATTTTGTGTGTGTGTTAGTGTCTATGTAGGTAAGTATTTGCATTAACAAACATTTTTTTTCACTAAACACGCATACTTAATAACATAAATAATTTTCGTGGTAAAAGTTCAACAAAATATGAAAACTTATAATACAGAAGATGAAATTATAATTTTGTTATTTATTCATATAGTTATACTAAGAAATTCATATAATTTCTCATGCTCACATTTTTTATTGAAAAAGCAACCATACAACTACAAAACTTTAAGGATTTGTAGCCTTCTCGGATGAGGTGGTGGGGAGCAGCAGACGCCTGGCCTAACAACACATGGTCTCACTGGAAAACAAATCTTTTTTCACCTTCAACAACTTCATTCCCTTGAACACCTCCAAACATTGTGCTCGCAACAGCAAAAACCATTACCACCATCTTCAATGAAGCTTCCATTTCAATACAACTTGCTCAACACATAAAATCAAAGATGCTATTAACTTGTTATGATATGCAAGACTAGTGATGTGTACTTATTTATACAAATTTGAAAATGTTGATAAGTACATACATATCCATATATTACGTGCAAATCTTAGAATCATGTTTTTTTAACTTTAATTTATTTTTTTATTCTTTGTTTGACTCTTTTTTTATATAATATAGACATAAAGCTAACTCAACAAAATGAAAAATAAATAAATAAAAAAGAAACAAAAAAGTGAAAAGATAAATTAAAGAGTGTTAATTTATAGATTTTTTTTTTTATAAAAAATATTGGTTGAGAAAAAAACAGTGATATTAAACTTTTTTTTGGGTAGTGAGTCATATTATAAATTTTACTTATAGATAAAGATAAATTAAAGATTATTATTTTATAAAAAATATTTCTGTAACACCCACACTAAACGTATCTAGAAAGTTTAGCATGTGCATTATCTTTAGTACTGGATACATTAAAATTTACAACATAAAGACTTCGAATGAATATTTTATACAACAATACACGTTCGTACAATCAACAAATACAATACTAATCGTCGAAACATAGAAAATACATCCTTAAAGTCCATACCATCCTACAACGGATACGAACGAGCACTTGCTGATTATCCATTCGGATGCTACCTTGCTAAATCCTGCTAAACCAACCTGCTGATATGAAACAAGCAAGGTTTGGGATGAGACATAATGTCTCAGTGAGTTCTACCTAATCCTAGGCTATAGGTAACCTCGGGGAAAACCTATCGTCACCACATGTCTACATTACAACCTACCGGTTGATTATACGTGTGTGGAACATATTTACCTAGACGGTCGTGCATACTAGATCTGTCGTAGGATTCTTCTTAACTTATCTTACAAGTCTTGACATACATTATACGTGTCATGGCGGTTAAGGGAACCTAAGACCGCTATATCAAGATACGCTAAACGCATCAAGGCCTGAACATAACATATGCATGACACGATCCTAAACCGGACGATTGGGGAGATCCTAAGACCGTCAACGGTATAACTTCATAGTTTTATCTTGGTATATAGGTCTACACATGTTTCATAACATATCACAATCGTAATCATATCATAATCATGTTCATTCATTATGTTAGAGGTTAGCGTTGAACAAACAATATTATCTGAGTTCATTTTACGGAGTGTATCAGGTGGAGTAACCTCGAGTACAATCCCATACATGACCGATGAATTCCTAGCTAAGGTACATCGGACTTCCTCAGTGTCATGTGGGCCTACCTTGCGGAGCGTGTCCCGTCCCCCTGGCGTCAACCTCTTGTATCCCCCTGGCGTGGATATCAAGAGACACGACACCTACATCTTTCTTATAGTCTTGATCGTTCATAGAAGGTTAATATCTAACTTACATAATTGATTACCACGAGTCCATGGTCTACTCATATAATGGTAATTCAACATTGCTTGATCTTGTACATACATGGAAGGTTTAACCTAAACTTGCTTGCTTATTCTTAATCAATTCATGTCTTGACATACTTGGGGTTCATGCTAACATTCTAGTTCTCGACGGTCTACATCAAGGCTCTATGGTTTTCCCGTCCTTAGATTCATCGCTACCCGAACATAAACTCATTAAGCTCTCATATGCCATTCTTGTCGTTTATGCTAATACTGTCCATGATTCTCATTTCAAGAACTGATCGATATAATGTGCATTGCTTAGATGTTGTTTACGGGTTTTAACATTGGAAAATATTGCGATAAAAGACCTCGGACGGCACTACGGGACCCAAGACGAGCCAACAAGCCAATGAGAATTTGGCAAGGGCAGAACCAACTCGCTATAAGCCAAATATTGGCGAGTTTAATCTGGGGAAACTCGATATAAGCTAAATATTTCACTTATGGCGAGTTTCTTCGGGTCAGTAGTGCAGATTTTGCAATTTTCACCCTAAAGTTGTCAAATTTGATCCTGCAATGCACACTACATGTCCAACAACTCATATAAACATTAAGAATCATATTGCATGACAATTTTAACATAAACATCACAAGATCAACGACATTAGGTACTAAAGTCATTAACACCTAAACTAACATTTCATGCTTTCTTACAATGAGATTACACAAACCCATAGAAAGGAAATCTATCTATAGAACTCACCTAAACATGATTCTTGCAATTCTTCTAGCTTCACTTCATCTTTGATCAAAACCAAACCCTAACTCTTGATACTCTTACTCAACATGTTCTAATGCATTACCATTCCAATCTTTCATTAGTTTCTTGCTCATGAAGATGCCATGATTCATGTTTGTTCATCAATTTCATATGACTTGGAATGAATGATGGATTAGAGAGGGAAAGGGGGCGACTTTGTAGAGAGAAGGAGGAGAGAATTCCAATTCTCAAAACCTAGAGAGAGAAACAACAAATCCAAATGATTTATTTGTGGTCTCCAACACTTATATACTTATGGTGTGAAAGTACCATTATGCACTTTGTCTCGATTGTTCTTTCTCTGACAATGATAATTCAACCCGTGTTTAACTGACAATGCATAATAGTATCTTCCGTCTTGCCATAACCTTCTTGGAGACTCTCCCTCTGACACATCAACCGGTAATATTTCAATAACTGACGAGTGGGATATTACACTTTCTCATTAATTTTTTATATAAAAATATTTCGGAATATATTGGTCAAGAAAAAACTGGTTGTAATAATCTTTTTACTTATCGACAAAGAAAAACATGATATTGGTCAAAATTTGATTGAATTCTTTAAATGATTTTACCATTTCATATTTATATATAGGCTTAATTGTTCTGTCCATCCCTTAACTTATTTCTTTTATTCAATCATCAACAACAACAAGTAATATCACTATCATCAACAACAACAACTAATATCATTACACACATACATAAATCTTCAACCAAACAACACATAAAATTGATTTTTTTTATGGAGAGAGATAAGGTGCAGAAACTCCTATTGAAGTTACTAACCTCGAAAGCGACAGATTCTCACCGGAATCGCTGTTTTCAGCGGCGTTTAAACCCGAATGAAGCTCTTCAAGCTTGTTTCGTATGAGTTGCCATTTTCCGGCGAAGACCCTGATCGAGAGCGTAAGAGAGAGTAAAGTAAAGAACAAATGAGTCCAATCCTTAATCCATATGTTGCCAGCGATAATGAAATTAAAAACTAAAAAATTAATCCTTTTCACTTGTTATCAAATGGTGATGAAGTTGTTGTTCAACAAGCTAGAGATGCTGAAATGATGATTGCCAGCGATGATGGTGTGGTGAGCATGCCATGCGTGTAAAGTTCTAAAACAAGTTGTTTGAAAAAATCTGTTTGTTTGGTTGATTGATTGATGATTATGATTGAATTTTTTGTAATTAGAATTGATAATTAGTTTTGAATTTTTTGTAATTCCATGAGAGGTACAGAGCGATTGAGAGGCGGGAGTCCGAGGGCTAGCTTCGGGTAACCGCGTCGGTGCTATTTTCCGACAGAGAAACATCATGGGGGGGTGAGGGGTCCAGCCAGGGTGGCAGATATCGGGGGGATAGGGGTTTTTGGACTGCGACGAGGTCGAGGAAAAGGAAATCGACGGAACAGGAACACAGAGGACGGGACAGGTCAGATGGTATAGCTGATTATCGAGGGACGACGACGGGTATCAGACAGGCAGGGCAGCAGGTTTCTGGACGCGGGTTTTTGGGAGAACAACGCGGTAGGTCTGCGGCAGATGGCACGGGATGGAACGGCGCCGGCAGCTCCTCCAACAAAGTCGGAGGTCATATCGCATCCTCAGAATGGCACGGTGCGATGGAGTCTGCCAATCATCCAGGTTACAAAGCTTCTTTTTACGTTACGAATTTTCCGAAAAACTTACCATTGTTTCGATTACGTCAAGCGTTTGAAGTATGCGGTATTCTTTCCAACGTTTTCGTGGCTCGTCACCGTAATGTTAGAGGGCAGGAATTTGGGTTTGTTAGGTACGTAAATGTGAAAAACAAGTTTAAACTCTCACAGGCCCTTAATAATGTGTGGATTGGGGAACATAAGGTTTGGGCTAGAGAGGCGCGGTACGACAGATTCGAGCGTTTTGATTCTGTTGCTGTTACTAGGAAGGACGCTGTGAGGAAGGCGTAGGTGGGGGTTAGCCAGTTTCGGGATCGGAAGGCAGAGGGAGACAAGGCATACACGTTGGCGAAGACGGCGTTAGAGAATCAGCGCGGTGGAGCAAGTGTGGTTCAAATTGGAAACATGGAAGTTCCGGTAGGTGGTGGCGGTAAGAAAATGAAGGTTGGGAAGGCGTTTGATGGGGACGCTGGTGCGACAGCGGCGGCGCGGGAGGAGGGGAAAGGGAACGACGGGATGGTGGCGGTCGGGGAGGCAGCAGGCGGGAGGATGTCTCAGCAATACGAGAAGGGGAAGGCGAAGGAGCTGGCACACGCTGCTGCAGCTGCTGTTCTGAGCGACCTCCCTTTCCATTTTGTTTCGGTGTACAACTCCGATGTTGAGGATAGTGATGAGCAAAACCGCAAGTGTACGGTTTTACCGAAGTAGTAAAAATAGAGTATCGTTCCGACAGGGAGTTATGAATTTAATTAACTTTTAACAATGATTAGAATGAAAGTTTTAAGAGTAAAA
>Ga0315914_1009123_pt1 | contig 12905 bp, 13 predicted proteins | sample MpolenodulesMG_FD_203920 | JGI IMG/M metagenome (GOLD analysis project Ga0315914, IMG submission 203920) | Medicago polymorpha root nodule microbial communities from Los Angeles, California, United States - elongated nodules | ecosystem: Host-associated > Plants > Roots > Nodule | place: USA...
TAAATGCTTTTGCAAGAATTCAAATTCAAATTTCCCTCCTACATTATACATGTAATAACTATAGTGACCTTTGGATTCCTAACCATTTCACTAAATGCATCTAACCGTGGTTAATATTCCCATGACTCTAACCCAATGCATCTGGCTCTATATATATTGAAGGTAAACGCATGCAAGTGTCATACATGGTTGTACGAGACACGGGGCACTTTCTCTCTTACTTTTGTTTTACTGATACGTAACTATCTATTTTTTTTTATATATAAAATTATCATTTTTTTTGTTTGTTACTTTATGATTTCTTTACCTTTAACTTAATATTGGTTTGTCTTCATTTGTTTACATGATAAGCTCCTTTGGATCTGAATCCCGCAACTAAGCTGGAAAAGTTAAGTTGGTTAACAAGTTAAGTATGAAGTACATGACACATTATGTCGAATTTTGTACTGAAGATGCAAGTGTGAATGTGTTTTTAGCATTTGTTTTTTATTTGTTTGATTTAAGAATTTTGTCTTCAATCTGCAATCTTCCATCAATGTTATACACCATTTGTTTATACTTATAATTTGTTGTCATGTTGCCTAACATGTTCCGACAAGATTTCGGGGATCAGATTAATCGTTATGCAACTTTGAAATCAATTTGTTATTTTTACGTCTATTTTTTTTTAAAATATCATAATTCATTCCATATAAATAATTATCAGGAAGAGCAACTAATCCTGCAACTTTTTAGTGAGTATCTAGCTGCATAGCCACAAATTAGTTAGCACGCTTAAGGATAATTACGATTCGTGTTTATTACTAAATAAACTGTTATGAAGTTATTGTGATTAGTGCATATTAACTACATATCTATAAGTTGTCACGCCATTTAGCATGCAATTAGGATTAATTACATTTAAGCCACGTAATTCAGTTCAGGTACAACAACTAAAAAGGAGTATAGTAGGATTGACATGCTTATATAATAAATGCATAGAATTATAGACTGTCAAAATAAAGCTCACGCCTAACTTCTTACTGCGGATTCATTTTGAAATTTCTACTTCACTACAATTTCAGATTACCTATTAATAAATTAATTAAAGCAAATAACAACAAATAGTCTAATAGTTATATCTATCTTTGTATTAATGGAAAATATATAGTAGTGTTAATCAGTATCTCGACATACCTCTAACTCACTCTGCAATAGTATGCATTTACCAATACATCTCTCATCACTTTGGTAGGAAAAGCATTAATTATTCCACAACTTATAATAGTTCATTCCAGATAAAAAGGAGAGTAGGATAGGGATGCTTATAGGGTGAATGAATAGACTTGGATACTGCTAACGTAATCCTCACGCCTAACTTCTTATTGCTTGGATTCATTTTGAGATTTGCAATCCCCTACAATCTTCAATTAGCTATTATTATCATCAAATGACATCAAATAGTCTATATTTGTTCTAATCTAGGCGTACAAATGGCAAATACATATGGCTAATCAATATCTAAGCATGCCTGTAACTAAATCTCAGTAGTATGTATTTACCAAGACTTCTCTCATCACTTTTATAGACAAAGCATTAATTGATGTATTTGCCATGTAACCACATGATGAGTGTATAAATAGAACATATGGGACTAACGTATAACAGTTAGTCCTCCTCAGGCTAATATTGTTCAAGCTATTCTTATGTTAGCTTGCATTATTTTTCATACTTTTGATTTACAACTCACGTATACCAGTCAAGTGGTATACCTTAGTTGAACAAAATTAAGTCACAATGAAGTTTCACAGAGTTCTCTATGATGAGGATAAATTTGCGATGGATATGGGGGAGCATATGTCCAACAAGTCATTTATTGTGAGTCAATGCACCAGTCTTTTTGCCACCCCAATGACGTAATTACGGTTTATGTTGTTTCTTTTCAAACTACTCATTGGAAACTACAAATCATAGGATGTTTAATTTTGTTGACCCAAGCAGACAAATAATAAATGTCATAAGGTGCATTAATTGAGTATATGCCTTTTCAAACACATTTTTTTATCGCATTTTCACGTCTAAATAACCATGACGTGCATTGTTTAAACCGTAATTTGACCTATTCATATAAACGTACCATATAATGTCTAATTTATTTGCGTATATTTTAGCAGGTATGATCCGTACGAAGCATGGGTCGATGATCTAGTTATGAATGAAATGCAATAAGTTTCTTCTCGTAAAAAAAATGAAAACATTTTTAAAACTTGAAATTAAATTAAAGAATAAAATAATATTTTTCCCCTTTTCAAAATGAAAAGATTGTGTTTTGATAAAAAAAAAAAAGAAAGAATGAAAACTAGTGAGAAAGACCATTTTTTTTTGTTGGAAGAAAGTGAGAGACCATAACTAGGTATATATTGGGCATCAAATAACCTCTTTGTGCAATTCATGCGAATACTCATTCGGTCCATATCTCCAAACGAATTGAAATAATGAAATTGTAATCACAATAAGTAACAACATACCATTCTCATATGAAATAGTTTGGATTGTCATAGTAGAAAGATCGTTGCGTAGTACTTCCAACTCCTCAATAGTTAAGAATGGTGGTGAATTCTGCTAATACCCAATCAAAATCAGCATCTTTAAGTGTTTCAAAATCGATAAGGTCATAATTTTGTTTTTTATTCCTATAAATAATTATAAAAATACTAAGCATTTGCTTATAAACTAGACCAACGACCCGTGCGTTAATTTGACGGTAATAGGTAAGAAAATAGTTTAGTTAAATGTCAAAATATTAAGAAGCATAGACGTTGGTACTGTAACATAACATAATATTTTAATGGCATAGTGTAGTAAACAAAACAAAAGCTGGAGCTTTAGCAATATATAAATAGTAACAATATGTCTTAAAAACAAAACTACAAAACAAAACACTACACATTATGAAAATCTTTCCTATAGACCACATTTGAAGTAATATTTGTATCTTCTCCGTCTTGATCATAATTTTATGTCTTAAGAAAAATCGATTTTGTGAACCTATAAGCAACAATCATAGTCAACTATAAGTTGTATAATATTAAATGGTGCATTTATGGTATATTTCAACGGATTATAAAAAATGCAATATAAAATAATATTGCAATATTATTTCAAGGGATCATAAAAAATGTTCAAATTTGTGCTTAATGGTTCTTCTATGGTTTATTTCAACGGATCATTAAAAAGGCAATATTAGATAGGCATGACATATTTTAATGATATATTTCATGTTGTATTTATGTTTATTTCAACGGATTACAAAAAAGACAATTATATTGGGAAATTCGAATCCCTATTTAGTCGAAGTTTGAAACTTTGGTTGTATAGTAATATGCTTCGATATTGACAAGAAAGATTTTCTTTCGTTTTATGAATGACAACGGAAATATTATGTCGTAATATAAATAGAGATTCTAACTAAAAATTGTGCTGATTTATTTTATAAAAAAATTTAATCAAGTTTCAAGAATCACATTTTACTTGCTAACACATTAATCTCTTGTTCATTATTTAATTAGAAAGTCAATATTGTGAAAAAAATTTTGATTATTTCAAATATCAGAAAGGCAATCAACGAATTATTTTTGAAAATATTTTATAGTTCCTTTTTAACATAGTCAACTTTTAAAAGTAAATGGAAATTTATACCAATTAATTACATATTGATAGTCATTAAAAGACGAAATTATCTAAATAATGCCAACACCACAATTTAGATAAAAGAAAGCAATATTAAATGCAACACCAATTTCAAGCAAAAACGAAATTAAGTAAGTAAGACACGAAATTTTATTTAAGGAAAAGTTACTTGAATAAGGATTACAAAACATAAACTTAATTGACAAAGTACTTTATCAAATATTCAAGGAAAAGTTAACTTAAGAAAAACAAAAATTCGTTCCACCAAGAGACCGCATTCAAATTCCTATTTGCGGATGACACGAAGGTAAAGAGACTCGTTCTTTCCAGCAGATGGTGCACCAAGCAGTATGCGGGAACCTTGACGAAGATTAGGAGCAATAACCATTCTCTTCCACCCACTTCCAATTTTGAAATGAGCATAATTAATATTGTCATAAATCAGAGTGCAACCCCACACGTTGCCATTGTCATCCACACTCTTCAAAGTTGTAGTTGTTACATCCAATACGACCTCACAAAATCCCATCATTGAAAGCTCTTGCAATGCAAAATATAACATCGTTAATTTAATACCTTACCAACGTTGAGAATACAATCGGTAATATTAATTTTTAATCACCACATATCCACCATCATAGTCTTCAGAAGTCAACTTTTTTTCATAAGAACATGAAAAATTAATCTGATCATGGACAAAAGGGGATGGCAAGACATCAAAGTTATTGAAAGGAACAACCTGTTTCTCAAGCTTAAAAATCATTGGTGGGGTAAACCTAAGAATTGACATATTCCTTCAAAACCCATCCTTCAAATCGATAACAAACTTATCCATCCCAACAAACACCATAGTCACCCAGGATCCGAGACAAACACCGTAGAAGTCTTTTAGGGCATGCCAACCCGTAGTCAAGTAAATATTGCCATTGAATCTCTCAACCAACACTTCAAATTCGTTGTTTTTAGAATCCACCAGATTTGCGTAGCGTCCAATTTGGTCTCCAAAGTCATGAACAAACATTGTTGGAAAGAGAACCATTCCCTAATATTAAAAAAAAAAATACGAATCAACATGTTAATAGGTGAATCCGAATGGAAAGGATGATCCGAACAAAAGCATTTGGAAAGAAAGCCTTACGTGTAGAGTATCAAGCTCAACGACATACGTCTTGTAATTTGTACGGAGATCATTGACAACCTTCTCAAGTTCAGATGTGGGATTTGGGTTCAACAGGGCTGGCAACAAAACACCAACAAAAAAGTCAGTATTACGATAACAAATTTTAATTTTGTATTGTTGCATTATAAGAAATTTAGCAAACCCTAAACATGTTAAAGCATGATAAGACAACAGAGCTTGTACGTCATTGTTGGCCATGCTTCTATGAATGTGATGGGATCTGAAAGGATGAGAGAAAAAGCAGAGAGAATACAAATAAGAGAGTTTGAAAATCATTCAAAATACATACAAGACCCCTTTTTTCTAACAATAAACCACCTCCAAGAGGTGGTTTTAATTGTAAATACAATCCCCTCTATACCTGGAGACTTTGAAGAGAAAATAATTTTGTTTTTTGTTTCCTAGATCTTCAAAATTGTTGTATATATGTCAAATTAGAGTTAGCATTCACTACTAGAAAAAGCAAAATTAGCGAGGGAATTTAGTGACGGAAAAAATGAGGGATTTCACGTTTTCCCTCACTAAATATCCCTCACTAATTTTTGTTATTTTAGTAGTGATTTATGGTGGTTTTTGTTCAAAGACAGAGAATGAGAAACAATTTAGGAGAAAAGTACCATTCTCGTTAAGGCCACTCTCGTTTGTATCCACTTAAAAATCGAATATCAAAACCTTCTGACAAAGCTACCCCTATAAAAAAAATGGTCCTCCACTCAATCCAAACTCCCTCTCTCCATCAATACACCCCCTTTTTATTTAAATTCCCCCAAGTTGAAAGCCTCTCACGTATTAATCGTCAAGAGAACACTTAAACCTTTTGCAGTGTGAAACTCGACCAAATAGCTTTCACTCCCCTTCCGACGGACGCATTAATCAAAAGAGTATGAGAAGGAAGTTTACCACACATTGTGACATATAAAAAAGGCTTTAATATGTGTTTCGTCCCTGCAATTAGGGGTCATTTAAAAATTCGTCCCTGTAATCGTTAATCCTGACAAATTATCCTTGTAAAGTTTAATCATTTAAAATTTCGTCCCTTGACCCACTTAATGGCTGCCACGTCATCAATTAGCAAAATGGCATGGGAATGGACAAAAATACCCTCATCATCCTTCTTCTTACATCTTCATCTCTACCACAATCCAACAATCTTCATCATCAAACATCAATCATTCATCTCTCCCATTGAACATTGTAATCAACAACAAACAAAAATCCAGATCTTTTTCCAAACTATAATACAATCTACAAAAATTGAACAAATGGTAACAATCCACTTGCTCTTTTTTCTTCTTTTTCTTCTCTAACAACAATGATAACAAGAACAAGAACATGTTGTGTTAACAACAATAACAAAGATGAAAAACCCATCATCATTAACAAAGTAAACCCAGATCAGAAAAAATAACATTGTCACTTAATAAAACAACCTTAAAAAAGATGAGTTTTTAATTTTGGGAGATGAGAGCTTGTTGTTATGTAACAAAGATGAATAACTAAACCCCTTTCAACTTCATTCCTTCAAAGCGTACACTGGGGCACTTCTCTGCCATAACATCCATTGTCGCTTCCCCGTCGGAAAGGAAAAACGTCGAATTTAACAATGGTGAATTTGTTGTCCGGTCTTCTCAAGGTCGAGAAATAGTGAATTAGCATGAAAAATTAACGACAACTCTGATTCTTCTTCCTTTTTCTCTTTCTCTCTCTAAAAACAAAGCTTCCTATTTCTCTCTCTAAACAACACTCACAACTCATGTTTATATTTACGTGTGTGATTTAAAGAAACCCAGAATTTCGAAATTGAAAATTGAGATTTTGAGCAACCCAGAAATTCGAAATTGAAAGAGGAACAAACACACAAATCCAATTTCCTTTCGTCAACGTTAATTCAACAAATCCAATTTTCGGTGGTGGGAGAGAAGAAAGAAGGAAGAACAAGGTAATGGTGGAGGAGTTGTAGCGTTGTGGTGGTGGAATTGGTGATGGAATACATTAATGGTGTTGGTGGTAGTGGAAGGAAGAAGAAGGAAAGAGTATAATGGAGGAAGAAGGAAGGAAGAAGAAGAGGATGAAAAGATTTTGTGAAACGATTTTGGGAAGATAATGTCGCAGAGGAGGATGAAGATGAAGGAGGGTAATTTGGTCCTTTCCTTTTTAACTGGAAGAACTAAGGACATTTTGGTCATTTCGCGTGAGTATGGATCAATTAGTAGTGCCACGTCAGCTAATTAGTGAATTGGCAGTGATTAACTTGGTCAAGGGACGAAATTTTAAGTGATTAAATTTTGGGAGGGCAAATTGCCAGGATTAGCGATTACAGGGACGAATTTTTAAATGACGCCTAATTGCAAGGACTAAACATACCTTAAAGCCTATAAAAAATTTACGTTGAATTTATTTGAATTTTCAAGAGTCCACCTCCACGTATCCTTCACATTTTGAACCAAAGTAATAACCAAAAGATCCCTACACTCTCTTCCAAGGCTTGCTCCTTCCTACGGAAAAGATCCGTCCTTCACTTTAACTCCCATGGCTATAATTTTGTAGAGATAACGAAAATCCCATAAAATTGCTATATTTTGGGAAAACTAGAATTACAGACTCAAATATAGAAAACATTACAAAAGTCTCGAAATCATAGACAATCGTTCTATTACTCCTACTTTTTGCTGCTAAAACCTATCGAAAATGAATAAAAAACATGCTAAGAATAACATAAGATGACCTATCATCAATTATACTCTAGTGTCTATAGAACTAGATTGGAAGCTAGTCTTGGATGACATGGTATAGGCAGATAAAAACATAGGTCTGAACTAATTAACGCTTTATTAATTCCATGCTTGTAAACCTATGATGCAATCTTTCCCAAACTATAAGATATGTTTTATTAGGAGGCAAACCTACAATGTAGTTCACTTTCTAGCTTGAGCGGAATTGTCAGATGTTAGTGGCTAAGTGTTTGATTATATTTTATCCTGTGTGTTTGATTATATTTTATCCTGTATTATGATTACTTAGATGAATAAAGTGAGTTAATTTTGTGACCATAAAAAAGTATTTTATTCCTCTTCTGTCAACAAAAAAAAAATGATATAGAAATAAAAACAAGTTGTCGTGTGAAAAGGAAAAAAATGGATGTAACATAATTAATCGATGCAGTATTTTATTGGTGAATTCGTTTACTTTGGTTTAGCAACTAGTATAAATAGAGCCTCAATTTATGAATGTGTACTCGCCAAACCCTTAAACCTTCATCCATTATATTTTCTAAGCTATGGATTACAGTGCATTTGCCTTTTTCCAGTCATATTTTCAGCCCCTTTGGATTTCATTCCTTATTGCAGCTTGTGGCCTTTTGATTATTAAAACCCTAAGATATCACTTGATGAGTGTGAAGTCCAAAATAGAAAAATTACCCCCAGGTCCCAAACCATGGCCTATAGTTGGTAATCTTCCTGAAATGATTGCAAATAATCCTACACCTATGTGGATATTCAAAATGATGGAAGATATGAACACCGAAATAGCATGTATCCGCCTTGGAAATGTCCATATTATTCCGGTTACATGTCCCACCATTGCTCGTGAATTCTTGAGAAAACATGATGCTGATTTTGCATCAAGACCAACAACCATGGCCAGTGATATAATCTCCAATGGCTACTTGACCTCCGCTATTGCAACCCTTTGGAGAACATTGGAAAAAGATGAAGAAAATCATTGTTAACGATTTGTTGTCTCCACAAAGACATCAATGGCTTCAAGAAAAAAGGAACGAAGAAGCCAATAATCTTATGTTTTATGTATACAACAAATTCAACAATGGTGATCCTGTAAGTGTTAGATTTGCTTCACAACATTATTGTGGTAATGTGTATAGAAAACTGTATTTTAATACAAGGTACTTTGGAAAGGGTATGAAGGATGGAGGGCCTGGTCTTGAGGAAGTTGAGCATGTTGATGCTGCTTTTACATTGCTTAACTATATTTATGCTTTCTCTGTACATCTGATTATATGCCATGCTTGAGGCTGTTTGACTTAGATGGTCACAAGGGCAAAATAAAAAACGCAATGAAAATAATGAACAAGTATGACGATTCTATCATTGAAGAGAGAATCAAGCTGTGGAATGATGGATCAAAGACGGTTGAAGAGGACTTGCTGAATGTTCTGATCTCACTGAAGGATGTTAATAATAATCCGGTATTGACAAAGAAGGAAATCAAGGCGCAACTTATTGTAAGACATCACTTATTTTTATTTTTATTTTTTTAAAAATTTTCTCCTACCTTTACTTGAACTTATTCATTCTAGAAAATGTAAAATTTCTAGGAAAAAGAACAAGGGTATGTGGACTTCTAAAAATAGTCTAAAAGCGGACATTTAACATTTTTAATAAAAAACATTTATAATTAAAAAATTGAGAACAAAAATAATAGTCCACTATTGAACTGGGTCTCTATTAGGCAACCCAAAAAATAGAGATAGAAAGAAGTGTTAAATAAATTTTAGTACCTAAAAACTTGTCAAATTTCGTTTTTCGTCCCCATAAAAAAGTTGCACGTTTTCGTCTATACAAAATTTTCTGCATTTATGTTTTGTCTAGGGTGTGAAGTTAATGTGTATGTATACCATATATAAATAAGGGAAATGTTAACCTGTGCCTCCGGGGCACTGGTTAAGCATACTAAAAAAGAAATTATATAGTAGTTAATGCATTGAAATTATGTAATTAATTTATAAAAAATCAAAAAACAGTTTTCTTTTATGGTAATAATTTACTTTTTTGTTATGCTTAACCAGTGCCCCTGATGCACTGGTTAGCATGACCCTATAAATAAAGTAGACCGTTTTGGGCTAACTTTTTCTTATTCGAGTATATCTTTAAGTAAATTTGACCATAAGAATGCTATTTTGTTGATGTCATTCAAAAAGATAAGAATTTATACTATAGTTTATATATTTTTTTGAAAGATATTTTATTTGTTATATTGTTGATAACATTGAAAAAGATAAATATAGTTCGTTACAATATAAAAGTGCAAAATATCTATTACTGATACCTATAATTTTAATCAAAATCAAATTAATTTTAATTAAAATTCTTAAAAATTACTGTTCGTAAGTTATACGCACTAGCGTAATAAGATGAGCCGACCGACGAACACGGAGTGCCGGTCTAAATGCTAGTTTTGGAATAATGTTTTTAAGCAAATGTTTAGAATATTATAAAAAGTTCCTAAAAAAAAAAGATCTAAAAATTTGATTTATAAATATTGATTTTCATTAATTTTACGTTGAACGTTTGAACTCATCATAAAACTTATGTAGGAATTGATGATAGCAACGATAGACAATCCATCAAACCTAGTTGAATGGATATTGGCCGAAATGTTAAATCAACCAAAATTATTTCATCAGCCACAAATGAATTGGACAAAATAGTGGGCAAAGATAGATTGGTCCAAGAATCAGATATTCCTAAGCTCAACTTCTTGAAGGCTTGTGCAAGAGAAGCTCTCCGCCTCTACCCCATGGCTCCATTCAATATTCCACATGTCTCTATCAATGATACAATGGTTGGAAATTACTTGATTCCAAAGGGTAGCCATGTATTGATTAAAAGAAGTGGGAGAAATCCATTAGTTTGGGTTGAACCAAAGTTCAAACCAGAACGCCATTTCAAGAATGGTGAGTCTAATATAGTTTTGACAGAGCCAAGTTTGAAGTTCATATCCTTTAGCACTGGAATGCGTAGTTGTCCTGGTGTCAAGCTTGGCACCACAATGACTGTTTTACTATTGGCTAGGTTACTACATGGCTTAACTTGGAGTATACCTCCTACTACATCAAGCATAAGCCTTGTCAAGTCTAAAGATGATATGTTTCTTGCGAGCCATTGGTGGTTGTTGCAAAACCTAGATTAGCTGCAGAATTGTACAACTTTTGAACTAAGTGAAATTAAGAAAGCATTTGATTCACTTATGAAATAACAATGCCATATAGGTTTTTTTTTGTCAAGAATGCCATATAGGTTATTTCCTACCTCATTTGAGAATTATACATGTTCTCTTAATAGAAGCTATTTAAATAAGAAGGCTTGAGCCTCATTTGATTCACTTATGAATTAACAATGCCATATAGGTTTTTTTTTTTTTTTTTGTCAAGAATGCCATATAGGTTATTTCCTACCTCATTTGACAATTATATATGTTCTCTTAATAGAAGCTATTTAAATAAGAAGGCTTGAGCCTCTTTAGGGATTTGGTGGTGGTCTGTCTTGTACCCATTTGCTTGTATATAAAGTTCCTGTTCTACTCGGGGCATATTTTGTGCTTAGGTTTAGACTTTGCAATAAAATTAAGTGAACCAACTGCAAAACCCTAGATACATATATAAAAAAACAAGAACAAAAGAAGAGAGGGGACAAGGACCAAAACCCTCTTGAGTGATAAAAGCTAACCACCAAAACAAGAGAGGAAAATGCCAAACCAAAAAAGAGAAGAAAAAGAAGCAAATAAAAAGCAAAGAACCCAAAAGCAAAACATAAGAAAACAAGAAAGGAGGCGAACTCAAAGAGAGTCTTTGAGTTAATCAGGCAACCTAGCCCTAGACCGGGTGTTGTGAACATAAAAACCCTTCTTCAAATTCTTTTTCGTGGCCTTTGAAACCACTTCAATGAAGGGTTCCTCTGTAGCAGCAGAATGGTTCCTCAGATAATTGATAGCAGCCGTTCTCTCTTCCTCATCAGTATAAACCCGCTGAGGAGTGTTTATAGCATCCTTTCCCCTCCAAACATACTGACTTAAAATCTCCATGTCATGAGCGACATTTGGATTTAAATATTAAGAATTTTGTTTTTAGTTCCTACAAAATTAAATCATATTTTTTTAGTTCTTTGAATATTTTAAATCCTTTGGCTTTTGAGGGACAAGCAATGTTGAAAGAAATTTTTTATTGGGATTAAAAATGTTGATGGAAATTTTTTTTAGAGACTGAAAATGTTGATGGAAAATTTTACAAAGACTAAAAAGTGATATAAGAAGTAAAAACAAAATTCTAAAAATTTATAAAGACCATTTACTTGTTTAATTCTATAATTAATTTGCTAATAAGAATAAGAAAAAAAATGCGTGTATTTGGCTTGGAACTTTGTCTTCCGAAACTACTGCCCCTGAGACATTTATACAATAAAAAAGGTAACTTTTGTATTAAAACAAGCATTTTGTAGGCTTTAAAGAGGTCGACTATATAAGTTCTAATATATGTCTCCGTAAACATAGTTTAGTCGGCAGAGACAATGGAATTTTTTTGAAGAAGTGAAAATGAAATTTCATTACTCACAAAACCTAACAATTTAAGCACAAGGAGTGTCTGAAAATAGGAAAGTCGAAACAATTACATCTTCAGTATGATAAAAGGAACAAAATGAAAGCAAAAGGAAGCTCAATACAAAAAGATCCTCAGACAATTAAGAGGATTAAGACATCACATGTGATAATTAAAGCAGTTTTATGGTTTTCTTTCAGCCACCGGAGAGTTTGAAACTGAATTTTGTCAGAGTTATTGTAATGAGAACTCATTTTGATGAAAAACCCGAGCCTTTATTTCATTCCAGATTTTCCACACAAAAGAGAGCTAAATGAAATTGAAAACTAAGCGGACACTTTTATAAACTAAGAAGAGACAATGGATTGTTATATGTAGAGGTCGAGGTTCGAACTCGGACACCCCACTTCTTCATTTTAACAAGTGAATTCCAGCCACGTTCTAATATATTTTTTACAACATTTGGTTCGTTAATAAATGTCGTAACAACACTTTTTTTTTGACAAAATGTCGTAACAACACTTAATAGCATTTGTTTTCAAAGTTTCATATTCTTCTTTTATCTTTACTTTTCAAATCCTTATTTATTAATTTTATTAGGTCTGCAGCAACTTAACCTAATAATTTCCCTCTAAAATGTTGCATTAGGTTAGCAACAATTTAACCTAACAAATTTCATCTAAAATGCAGCGCACCAATTTAACCTAACAAATTCCCTCTAAA
>Ga0315914_1009128_pt1 | contig 12900 bp, 13 predicted proteins | sample MpolenodulesMG_FD_203920 | JGI IMG/M metagenome (GOLD analysis project Ga0315914, IMG submission 203920) | Medicago polymorpha root nodule microbial communities from Los Angeles, California, United States - elongated nodules | ecosystem: Host-associated > Plants > Roots > Nodule | place: USA...
GTTTTCTAGAGGGGGTGCCACATGATTGCTTGAGTTCACTACTTACGATTGCTTAGCTACTTATTCGGTGGAGATATGAAGATTTCAGAGCAAACTTGTGGCCAAAATCCCCTGCAAAAGGAACAAAGTCACATCAGATGCAAGGTTTTGTGGTAAGAAGATGATGAAGAAATTAAGTTAGAAAATATGCAAACATGATATAATCTGAAAGTGTTGTTAAAATAATTAAAAGAGAATTTCTGATTCTGACCATAAAAGTGATAATTCAGCAAGTTTCATTAGGATTTTCTTTGCTTCGGATGAGAGGAACGCCATCTTTCCTCCAAACTATACGGTCTTCACATAAAGCCTCTACCACCTCAACGTATAATTGGTGTTCCTGAATTTGAAAATCAAAACAAGCAACTAATAATTGGTATTCATCTTGTCAAAAAGCTAAATTATTATTATTTTTATTGTATACACATGAATCCATCTTATGACAAATATATTAATTTAATTGTATTCATGATTAAAGTTGTTCAATGGTTTAAAATGACACGATTTATTGAGGAGCTGGTTGATGTTGTAAACTGTCATTACCTCTCTTAGAACTCTTGCAGCCAACTCTTCTGGTGTATCATTAGTAAGCACAGGGACAACACGCTGAGCAAGGATACGCCCCGTGTCATAGTGCTCATCGACAAAATGAATTGTAGGACCCGAAAATCTAACACAGAAAATGATGTGATGATAAGTATTAAGTAGCGAGAAAAGTAAAAAAGTGTTTCATCGAGATAACATACTTATTTTGAGAGAAATGTACCTTGCGCCAGAAGCAATTACTGCTTTGTGTACTTTCATCCCATAGAAGCCCTTGCCTCCAAATGCTGGAAGAAGTGATGGATGGATGTTAAATATAGATCTTTGGTAAGCTCGGATCAGTTCCGCTGGTATAAGCTTGAGGTATCCAGCTAATAGAACAAAATCAACCTCGAACCTCCTGTTGAAAAAATGAACCATGAGCTAATAATATAACAATGTCTACATCACTACATGTAGCATATCAAAGTTCTTTTTAGTTTTTAATCCTTTTGCAAATTTAGTTATAGCTAAATTAAAAAGAAAATGCATTTCGGCTTTGAAGTAAAGCATTCACATATCAAATTCATTAAATAATAAAAGTTAAATGCAATAGCAGAAAATGAAATAAAGATGCATCTGACCTTAGTGTATCAACAAGGTCATTTGCACTTAATCCATCATTTCCATCTTTTACTTTGGGGAACACTATAACCGGTATACCATTTTGTCTTGCATACTCCGCACCCCCACAGTCTGGTATTAAAATAAAAAGAAAGAAAAAGGAAAGTTTAAGTAACTACAAATTCAAAAAATAAATCAAAACATAGTGCCAATATCATGTGTCACATGTGACTAGCTGCATCAATACACAAAGAAACTTCCTTCTTTAAAATACATGCATAATAAAAATATTTTTACAGACAAGCATGCCACCTTAATCACTATGTTCTTAGACTCAGATAGCAGCATAGAGAGAGCCGGACCCCAAAACTGCTATAGTAGTATTAGTATAGCAGATAGAGGGATGGCCGCTTGCAAAGACTAATAAATAGTATACAAACTAAACATAAATCCCAACAAGATACAAAAATTCTCAAAACACAAAATTAAACGGGTAATCATTTCTTAATAATTATAAATAACTTTGTTAATTTGTCACTAACATTAATAATCACAAAACCTTCAATCAAAGAAAACAAATCAAAACCCAATATAACTTAACTACTAATTGAATCCAAAACAAATAGAGAAAAATGGAGGAAAAGTAGATGGCTTTGCAGGCAGAAGTAAGAGGAAAATGGAGGGCTTTTAAGATGAAGAAGAACGGAGCTTACTTGTATCCGGAAGGAGAACCGGAAAACTGAGTCGCGCTCGAGAAAAATAATAAAAAACCTAAGGTGTAACTTCTATTATAAAAATAAAAGTCCAACGTAACTTAACCACTAATTAAAATAGCCTCACTATGACCGCAGACAAAGAGAGAAGGATACTGGTCTCACTTCAACCTTTGAAGAAACCAAAACGACGAAGAACAGGGACAAAACAAACCCATAGAATGTTGCAGAAGCTGAAGGCGGCTGTTGCTGTCGCCAGAAAAGTTGTCTTCGTCCCCCAAAACAAATAGGGAAGAAAGACGCTTGGTTGTGCACCGTTGCACAATGGTTCATCTTCCCACTTGAAACAAAGAGACAGAACAAGGGTCGTATTGTATGTTTTCGATTGAATGAGAGTGGGAACAGAAGTAGTGTTTAAACATAATATTGCAAAATGACCAGACAACCACTTCAAAAACTTAAGCAAGAAATAACACAGGGCAAAGTGGGTATTGCGAACTGTTCCTAAAAAGTCAAGGCATTGTGAACTCTAATACAGACACCGATGCAAACTACAAACAGTATTGCAGAAAAATTAAGAGAATAAGCACAAGAAATGGAATTATCTTTCAAATATTCAATATCAAAGGTAGGTGCAGATGCGATTACAATCCCAATCTACTCAAAGAGCCAGGCTCCTCAGAGAAATTCAATTTTCTGCTTAAAAACAGAAATACACTTTTGCATACCCACTGTCACCCTCGTCTCACTCGTTATAACACTCCGTATAATAGAATTCTCACCCACAGGCCACAGCTACAATCCCCACTACCCCACTCTGCCACATCAGCAGTAACTGGCTATTCTATATTCCCCTCACAATTAATCACACCGTGGATTAGGAAATGTTAACCCACAGTTGGGAGTCCTGACATATGCGCGGCCGCGAAACACCTCTGCCACAATTTTTCCGCGATAAGCGGTCGCATGTAGCACTGTAATTGCATCGCAGGCTCACAGCAGACCCGAAAACTGCTCCGTTAAACTGCTATAGTGCACGATCACGGCACTATTAACAACATAGCTTAATCATGATTGTAAGTACTGGTGAAAGAATTCAAGTGTAGACCTAAGCTAAATGATTATAGTAAACCATAAAAAAAAAAAAAAAAAATTACATTTTACACAGAAGCACAAAATGGAAATGAAGGGGTAGTTATAAGGACCATTACCGCTTTTATTCGTGACCAATACAACAACATCTCCATGAAGTGATCCCCGTTTGGATGCCTCGTGAATCGATTTAAAGTTCGACCCTCCACCAGACACAAACACTGCCAGCTTTTTCCTTCTCCCAGTGACCTGAGCTCTCACATCAGCAGTATCACTGCTACTGCTGCACCATACTCTAATCCTAGAGCTATAAAGTCCGTCTTTTTTTGCAATGCTGATAGGGTACAAAGCTCCACTTGGAACATGAAAATTTTGGGATTGAAGAGAAGGGTACGAAGAAGAAGGGAGTTTCAAAGAGATAAGCTGTTTTCCAATTGGATTTGATGGTGCATAAGATAATTTTGGAGAAAACCCAGAAACAATATGTTGAATTTCCATGGAAATTTCGGTATAATAAAAAATTCAAAAAACTTTGTTAGTTGTTGATGGCTATGAGAATGTTGAGGTTATAGGAATAGTTTTGTAAGTTATTTTCAGAACTTAGGAACAGAGAGGGGTGGCGGTGGCGGTGGCGGTGGTAGAGAGAGAGTGAGGAAGCTATGCGAATTTACCGAGCTCGGTTTTTGCAAAATCGCAGAATTTCGTGAAAGCGCTGTAAATGGCGAAATTGATTTCTGCTCTTCTCCATGCACTTTTTGCTCTCACCTAGCATAATTTCCAAAAATAGTTTTTTATGAGAGAAAATAAAGGTAAAAAAGTTAAATGAAATTTTTAGCAAAAAAACCTCTTTTACATTAGTTGAATTCAAAGAAACTAAATTAATTTAAAAACAAAATTGATTTTTATCACAATAAACAAACGTAAAATAGATTCTGAATTACAACCATTTTTTGTAAAAAACATGTGGTACTATTTTCTTTTTCGAATTAAAATAGGTACTGTATTGGTGACATTGGTCAACCACAATGTCACCCAAGTGCTACACTTTCTTAACAAACAACTCTCTCTCAACAACATTAGACGCCACTAATTGAGGTTTTCCTCCTAAATGAGTCGACCGCATCGTATAATTGAGATTGGCGCTTCTATAACATGAAAGCACAGAACCAGAAAGAAAAAAAATTCAATATTTGAATTCGTTACTACACACTAAACCAAAACCCTAAACTTAGAATCAAAAATGGAAGAAGAAGACAACAACAACAACAGAAGAAGAATGATGGAGAGAGAACGATACGAACGATACCAAATCGAGCAAATTCTCCAGCTCGATCTTGAAGAATTGCAGGTTGAAGAAGTTGACGTTTTCCACGATTCTTCCGACGATGACAACAACAACAATCACGCTCATCCTGTGTAATTTTCCCTCTTTCAATTCGTTTCTATCATTTCATTTGCATTAATGGAAAGCCAAAATAGATTATAAATGGAAAGAATTGATTCTGCCTCTAGAATTGATTTTAACTTGAAGCTCCCCTCAAAAAAAACAAAACTTGAAGCTAGAAATTGTAGCTTTTGATTCTAGAATTGATTTTTACACTCAAATTTGGTGCAATAGAAGTCAAATTATCTGGTTTTTGGGACTTAAATATTTCAATGCAATGGACAAAATAGTCCCATTAGACCAATTTGAGTTTTCAGTTTTTGTTGTTTTGGTACTGACAGTCTTTTGTTGATGCTGTTTGGAATACAACAGTCCTGGCTATGGCACTGCAGGCGTCGTCCCGGGTGAATTCACTTACAATACTTGTATAGCATCCTTACATACATATCTGGGCGGTAGGTATTTGTTTGTTGTACTTCGTCGTGTATGGTCATTTGTACAGTTTATGGTGGTTTCTAATTGGATTGTTGGATTTTAATTTGATATTGTTTGTGTATCTAGATGTTGAAGACACACATCACAGGTCAACGTTTTTGGATGGTGGGACTGTATTGACCCTTCCAATTTTTTGTCTTGAAGGTATATGTGTCATCCTTCATGGATTTGAGTATCGTGCTTTGGTTTTTGTATATCTTTTAAAATGAAATTGACAACGTTGTTGATCTGCATTGTTGCTGTCCTGCTTTTACAGACATGCAATTAAAAATTAGTCCAAAACATTGGGAAACACTTTTATTACAGGAAGTGAAACATATAGGCATTTGGCGTTTAGGGTCATGCTTACACAATTTAGCCATATTCGTTGCCTGATGAAGAATTATTTTTCTAAAAAAATTTATAAATTTTAAAAGAGGCTTCATGGTGGTCCATTTTTTCCTTGCTTATAATATCATTGAATTTTTTATTTGCTTTTCCCCAGGCCTATTTCTTTTAGGTAGTATATCTCCCCTGATTTGTTTTTATGTTCGGATGGGATTTGTTGTGGTCTTAAGCCTTTTTCATTCTGCGCAACATTCTTGGGTGCTTTTGCCTATTTAATTTGGACTGTATTCTCATAAATTATCGCTGAATACATTCATAAAAAGTGTCAAATATATTACTTCTAACATAAAAATTGTCACCTCGTAGAACTTCTATTTTTATCCTCATCATGTTATGCATGCAAGTGTTAACTTATTGGAAGAAACATGGACTAATCCTTGCAATATTCAGGAGTTGTGCTATTTCCTGGGGCCACTCTTCCCTTGAGAGTTATTGAATCCAATTTTGTGGCTGTTGTTGAGAGATCTTTGAGTCGAGTTGACGTTCCTTACACCATTGGCGTGGTAGGTAAATCCTTATGATAAATGCTCTAAATTTAGTCATACCATAGAATGTAACAAACCGGTACGTGCTCTTTCCAGATCCGAGTTTTCAGCGATACCGCAAATCGTAGGATGAAACCCGCAAGCATTGGGACGACTGCAGAGGTATTTCCTCTCAATCAGTGTACTATTAACAAAATGAAACACAACTATTTGCATTTGCATATTACCTGGAAAATATGAACTCAGTTTCTATCTTTTAGATTGTGGGATAATGAATAAACAGCCTGCCTGCAGCCGGGAGCGAGTCCTAAGGAAACGTGCCAAAAATTCGTCGGTGTTTGTTAGGATAGAATATAAGAAGTTAGTCAGTGATAGTTATATTTACTTAACGACCTATAGAGATTTGCATGACTATGGTTACAAAACCATATCATTTTTGTAGTTCTATACATAAATACATCAACTTTGAATCTTACGCAAATAAAATATTTATTACTATGTCTGTAAAATTATGTAACTTGCCACATATAATTCTGCAAAACCTGTCTGAGGAGCTGGGATGTGCAGAGCTGCATTACCCACGTCTTATTTTTTCTTTTGGGATAATACCTAAATCTTATTTGTTAATATAAAAAACTGATTTTTATATTCAGCATTGGTGGGGTTCACAATCTTGCTATATTTAATCATATGTTGCATCAATCAATTTGTATTGCTTGCTAAACTTATATCTACAGATTCGACAGTACGGGCGCCTAGAGGATGGTTCGTTGAATGTGGTTACTCGTGGACAACAACGCTTTCGCTTAAGACGGTGTTGGATCGATGTGGAAGGAGTGGTTAGAATATTCTCATGTTTACATTTTTTTTATATATATAAAAAACTAATCTTCACATGCATTTTATGTTGGTAAATACTGATTGCTTTCTGTCTCATTTTCTTTCTTTTGTTGGGGTGTTTCTTAGCCTTATGGAGAGATCCAAATTATTGAGGAAGACATACCATCGCGAACTCCAAGGGATGCTTTTGGAAAATTAACACCCCTAAGTAATCTTCCTTGCAACCGTGCCAGTGTGTTGCCTTCAAAGTACTCTGTTGACAGACAGGGTTCCATAAACGAGGAAAGCGATACAGAAGAGAGCTTTGAGAATGAACTTTCATCTACAGAGAGAAGAATCCATCAATCACTCATTCGTTCCAGTTTTGAATATGATGAATCAGCAAGTAGTGGTGATGATAAATTCACATATGAGTCAGATCAGGAAATTAGATCCAATCTAAATACACCAGACACCTTAACACCATTGCTACCTGACCATGAAAAAGATGCAGAAAATCTGGATTCTAGAATTGGGAGCTGTTCCTCTTCTGGAAAACAATCCTCCATCAGAGAAGGGCTTAATTGGTGTTCTAAAAATAAAGACCCCTACTCACGTAGAACTTCAAGAGCATTCTTGCCTGGTTGGGTATATCGTATGTTTGACTCCTATTTGCTTGCACAAAGGGCCGCAGGTACCTTTTCTTTGCTGCTTCTAACTCTTTATCAGCCATTTTTTATATGCTAAAAATTTATATGGACATAATTAAAATATCACTACTTTTAGCTGCACTAAGTCTTGTTTTTATTTTCTGAATGCTTATTAATCTGTATGATTTAAATATTTAAAAATCAATCCAAATGGAAAATTCTTATGAAGAGTTCATGCGTGTGTTACAATTTCTAGAAACAGTTTTACCGAATTGATAAAACTCACAAATCTACGCTTGTCCATATTTTGATATTTGTTTTTGGATAATTTGAATTACGAATTTCTTATTTGTAGAGTATATACTATATCCATTTGCAAATTTATGTAATGGGGTCCTTTGAGCTTTCGTAGTATCTATTGATCAGAAGCAATGTTTTTTTAGTCAAGGCTAAAAGCTCCCCAGAGGCCTCAGCCCTCAAATGTTGCGCACATTGCCATAGTTTTCTGATCAGAGCTTTTGAGTGTAGGAGAGAGATTGTACTAAACTCCTTTTGCTTTCCTATAAAATAAGAAGCATTCTTCAATAATAGATCACTGATTCATAAATTTGTTGGGTGTGTACTTAATCTAGCTTAGTCTTTTGGTACAATAAATGGGAGCCTTGGTGCAATGATTCCACGACTTCACATTGGCATCAGCCAAGAGCTTCATAGCACCTGATTGCCCTTTTTAGTGCTTTGGCACAATTTACATATAATTAGTAAGGTCCAAGTTCAATATATATACTCAAATTAGGAAAATTTGGACCTATTGTTCATTATTACATTAGATTAATTTATATTTATTTTTTCTGCAATGTCGAAGAACACTGTTTTTAGCACATGCTTCTCCTCTCTCTATATCCATCACAATAGCACCCAGAGTTTAAAGAAAGGCAACCCAAACCCGAAGTGCATTCCGATTTATCTAATTTTTAGGGAAGGGCACACTTGTGTTGTGTAGATAAACTGGTTAATTATGGTTTATCTAATTTTTGGTATATTTGGTGGGATCTTATTCAAAATTTTGGTTCCAAGGGTTTTTTCAGAAATAGATTTGGTATGCTTTTCTTCGGGTTTAGACAGTTTCCATGTGTTTAGTCCTATGCCCCCCATGTTTTGTTTTTATTTTCTTTTTAATAAATAATTTTTTGTGTGTTGTAGATAATTTTGTGGTTGTGGTGCCAACCTATTTGGGTACATGGTCATGTATGGTACCATTATTTTCATTTATATGATATGGTCCTTCAAGGGGGGAGTGTCAATATTTAAGTTATCCTATGTAGTTTATATTTTATATATTTCATCTACTCCCTCGTCCCACAAAGATTGTCAAATTAAGTCGTTTCACACAAATCAAGGAGACATAATGTTAATTAGAGGGTACAAGTAGGAAAAAAGTAATTAAAATTACATTGAAAACTAAAAGTGACACTCTTTTTGGGTAAATTTGTTTTTGCGAATGTGACAATTATATGGGTCTGAGGGAGTATTTTTTAGTTGAAAACTATGGTAATACTTCAAAAGAAATATACTTGTCTGAATTTGTCTCTTTTTATGAACTTGTCTAAAAATGCTAATTTCTCTAAACTAACAGTAGTGTTCATGATCTGTAGATATGTGGAAGCAAATCGTTGGTGCACCAAGCATGGATGCTCTTGTTAAGAAGCCTGATGTTTTATCATTTTCTATTGCCAGTAAAATACCTGTTTCTGAATCTACAAGGCAGGAGCTTTTGGATATTGATGGGATCTCATATAGATTGCGTAGAGAAATTGAACTACTAGAAAGCATTGATCTAATTCGATGTAAAATCTGCCAGGTAATCATCGTTGGCAATCCTCATAAGCATTGATCTAATTCGATGTAATTCTAGCATAATATCAAGATATTTCAAGATTTTGTCAAAAAAAATCAAGATATTACAAGATATCATTTTCCTGAAGATATCATATTATATTTTAATAGGATACTTTTGTAATACAATTATACTTTTCCAACTTTCATCAAGTGCAGATATTAATTTCTTTCTTTGCAATATTTTAAAATTGTAGATTATAATTGCAAAGAGGAGTGATATGCTGGTAATGTCTAGTGAAGGTCCTGTTGGTGCATATGTAAATGCAACTGGTTATGTGCATGAGATAACGACTTTGTTCAAAGCAAATGGTTTAGCTCTAACTGGGCCAGCACTTACAAAATACAGTTGGTTTCCGGGGTAAGTGTCTGCCCATTTTCAATTCTGGTGGATGCTTTGAACAGTTTACTATTGTTCGTTATATGTTGGATTCTAATACATTTTCAACAAATCCAACTATAATAAATAATTTCAGAATATAGTTTAGACAGATTCCATTACACATGGAAATTTTTTCCGCATCTGATCCAAAACCGCTTTCATCTTTATAATGCTCCATCCAGCTGCACTTCCCATTTTTCCTTCATTTAAGCTTCGAAGTACCACCTCTCAATCAAGTTGAACCTCAAAATTCACCACCCCACAACCTTTCATTATACACAGTCCTTCATATAAACCCCAAAGCTCTGCCATATAAGCTGTAGTAGTACAATGATATTTAGAAAAACCAGTGATCCACCTGCCACATCATCCCAAACTAATCCTCCACACCCTGCCAAACCAGACGGTTGCTTTGCTGCACTATCAGTTAAAAGAACTTTTAGATCTTAAACACTGCATATTAAGTCTAGGTTATGATGCATCCTAAACATAAAACTTTTCATATGTATTTCATATAATGTAATTGCTTAAGCTTTGATGATAGTCAGATCGTGATATAGTGTATGAGTGATCCAGTGGTTGCAAATTTGGTCCTTGTGACCCTGGTAGATTTAGTCTCTCAACTATCACCTGCGAGGATTTTCCAAGCTGTTTTTATTTTAATAAGAAGCTAATATGGCATCCAATCTTTTACTTTTGGCAGGTATGCTTGGACAATTGCTAACTGTGCCACGTGTGAAACCCATATGGGGTGGCTTTTTACAGCCACGAACAGAAAACTGAAACCTAAGTCATTTTGGGGTATACGTAACTGTCAAGTTGCAGACGAAACGCACTAAAACCTTCAATGGTGTTGCAGTGCTAGTGAAAATTTGGAAAACCATATCCATATTGCAGCATGAATGATACAGGCATATATGTAGTCCTTGCCTTTTATACAGCTGGAAAAAGTTAAAAAAAGTTTCAGACGTAGGCAAATTCTAAGATGCAATGTTTTTATAATTTTGCAATTGTAAGTGAATTGGTTTTAGTATATTCAGTCCATTGAAACCAGCATACAAATGTAAGGACTAGATTGGGTTTATCCATGGTTATTGGTTGTAATAGAAAATGATTCAAAGGATTATTTTGTTACTCCTGATTGCATACAAGAGTTGACCTGAATTCGGAACGGATCAAAGGAAAAGAAAATGTTAAATTACTTTGTACCCAAATATAGTTTTATCATGATTTTAATTAAGTTCCGTGATTGAAAACTCTTTGAAAACAAAAAGCTTTGAAAGAGTCATAGTTACTCAATTTTTTAAAAATCAAGTCTCTTCAAACTAACAATTGCGTCTGTAAATTTGCTGGCGTGGTAAAGGGACGTAGCAATAAACTTTTATTAAAATGCTCGTGTGTCTATGATTTTTGTTGCTGCTTTACTTTTACAACATGTTTCGAGATTCCTAATTTCATTACTATTAAGGTGAGAAAGTCATTGTGACTCTCTCTCATGAGCAAATGTACTAAAGTCACAATGACTTTTCCACCACCAAAGTCACAAATTAGGTAAATGCACTGAAATAGCCACAAAATAAAATTTGTGAAATTCTAACCAAGTTGCTTGGGCTCCAGTGACAAGGAGCTCCTTCCAAGGACGTACCCGGGAAATACCGGGTTCGATTCCCTGAAGGAACAACGTTTGGCCAGTGCGCATACCTCTACGCACGAGCCGGATTAGTCGTCCACCATTGGTGGGTCGGAAACCGGTCCGAAAGCCAAAAAAAAAAATTATGAAATTCTTCTCTGCTCTTGTGAGCTCATCAATTTGTTGAAAGTACCTTTGTTTGAATGTGTAAAATCCGAACATTTTTTTTTTCTTTATGAAATTTTAAATCATGTATGTCCAATAAGTTTTTCAATAGAGATTAGTCACCGCCAAATGTTCGTGTAAACTTCATACATATAACATGATAATAACAAATAAACTTACATTATGAGCTGATTTGAATGTTATGTTATTTACACAAAAACATTGATTTAAATTACACAAAGCTGCAGTGCATCATTCTTCTTTAACAAAGCATTGAAGATGTTCTTGTCCCTTTCATTAACCTTGTCATCATTCCATGTAAAGGAAGTATATACTCTCCCCCTTGGCCCTCGACAACCAAAGAACCTTCTCCCTAAATTCTCTTGACCAAGCAGCAACAACACATATATCACAACAACGTCATTCTGCCATAGCATGAAGTAGAGGAAGATGATACACATGATGAATTCGCATATGAAGATGAAGATTAAGGCACAAACACAGAATGATAAAGGAAAAGATGAACTGAGTCATACTCGAGGAAGTTGACTTTAGCGATGGAGGTATGTTAGGATTCACAGTTTAAGGATTGTAACATGAAAAAAGGCTAAACCATCGTTCACGCACTCCCCTTATTTTTATCTTAATTTTAACAGTGCCGCTATATGCAGCAAAAAGGTTTTCCCAACTCTCAAGAAGTGGTTAAATGAGTCAATATGGTGAAATGGTTGGACTAATTTAATTCCGGAATTCACGGAAATCATGAGGTGTAACCAAAATACACTATTCGTGATACTCGAAATTTTCCACAATGTTTTAATGTGGTACCTTCAGAATGTTGTAATTTTCCGAGGATAAACTCGCCATTCAAAAAATAAACAAAAACACAATCATTGAATAAAACGGCGGTACTAAAACACTCAACATGAACCTTAGCCAACGGCGGAGAGGGAAATATTTCGCCTCTTAATACAGAAAATTATATAAGATGTCATCTCAATCAAAAGTCAAAACTGGCTGATATTTGATTTGATAATCAAAATATTGTAATCTCTTGATATTCTAAAATATCACAATTTGAAGTTGGCTTGAAACTCATTTACAACTCCATATTTTCCCACAAAGGAAATATAGTGTCTCAAAATGGAAAGAGTCACATACATTAGCTAGTTCAAAAAGCTCCATTACCTTAAAGAGCTTCCCCACTAAAATAGTCATAGCATGAACCAATGTGTACAAATCTGCAAATGATCACAGCCACTGAACTTAAGTTTTCATAGAACCTTTTTTTTTTATTGAGATAGATGTATATAAAGTAACAGGAAAATGAAGCTCTGTGCCATCAAACCAAATGAACATTAAGACATTTCATTGACAAGGCATATCTGGATGAAACCATACAAACATAGCCAACCTGCTTCAGACGTTCAATAAACTCGTGTTATTACAAATCAATAATAATTAGGCACAACAAATGTGTTAACAATATCGCAACAGCTGAGATTCCAAGACAGCCAGCTGCTCATCAGAATCACAAGTTGCTTGGCCCATGCTTGATTGCATTGGAAACATACAATGAGTTTATTGAACAAACGAGTGATGTAATGACCCAAGTGA
>Ga0315914_1009129_pt1 | contig 12899 bp, 8 predicted proteins | sample MpolenodulesMG_FD_203920 | JGI IMG/M metagenome (GOLD analysis project Ga0315914, IMG submission 203920) | Medicago polymorpha root nodule microbial communities from Los Angeles, California, United States - elongated nodules | ecosystem: Host-associated > Plants > Roots > Nodule | place: USA...
CTAATATAGGTCCGTCGAATTAGAGATGAGCCTAAAACGGTGAAGTAGTTTAAGTAGTAGAAGGGGAAGTAGAAGAGATATAGATAGGTAGTTCATGGCGGAGTGACAACGACGAGAGTAATCCCTTAGGGTATTTAAAAAGTATAATGTGTCAAGTCGATTACGAGAGTATAAAATAGGAAAGATATATAGAAGTGAAAAAGACGATGATGAGAGAGGATATGAAGTAGGTGCTTTTCGAGTAACTGACGAAGTCAAACTTAATCTCCGTAAACCAATGATGAGCTTAGGAGTATTGTTAATTGAAGGGTGAGAAAGTCATGGTAATCAAATAACTTAGGGCGGATGTTATATAAGAACATAAGAAGTGTAAAAACGAATAAAGAATATAGTGTAGTCGAATTAGGGGATCGTAGACGAAATGTAAGGAAGAATAGAGAGCTGTGAATTAATTAATGAAAGATAATAGGAATGATGATAGAGATGAATAAGATGGGAATCGATTAGAAGAGAGAAATTAAGATGAATAGGAAATCAGATAAGAGGTAATAGCTATAATGTTTGACGATAATAATAATGACCTGTATCGAGAGAATAAAACCTTGAATTATAATGAAGTCTTGGTGAGGGAAGTTTATGAAGTCGAAAGTAATGACGAGGTGCGATAATAACTTTAGATTAGAACGAGGTTCAGATTAGGAGAATGGCTGACGTATAAATGACGATGAATGTGAGGACGAAGTAATAAGATGTAAAGTCGCGTTAATGAGAAGAATAAGTATGAAGGAGTTAATGACAATGGTGATGTAGAACGTAGATGTAAAGAGAGGAGATGTTATGATAACGAATAAGTAAACAACTTAAGACTAAGAAATGAGGAATATGGTATGATATAATAATAAAGTATATATAGATCCTAGAATAGATGAGAAAGTAGAGTGTGTTTATGAGATAGATAATAAAATAAAATAGAGGGATAGTGACGTAGAAATGAGTCGCACGTAAGGGTTGGATTAATGAAGGGATAATGTGGTGATATAAATGTCTTGAGAGGAACAAAATGATGAGGAGTCTTAGGACTATAATGAAGAGTGATGATGAGTAATGTTATGTAAACTTATAAATACGTGCGATGAAAGTTGATGAGGTTTATATCATAAAGATGCCAAGAGTGATGATGTCTATATTACGATATGAGGACTGATGATGTTTATATTATAATGATGAAGAGAATGATGAAGTTTATTTCTAATAAAAGATGGGAGTGGGAGAGTTAAAGATCATAGAAATAAGAATAGGTGTTGTTTGTTTATATGGGTGATGAACTAGGAGATGTTTAAGGAGTATAAGGATGATAATGTTGACATGTGTTTTAGTTGATGAAGAAAATAAAGAGGTTTAAAATAATTATTGTGATGATGTTGTTGATGTTTAATAATATTTGGTGATGTAAGCGGTGATGGTTATATATGGTGATGTTTAGAGAGTATGGTGATGAAATGGTGAGAATATTTACAATTGGTGATGAAAATGGTGATGTTTAATTATGGTGATGTTCTTGTTTATGCTGTGGTGTTTTGCATATTAGGGAGACTCGTGCATTAATGAATGATTGTGTTGATCATGTGTTGATGCATATTTACTTGACGAGTCGGTCCCCATGCATGCATACTAGAATTGAGTCTAGGAAAAATGGTGATGAATTGGTGATGAAAAGTCCAGTAATATATCTGGCAATTTGGTGATGAAAAGTCCAGTAACATGTCTTTGGCAACTCGATGATGATAGACGTGGTACCACATTCATATAGGTCTTAGGAGGAGTCCATATGCATTTAAATGACGTACTTGTTCTTGATATTTTTAAATGTGAATTGTAATGTGATGGTGTGATATACGACATGTTGAGAAAGAATAATAGATGTTGATGATCTTGTAATCATTGAATATTGTTCTTATGATATTTCAATATTGTGAATGTTTCCTTATAATTTGTTATAGCTGGATTTTTCACCCCTTTCTTGTTGTTGTATTTATGGTATCTGTAACATCCTAAAATTTTAAATCAATATTCGAATGTAATTAAAAATATAAATCATAATAGTATCATTTTTTTTATACGCGACACAAAAAAAATGGTGCACATAGCAGTTTTTTTTAGAAAAGAAAAAAAAAGCTTTCTTTCTCCCCACGTTTCTCAAAATATGTTTCTAATAAAAAGAAAAAAATAAAAATAAAAATAAAAAACATAAAAAAAAGATTTATTGAAGAAAGAAACCGTACAAATATTTTACAAAGTTGGCTTCTTGAATTTATCAACCACACTCTTTCTCTTCTTATAAATACACTATACCTGGCTTCACTAAACACACACCACAAAACTCTCTTCTCTCTAAGAAAATCAGGTGATATTCCAACAACTTTTGAAGAATCCGAAGGTAAGGGGAATTACTACTAATAAGTTTTAAAGATTTTGCATAAGTTATGTGCTTAAGTGATTATATGTGAGTAAATAACTCTACTTGTGAGAGTTAATTTCTCGATGATGTGGTAATTTCTAGCGATCAAGTACATGTCAAAGGACATCGACTTATATGTGTTTTAGTTAATATAATTAGGAGTTTTTGAAAATATAATACATAAGTAGAAGAAAAAGTTTTGTAAATGATGAATTGATTAGATTGTTCTATTATGTTTATTTGGCATTATTCTTGTGTAAGTAAATGAGTATATAAATTAAGTGTTAAGTGATTTCCATGAGCGAAATTAGTTGGAAATATATGATTAAAAATGTCGATTATGGTTCGACGCGATAATTTGTAATGTTAATCGTGATTAAAAACTTCTCTTAAAAAGAAATAATCTAAGAGAGAAAGTTGTATCTCACCTTATTAATTTTATGGTATCAACTTAATAAGACCTTACTCATAGATATGTTGTAAAGGGAAAGAAACTTAAGAATGCCAAACTATGATCACTAACTTAAGTACATAGACATAGAATATATAGTTATACTATACGTGTAGGTGATTCTTAAAAATAAATGCATATGTGCTGTTTAACTAGGCAACATGAATTATTCCTTGTTGAAATCTCATGCGTGTACATCAATAAATAAAAAGAACATGTACTAGTTTAATTGAACTACCTAAATTCTTACTTGCTGCTGGAATTTCTATGCTTATACATAAATGAAAAAGGACATATGCTGGTTATTAATTGTCGAGTTATTATGTACTGGCTTAACCGAATTACCCAAATTCTTACTTGCTGGAACTTCTATGCTTATACATAAATGAAGAAGAACATATGCTGGTTATTATTTGTTGAGTTATTATGTACCGGTTTGAATTACATCATTGTACTAATTGAATGACTGATTTACATCACTGTACTATTGAATAAAAATTCAGAAGTAGCTAATCAATTTTATAAACATAATGGTTAATTGTTTGACATTGTTGAGTTGAGTATGAGTGTTTTGTCTTGTCTAGAAAGTAGGACAATTAAGGAGCTATAACAGGTCCCTATACACTCAGGTGTAGATGAGAATGAGGATAGTTATGGTTTGGTTACTTTGAGGACCTATCGAAGGCACTTGTGTTTCGAACGCCTATCAATAGTTGGGGATTGCTTCCCGGCTGAAGGTATTCTTACTACCAGACACGGTGAGCCTGACAAAACTAGACTATTTATGATAAGGTAGTGCGATCGGACTAGAATGATTAGAGTTTAAGCATATCTTGCTCATAATACTAATAATCATGATATAGTTGCCGAAACGGCCTTATGCTCATTAGAGTGGAATCTCCATGGAGTAGTAAATTGTGAAAAGAAAATAAACTAGAGTCGAGAGAAAAGTCAAAAGAGTTCATGCATGTGTCATGTTGAATGTCAAACTATTAATTCTAATTTGACATTTTAAAAGATAGTTCTTTTATAATATGCTTTGTAATTGTTGGACAGTGAATGAAAAGAAAAATATTATATCTATGTAATTATCATATTATCTGGTAGTATATATTATTTTCTTTTTCCTTATGTAATAAATCACGTGGAAAACTTGTGTACGAGTAATTCACCCTTCTTTGTTTGTATTTGTATCTTGTTTTTTTTTTTTTGGGTATGTTCGGACGTTTTTATAGATGATGCCCGGAGGACATTTAGCTCATTCGGGGACCCGCTGAATCGAGTTCATTGAGGATCCTTTGAATGACGTTTGGGAAATAAATCTAGCAACCCAAACGTTGTACTTTACCGGTCTTGTTCGGATTACTACAAGACTTGGAGGCCAGCCTACTAGAGCTATTGTTACTCATGAGACTATAGAAATAATATTACCATTGTAGAGGTTGTACTTGGCTCTTCATGACATGGGTGTTGTCCCACCTAGACCAGTAGGACCAGAGCCACATGAGCCCTTTGTTCATCATGTTGAGGATCCCGTTGGAGTTGTTGAGAATGGAGCAGGAAGAGGCATTGTAGCCGAGGAGGAGGATCCAGATGAGGATTTGGAGGATGGAGAGTTCATTGGGGGAAACCCTAATGACCATATTTAGATATGATTGCTAGTATGCAGGAAAGAGTTTAAGAGTGCTAATTAGTTTGTTGTGTACTTAAATGTCTCTTAAAACTCTATTATTTTGGATGGTAGTCAGCCTTGGTGACATAGTAGGACTGATGTGGTATGACTAATGCATTATGACTCTAGCTAGATGGTAATTATGCTTTGTTTATATTAGGTCTCATGAAGACTTATGGATCACTTTAAAAATATTCGCTATGATGACTTTATCCTTATGAGCCTTAGGCTTAGACCGAATAATATCTATATATTATGACTATGTGTGCTATTTATATTCATATTTTATTTAGTAACAAATCCTTTAAGAAAATAAAACGATACAAATAATGTTCAAGAAAAAAAAATGTAATTGAGACATAGATGAAAATAATATTATTAGTCAATTACATACACAATATATCCCAAAAAGAGCACCATCAGTGCTATACTATATCCAAAAGGAACATTGTTATTACTATACTATATCGATCCAAAAAAGAAGCACTATATCCAAAAAAGAACACATCAATACTCAAGAGTTAAGTTTTTTTATTTTTTTTGAAAATTTGGTATCCAATCCAAGAGTTAAGTTATTTTAGTTAACATTAATTGGAAAATATCAGGATAAGTATCGGTGTAGGATGATTATCGGATACTCTCCTGATACGTATTGGGAAGTATCAGATAATTATTTTTTTAAAAAAATAAAATTTAATCTTCGGATACTCTCCTGATACGTATCGGGAAGTATCAGACAGGTATCAGTGTAGGATACGCTGGGAATACGATACGTTATCCATTTTGAAGTATCAGGGCTTCACAACTAAGAGGTAACAATGATGTCAAATTCGTATCGATCAAAGGAAAGAAAAAAAATTCTACTGCGAGTTTATCACGATTTCTCTTCATGATCTTTACCACTTAAATCCTTGAGAAAACTCTTGATTTTGAGCTATCAAATTTAATTCCTCAACAATCTTTCACGATCATCAACATTTGGTGAAGTTTAAGGAGAAAAACCTTAAGTTTCCAACTTGAAGGCGAAAGATTATCCAAATTTTTCCTTTAGAGTCCAATTGCCCTTAATTGTAGAACCCTAGAAAATATCAATCTAATGTACAATGATTTTACCTAATTAGAATAACCCTTAAAAATCAGTATCGATTTGAATGTCTATGTTTTCAAAGATATGAGAGCGTTTGAGAGAATAGATTGAGAAAATTTCATTGTTTTTCAAAATGATGAGTAATGGCTTATAAAACTTTTGAAAATAGAAAAAGTCAACTCATTAAAATGTAATGTAAACAACATATAAATCGATTCATATGTTAAAAATGTTTCAAGAAAAAAGCCAAGTAAATTGATTTACATCAGCAAAGAGATATACCTTTTCAAACCCTTGTAACACTAAATCGATTATTTAGAAAAAAATAAAAGAATCTTTTGAAAATGGACTTATAAATGTTAATCAATTTATATGGATAGAAACTTATCAAAACAAATTTTTCTATACCATATAGTAATTTGATTTACACAAGTTAAAATCTTTAAAATCGAATTTTGGGATTACGAAGGTATACCGTTTTAAATCCTACAAACTTAGTTTTTCATATCTAATCAAAACCTAGATAATTCTAATTAACACCGAAGACTTATGAACCGTTAGATGAATCAAGCAGTTCAGTTCTTGACATGTGTTAAATTCTTTCCGTTTTTCATTTTATTAATGAAAAAAGCTTGTCTCGTGGCCGTAAGTATAACTCAGTTGGGACAATACATTATTATATGCAGAGCCGATTCGAACTCCGGACACCCACTAAGGTGAATTCCAGCCACTACCTACCTGAAAAAAAAAAAAAAAAAAAGAAGAAGCTTAAAACATACCCATTGCCTGACCTGTTGCTACCTTGCAACCCGCCATCGTCTTGCCGCACCGCCGCCGTCCTGCTGCCACCGTCTCCGTCGTTAGTCGCAGAAAAACTTCGAGAAGTGAATCACAGAACCTGCCTTCCCTTTCTTTTCTACTGTATGTGCAATTTCAACAACCTTAAATCCTTTATTAAGTTTTTGTTTAATATGGATTTTGATTAATGATGTTTAATTAAGCGATTTTAGGATGAGCTCTTATCATAGAAGTGCTTATGCATAAGCTATTTATATAGAAAAAGATAGAATAAAATCAAATCGTTTTCATGTAAGCTATAAGTTGTTTTCATAAGTTATCCTGGAGAGCTTATGAAAGTTTAGTCATTGTTGTTTATTTATTTATTTGTTTGACGAGATATTGAAAATGTTATTTATTTTCAATTTTCAATAGTATCTGTTCTGGTCTTGATCCTTCCAAGTTTCGTATTGCAGGCTGAAAAATGGAGGCATTAATGCAATGTTATGGGGATGGATCTTCTGATTCAGATTCTGAATCTTCTCCTTCAAATCCAACCTTAGCTTACTCAGAAGGATTTGCGCCGTTGCCATCCCGGGCAACAAACATTCGTGAACCACTTCACAAAGCCTGCGTCCAGCCCTTGCCGCCACCTCCTATTGCGCTCCTTCAGCCTCCAAATTTTCTTGGTATGCTGGGTTTTAAGCTGATTTTCTTACTCTTACAAGGATAAAAGATAATTAAAATATGTTCCTTGCGGATAGGTTTAGAATTTAGGTTATTAATTAGAAAATAATAATATTCTGATTTTGCACCAACCTCATATTTTTCAGAATGATGATAATAACCTCATATTTTTCAGAATGATGATGATCAAAACATTGATAAGACCTGATTTTCTTACTCGTATATTTGAAGTTCTTTGCATCAGCAATCAAATAAATAATCAACTCTTGTTTATATGTGGCAATTGCATATGATAAGTGCCTTTTGATGATGAATGTTCATTGTTGTGATGAAGGGCCTCAAGATATTCAGATAAGCCAGACAACTAAAGTTAGGAGCTTCCCTCATGTTGATGGTAACTATGCCTTACATGTATACATACCAAGTAAGTTAACATTATCTTAGTGTTGGAAAACACTTTTCTGTTTTGTCATACAGTGGTTATGGTATTTTAGAGATTTAATTTAATTTTACATGCATTATTTGTCTATGATTATGCCATGCATTTAGATTTACCTGGGAATTGGAAGACCTGTATGTCAGCATGTAAATTAGTTGGGAAATTAACCATCACGTTTGTGTTAAATATATGATCCGACAACTTTATGCTTTATATGCTATTTGATTTTCTTGTTTATCAGCCATTCTTGCTTTCTTTGCAACATGAATGTTTAATCATCATTTGTAACCAGGTTAAGGTGATCTTAAATTGGCCTGCAATTGTTCTTTGAAGTTATACGTTCCTGTTTGGACTGTTATTGCATGTTTTGATCCACATTTGAGGCAGATAGGTATTTTGAACCACAAACTTGATTAATAATATTTTTGAAATGTTTGGGTGTTCTGAAGTAGAATTACTTTTGCCTTGAGACGTTGGTCACTAAGTTTTGAAAAGTCACCAAGTCTTGCATCAAAATTTCTTAGAGTACAAACAGTTCACTTCACTTCGAAGTCAACTTTAACAAGATCAATTTACAGAGTTAAGTTCTTTCAAAACAATATTTGAAAAACTCGGACTGTTAGTTGAGGGAATTTAGAGTTAGTTAGTTGGAACTGAGACTATTAGAGATAGTAAGTGCATCAAATCATTTAAAGTAATACCCTGGAGTCAAATTTCAAAGGTGGTTGGGGTTTGATTTCATTCAATCATTTCTTTGTGCAATCTAAATCTATTCAAACCTATCTCAATTGATTCCTCAAGCTCCATTGAGCCCTGAAAAACTCATTCGGATGGTCTGATCACCTACAGGATCTAGAAATGCATAATTTGTTATTCTTTAAATTTGACGATACACCTTTTTAAGATTACATGTAATGAATTTGTTGACGTTCAATGTGATATTCTTGAAGCTAATTGATTCAAAAGGTTTTATCCCGTCGAACGCTTAGGTCATGTTTAGCCACTGCTTGCAAGACTATTTAATGTTTGATGTCATACCTGTACTTCCATGTTACTTTATAATGCTTGAGTAGACTTGACAATGCTATAAAATTTGTTCAAAAGTGTTCCTGTGTTAAGATGCAGTGACTTTGGACTCAGACTGCAATTGTTCTGTTTCAGTTAATATTTCATCTTCATCGAAAAAAGAAGTAGCCGCTTTCTTGAAGAAAATCTCATCTCTGCATCCAAGTCTTTGTGCCGTTGATGTTGATGTCCCACTTAACGTCCTCTGTAAGAATGACGAGAAGCTTGAACAAGTTTTACTAGGAAGGGAGTTTCACATAAGTTTGGGAAGAACTGTTCCAATACGAGTACATCAGATTGACTCAGTGGTCTCAATGCTAAAGCAGAAGCTTCAGACGCAACCCTTGTAAGTTTTTATTCTTGTTTTGTTCAGTTTTGAAAAATTGAACGGCATATTTTTTGTCAACCTGTTTACCTGATTGTTGCCTTTAACTTGTCATTTTGAGCAGCTACTGGATCGACTTTGACAAATGGGTGGTTTTTGTTAATGATGATCGCACACGCACCTTCCTCTCAGTTGAGGTTGTTCACGGTGGGCTTGTAGAGGTATGATTCATAACTGTTTCTTTTCCAATTTTTACGCCTCTATATTTATTGTGTTAGTACATATGCAAGTTGGATTTTTATATTGTATTGATTGATTGATTGATGCTTAATGTGTGTCACGAGTGGACCAATATTCATATTTTTCCTTTTTTTAATAGAACTTCTGATATATAATATTGTTGATGGTAAAGTAATAGGGGGCTGAGACTTCCTATTAGGAGAGCGTATGGTAGTAGAAATAGGAAGGAAACAGGGGATCAGAACTATACATAATTGTAACAGTTGTTTGGAGTAGCGTCAGTAAGAATAAAAGGGTGGTGAGGGGAATTGAAAAGGATATGAGAATAGAGAAATTGATTGTGTTTTTCATTTTAGTTTTTAAAACAGCTACTATCTATTTTAACTTTTAAGTTTTAAAACAAGAAAATAAGAAACAGTTTTAGAAAATATGTTAAACAGACAAGTTTTCAGCTTTTTATTTTTTTAAAGCTTAAAAACAGATTTAATAAGGGAATCAAACAGGCGTCTCTTGACACTAAGAATTCTGTTATTTCTGACCTAAGTGTTCTTGATTCTTCATTCAATTCAGTAAATATATTCAATTTTTTATCTTCTCTTACCGTCCAGTCCTTATTATAAAGTATTGGGTAATTGAAATCGGATTATTGGTAATGGAATTGTGAGAAGTTTGGAGAAGTTGTGTTTGGAAGCTGAACATGGGTGTTTATACAATGCTTATTATATTTGTAATTCAGCATTAGTGTTCCAGGACAACATTGAATTAACCAAGGTTCAAATGGAGGTTTTTTTAGAAGCCTCCAAGATGAAATCTGTTACTATATGCTTTGGAATTTCGAGGGCATCACTCTTATTTTGACCTTACACAGAAACTTGCACAGAATAGGAAAAGAGTAGAGATGAATTCAGAATATGTGGAAAACAGAGTTAACACGTTTGTGTTTGTTTTACATTCATTATCAAATATTCAATTTACATTCATATTTTTTTTTTGGTGATCGATTCGCATTCATTCTTTCAACTTACTGGTTGTACACTTGTACTTATTTCAACTTGTTTACAACAATAGCAACAACACTTTCTCGTAAAGCGGGGTCAGTTACATGGATCAAATAATGCCATGATGCCCTAGCCTGAGTTAAATCCTATGATAGACCTTTGAACTGAACTCTATACCTCTGTTAATAGTTTGTCATATAGTTTTCCTTGGTCTTCTTGTACATCTATTTCTTGGGACATCCTCCGTCATGTCTAACCCTTTGTCGAGTCTTCTACATGTGTGTCTAAACAACCTTGCACAAAATTCAACCATCTTTTCTATTGCAATGAAGTTTCGGTAATCTTTTCTTGAGTAATCTCTCGTCTATCATAATATTCTCATCTTTGCTATGGTAGCATACTTCCAATTTTAGCCCTTTACCGTCCAACATTTATTTCATAATTGCATGTTTTATAGTTGTGTGGTATAATTTTCCTTTAAGTAGTAGTATTTTTTTCTTGAACCCTAAAGCTTATATCATCATATATCTCCACGTCATTTTATTTGATGGATCTAAGGTACTTGAAACACAAGACTTGTGATATGGTGTGTTTTTCAATTTTCAACTCTAAGCTAAGCTTTGTGTATCTCTAACTTGCATTTTATTTATTATATTATACTCTTAAGTGAAAATCAAGTGATTCCGAGACTTGTTTATATCTCTCTGACTTTTCTTTCATTTTCTCTTATTCCGATTAATATCTGCTTTTTTAGTCTTCTAAACTAGTACTCTCTTTTTGTTGCCACATAAAATGTGTTTTTCTTTTCTATTGATTTCAGATAAGGAAGCAAATTGAAGCAGTCAATGCAATTTACAAACTTCATAATCTTCCTGAATTTTACGAGGTCAGTGTTTGTAAACCACGACTTGGACTTTGAAGAACACTGAATGGCCAAACTGTTTTTGAAAATCAGCAGTTTATTAGGGCCTGGTATAATTCTGGTGTTATTTGTTTCTATTTTCACTCAGAGAATACATTATGGAATTTTCCGAAAATTCATTTAAAAAATAGATTGAATATTTAAAAAAAAAATCAAAAAAATGTTCAGTGTTTCTGGAAATGCATTCTCTCTAGGTAGCTTTCATCTTCTTTCCATCACAACTAAAAAAGAAACTTCATAAGCAAAATTTTCCAACCACTCGCATACAAAGTAAAAGTTGAAAATGGAAATTAAAAATGTTGTTAGAAAGTAAATGAGTCTCAATGGTTTTATGGACCAAGAATGTGTTGTTTCAGAAGTATTACTTCTATCATCATTGCTATCAGATATTTTTCTTTACTAGTACTAAAAACTTGAAGTATTTTGTACAGGATCCACGTCCTCACATTTCGTTAGCATGGTCATTGGGCGACACCGCCGATTCCCTGAAGAAAGTTGTGGATGACGAAATCAAGAAATGTGTTACTGGGAAATCATTGAAGAAATGTATTTTTACCTATCAATTCAAAGGTATCGAATGTAAGATTGGCCAGAAAACATACAAAATATGTAAAATTTCAGATAGATGATAATGTTGCATGGTTTATAGAGTAGTGGATCTGCCAAAATATTTATGGTTGCATCCAATTCTATTCTATATAGACTGATGATGAATAATTTAGTGTTGTGTAATGTATAACTTGCTTCTTTATCCTTAAAGAAATGATATTTGTACAACTATTTTTGTACAACTTTCTCTCTCATACTCACATTATCTTCTTATTCTCTCTCTTCTTTTTTCTCTCTCCATTGTTTTTGACCAATGAGAAGAGAGAACAACAAGGTTGTTTCAAAAGTTGTACCAAAATAGTTGTTCAAATATCATTGCTCTTATCCTTACTGGTTGTGTAAATTGTACATCAAATTGGGATGCGCATAAGAATCACAATAATGACTGCAATCTCAACTAGGTTGACACCGTAGCCATTGCATGAAATAGACCTAAATTTCATTATTTTCTTCTTCTTTAAAGAGGCAAGAATGAATTATATTACCACAAACCAATAAGTCCCTCCCCACAAGGTGTGAGAGATAGAACTTACATGAAAATCGATAGGTACATTAAAGTGTCAATAAAGAGAGAAAATAGAAGAAATTAAAAAACAGGTGACAAACAGAAAGTGGGGTTAAGCTTCCATAATTGATAATCAAAGTCAAACAGGACATATTTTGATTTCAACCATTGGTAAAAATGAAACTTTACTTTTTCACTTAACGCTTGCAGCTGCTTCTCTTTTTCTGAGAAATAAGCTTATTTCTCTCCTTTCAAATCACTCACACCACCACTAACTAAATAATATGAAACACCTTCCAAAATTGTATGGAAAATCCATCTAACCTTCCAAATTGAACAATATGATCTCGTTAAGAACCTTGATTAAATATTGATATAAGAAAATAAATAGATAAAGTAAATCTGAGTCACAAACCCGACTTTGAACTTATTTGAATCTAAAATTAGAATTAGCATTCGTATTTGGTTTTTTTTTTTTTTTTTATAGTTTCCTCTTCTTTCACTAAAAGTAATTCTATTTGTGTTGGATATTAAATGTGAGTATCTACTAATCTCAATCTCCACATTGATGGAGTTTAATCCCTTACTCTAGACTCAACTCTCATTGGTATACACACACTTAAAGGAATAAACGTGCCATTAAAAAAATATTTAAACCATCTTA
>Ga0315914_1009133_pt1 | contig 12893 bp, 3 predicted proteins | sample MpolenodulesMG_FD_203920 | JGI IMG/M metagenome (GOLD analysis project Ga0315914, IMG submission 203920) | Medicago polymorpha root nodule microbial communities from Los Angeles, California, United States - elongated nodules | ecosystem: Host-associated > Plants > Roots > Nodule | place: USA...
AATTGAAGTAAAATAATTCAAAAAGGAAATAATATTTAAATAAAACTAAATCAAATCTAAATAAAATAGACTCAAATAACATATTAAAAACACTAATTTATTGACTCATCAGTATCGCGATGAATGTGATCAATGGTTGACAGTTGGTATTTGTTTTACCAAAGTGTCTAACAAACTTTGCAACTGCAAAAGGTGGCCAACTAAAACAACGAAATGGTGTCGACCATTGGGGAAAAAGTATTGATGGAACATGAGAAATGTTTATAAAAAATGCCAATGTTCTCCTTCATTGATGAGAGTTGCGTCGTCGAAAATGGCATTTTTAGGGGGCATTTGTTAGCTTGTAAATTTGACAGGCTCATTTAATATGGTCGACATTTGTTTGACTTTTTTACTTTGTAGGAATCGAAAAGCTTTCTCATTTCAATTGGAGAATCTCGACGAAGCTTTAAGCCTAAGGCGCATAATCAGAGTTTCGACGAAGTAAGACTGAAAGAGCAATTTCGCGTCAAAAACAAGCAAAAGGCAGAAAGCACGATTTCAAGCAATGAGGCGGTTTCCTTTTAGTGGAAAACGTGGGACAAGTAGTTGTCCAAGATAGAGGAAGTGCTAATTATGGGCTTAGTGGTTCACCATCTAGTTTTTTAGTATAAATAGTAGTTTCCAAGCCAGAAAGTGGGTCGCAAATCATATACAGAATTCTACAACACTCAAACTACCGGCGTCTAGGGAAACGAGTTATACAGAATGTATGTAAACTGATTTGTAGACCACCCCTTTTATTTTAATGCATTTGCATTTTACCTTTTCCTTGAGTTTACGTGCGTAAACTTACTTTTATCTTGCTTTATTTTAAGCTTTTACTTGCCAACTCAAACTTGTCGAATGACCGTGCCTTTTCATTCAGACCTATCCTGCTCTGTAAGCAACCTGACTGCATCTTGTGGTCTTTTTTCAAAACCTTTTCCTATAAAAAAAACCTTTGCAAAACAGTCTTGAGATTTCTAGTTAGATCTCGCTTGTAATAATTAGAAGTAGCCCCTGTTTGCCAAAATCACAGGCAAACACCCCTCTCTGTGCAATGCTTGTGATGTTTATATAGGGACAAATTAGGGTTGTGAGGAATTTCTGTTGGACAAAAATACCCTTAAAGGGACCCTATGCTTGGACAGATTGGACACTTTGGACAAAAATCGGACTAAAGGACTAAAAAAAAAAAGAAAACTGAATAATAGTTACATGAATAAAAAATTCAAAAATACTTAAATAAATAGTAAAAATGAAATCAAATAAAATAAAATGAAATAAAAAACTAATAAATAAAAAATTAATATAATAAAAACATAAAATTGTCCCTTCGGAACAAAATATGAGGTACTTCAAAGTAACCTCCCTACCGAAATTTCGTCTGAAACGACGAAACTTCTCGGCTTTAGAAGATGAGTAAATTATTGAAAATAAAATTGGTCAAAAAATGGGGTATGATAAATGCCCCTATTTAAGTTTCTTCGTTACGGAGATTTGAAAATGAAAGTTTTAATTCGACGGGTCGAAGAGACATAAATAAAGAGTACACCAGTTTTGACCAATTTTGACTGTAGAATGCTAGTGAATGCAATGCTATGAATGTTTGCGATGCAAGTATGAATGCAAGACGACAAAGATGACCCGACTGAGGAAAAACAACGAAAAGGATACCCAAGCTCGTTAAAGAAAGGGATCCAACTCTGCTGGGGATAAAGCAAGTTCACTGGGGAATAAATGAGAGGAAAAAGTTGTTCTAGTGACATTTCTCGACTAGACACACTAGGGATGACACGGTTTGATAAGATAAGGATTTGCAAGCTATCTGCTTGACTTTTGACAGTTTTCCAGAATCTATTGGGCTTCAAAGGTTTTGCCAGAATACACTGGCTTAAAAGGGTTTGCCAGAATATACTGGGCTTAGAAAGGTTTTCAAGAATAGACTGGGCTAAAAGAGATTTGCCAGAATACACTGGGCTTAAAAGGCCTGCCAGAATACACTGGGCTTAAAAGGTTTAAAAGGTTTGCCAGAATACACTGGGCTTAAAAGGTTTGATAGAATACACTGGGCTTAAAAGGGTTTACATCTCTTGAACGGACATACCGCGGATAGCATTTGAGAAATAGAAATAATTGTAAGTTGTTGGTTTGTAGAACTTCTCACTTGAAATGTGTTTGATTGGTGACATCTTTGGACTAGACACCATTGGGGATGACACTTTTGAGGAAATGAAGGATATTGCAAACTAATTGTTTGTGGCACCTACCATTTGAAAATATGTTTGATTGGTGACATCTCTGGACCAGACACACTGGGGATGACACAACTAAAAATTTGCAAGCTATTCGCTTGACACAAGAGTATTTGCAGGCCATTAATCTGACTTAAAAGTATTTGCAAGCTATTAACCTGACAAAAAGGGTATTTGCAGGGTAATAACCTGGATCAAAAGGTATTTGCAGGCTATTAGCCTGGCTCAAAGGTAGTTGCAGGCTATTAACATGGCACAAAGGTAGTTGCATGCTATTGACCTGGCATAAAGGTATTTGCAGGCTATTAACTTGGCACAAAAGGTATTTGCAGGCTATTAACCTGGCTCAAAGGGTATTTGGAGGGTATTAACTGGCTCAAAAGGTATTTGCAGGCTATTAACCTGGCACAAAGGTATTTGAAGGCTATTAACCTGGCACAAAAGGTATTTGCAGGCTATTAACCTGACTCAAAGGTATAAAAAGGTGGTTGCAAGCTATGCGCTTGGCACAAGAAGATAAAAAGGTGGTTGCAAGCTATTCGCTTGGCACAAAAAGATGAAAGGTGGTTGCAAGCTATTCGCTTGGCACAATGAGGAGTGAGAACCGAACTGAAGAGATATAGTTTAACAAGACTATGGGTGACTAATGGAATCATGTATGAATGATGCTGTATATATGTTGTGTATGTGTGAATGTACAAATGTATGAGTATATGAATGCATGAATGTATGAATGTACAATTGTATGACTATATGAATGTATGAATGTACAATTGTATGACTATATGACTTTGTGACTGTATATAACAGGTGAAATTGACAAAACAAGACTGGACAAGTAAGATGGGAGGTGGACGGACATCGCAGTACAAACACTCGACAATCTTCATTGGGGATGTTACCATTGGAGAAGGATCAAACCAACTGATGAGGTAAAGCCCGTTAAGGTGTATTAGTTGATGGCGAAGTAAAACATTTCTTGAGGATAAAACCCATCAATCAGAAGTCTTGCAGAAGTCGCCATTTGTAAATCAACATAAGGTGTATTCTTCCATTTGACCCATTTGAACTGTGATGTCATGTCTTTGTTTTTTTTTTTGTTTTGAATCCCTAACTTTTGGATGGACCGCCCTTTTGGATTTTCAGTCCATCGGGACGCTCATTTTTGCTTAAGTCGCCCTTTCGGGTTTTCGACTTAGCGAGCTTTTTTTTTTTTTTTTTTGACAGAGGTCTTCTCACGGACTTTGGTCATACTTATCTGGCAGAGTTTAACTGTTCTTGAGACGGATGTTGATGTTTGCTTCTCCTACTCACGAGTTCAAAGAAGATGTTTTTCAAAAGACATGAAAAAGTTTTAAAAATTTTTTTTTTGAAAATTTCTGCTTTAAGTATTAATATCAAAAATAGAAGAAATTTTGTAAATAGAATAAATGAGAATTTCAAATAAATGGGAATAGGCTCAAATTAAATTGATTGAGTGGCGACCGACCAATGGCGTGGCTCCACGGATCTTTAAAAAGTGTGGAAAATGGTAAATATATGTGAAAGGTGCATTGAACACAGTAACCGCTATTCTCCCTAACAACTCTGAATTCCACCGTTCTGAGTCTTTGATTTGCAGATGCTTCGAGTTGGAGGTCTTTTGACAGCTAAAGTGCCCTAAGTGAGTGATGCCTGGTCTGATGCATGGATCGCCCTTTCAGGTTTCAACCTATTAGGATAATCATTTTTTGTTTTATGTCTCTAATTTTTGCCTGGACCGCCCTTTCGGGTTTTCAGTCTAGCGAGACGCTCTCTTTTGCCTAAGCCGCCTTTTCAGGTTTGCGACTTCACATGACGTACAAGTTCATCACCATCCTTTGTAATTAAACATTCCTTTGCCCCTGGAGTTTGGTTGAAAAGATACAATATATTCTGAACAAAAAAAAAACTTATTAACAAACCTAGGACTTTAAACCAAGTCATTCCTCATTTCTTTTTCCAAATCAAATTTCAATCAATTTTTAATGATACTTAGACTTGGTTTTACTTCAATTAAAATTCAAGCAAATCACATTTTATTCTTCTATGCCATTTCAGCCTCTTTTCCTCAAACATTTTCAAGAACAATCGCATCACATTTTATTCTTCTATGCCATCTCGGCCTCTTATCCTCTCAAAAACTTTTTTCCAAACTTTCAAATCAATTATAACCAATCACTCGGCTTTTTACCCCGAACTACATGATTTTGATCCCATTCGGGTATGTAGGCAAAAGACTTTGTCTTTCCAAATCAATAAAATAACAAAAACATTTTTCTTTCTTTTCACTCATCATTTTAGTCTTTTTTACACTTAGGCATTTATTTACAAGCAAGTAATAATTTTAGCATAAGATAATTAAAAACAAGACATTTCTAGAGTACTATAGACGTTTAGGGTGCTAATACCTTCCCTTAACGTAACCAACCCCCAAACCTTTAATTTCATAATATAGGGTTTATTCGAACTTTTTCCTCTTTCCTTGGAAAAGTAAAAGCTCGATGGTGAGTCTAAAATTTGTGAATCAACGCTAACCAATAGCTTGATATCCGAAAATCACCGCGGCAACTGTATATAATACTATTGTATCCCTTGCTATCCCTTACTATTGCTAGGCCAAATTAGTCTATAATTTAGCTGTTTGGTTAGGAATATGAAATTTCAACTATCTATTATGTTACTTTCATGCACTATTGTTTATCACAAAATAATAGGTACTCTAGAGAGAACTTCAACTTGGCCATGTTTACTACAATATTAAAGGACATTATATTTATACCTATACTTTTAAGGAGTAGTGTTAGTTTTATTATAATAAACATAATTTTTTGGAATGCTAACCGCAGACAAGTTATCACAAAATACTTGGCATTGTGCTTATAGTACTTGGGCAATACTCAACTAAAAATACATATGATAAAATAACCAATACCAATCAGAAGTCGGTGCATCTATACGAAGATTACAAAAACTGGAAAGGTAAACTGGGGGCGCCGTTTAAGGTACGCGACCCTAATGGGTCTTGCATGGTGCGCTACCTGCTTTGACAAGTTTTTTTTATTTTTTATTTTTTATTTTTTAAGCTTACTATGTAAGTGTACATTTACAAATATACAAGATGTGGTTGTAACCCATTTGTTTGTCAGATTATCTGACCTAGTTTTATATATCATGTTTTTAGCAAGCAATGGATGAGATTAGACATGAGAATGATGTTGATGCTTAGGGACATATGTGTGGTTGCTTGAGCAGTTATTTGTTGTAATGAAGGGTAGGACTCCCGTATCCGTAATAACAGATGGTGATATAGCAATGAGGAATGCGATCAAGAAAGTTTTTCCCAAGAGTTATCATAGGTTATGTGCATGGCATCTCCTACGAAATGCAATGACCAACATTGGTAATCTTGATTTCATCCCATTTTTTAAAAGATGTATGCTAGGTGATCATGAAGTTTGGAAATTTGAAAATCTCTGGAATGAAATGGTTGAAAAGTTTGGTCTTCAAGAGAACAGATGGATAAAATTTTCTGGTCAAATGACTTTAAGAGTCATTATGATTGGTTGTTGACTAACTCAACAATTTCCAACCACTTTAATTTCCACATTTAATATATTGTATTAAGAATTAATTCAATTGGAGTTGACAATACGTTTGATTTAAATTTTTTTAATTATATTTAAATGATAATTAATAATTTAACACCATCAAACTTCATAATATTTAATGTATCTAAAATGTAAAATTTTGCTTATAGTGATCAAAGAGAGTAATTAATAAACTACGAATAATTCATAAAAAAGGTTCATTTTTGCTTATAATAATGACCGAACGGTCTATATTTAATTCTAGAAAAATTTGCAAGTTTGAAAATATTTTTTTGAATCTTCAGATAGAACCAATGTCAGTCTTATATTTAGGTTTTTTTTGTGGTGGCAGGCATTCGAACCCTGGACCTTGCATATATTATGCATTGTCCTTACCAACTGAGCTAAGCTCACGGGGACAGTCTTACTTTTAGGTTTTAAAGTTGCTTTATTGTTGAATGCATTGATCATTAAAAATATATAACAAAGGAAGAAAATAATTCGCTAATAGAAAGAAAAAAATATATTAAAATACTGGCTAATTTTTTTAATCAATTTTATAAGAAAAAATTATGAAGCATTGATCACAAAAATAATTCAAAACTGACTAATTTTTTTAAATAAAATAATTTTTATATTGTTTAGAATTAACTTTTTTTACAAAAGAAATCACGTTTTTCTTAATCAAAAGAAGGAAAAGATTTTATAATTTTTTTTGACAAGATTTTATATATTTTTAAATAGCATGAATTATACGAGTGATATTTATTATGTTAATTAGCAAGTACTAATCAGTATGTTAATTAGTTGGGGGAAAAACGTTTTTGGAACTATTCAGCAGGGAATTAATTTTTTTTTTTTAAAGATTAACAAGGAAATAATGGTAGCCTCGTATATAGATGGAGTTTCAAATTAAAAATATTTAAATATAGAACTAAAGTCGATCTTAGGAAGATTCACATAGAACTAATGTCAGTCTTATGAAGGTTCAAATATAACTAATGTCAGTCTTATGAAGATTCACATATAACTAATTTCAGTCTTATGAAGATTCGCATATAACTAACTAAAGTCAGTCTTAAAAAGATTCACATAGGACTAACTAAAGTCGTCTTACGAAGATTCATATAGAACTAATGTCAGTTTTATGAAGGTTCACATAGAACTAAAGTCGTTCTTATGAAGATTCAGATAGAACTAAAGTCAGTCTTATGAAGATTCAGATAGAACTAAAGTCGATCTTATGAAAAAATTTGTAACCTTTATGGTTTAGGGACAAGTTAGGAATGTATTACGAAAAGAAGACATATATATGTCTAGACTTATTGGTGTTTTTAACCAGATGCAACTGGATTTGAAATCTTTCTCCCTGACTTATTATGTCTTGATCATTGATTTGTAACTGTTCTATTAATTGTTTAGGATCATTTATTGTGTTGCGGCTGATGTTTTTTCTGGTGTGGGGGTTGACTGTGTGCGTGTAACTGACTGGTTTCCCCCTTCTGTTTAGCTGTTGTGCTGCATTTTTTTAGGGCTTTAAGGTGTTCAGCTTCTTTTTGGGTGGTCTTGTAGGGTGGTTAGTTATTAGGTTCCTTTGGTATACGGAATTTTTGGGTTGTCTCGAGTGGGTGTTCTGCATATATACGACACATTTGTAACTTATCCTTGTTTGCCTTTGGTCTACATGTGTCTTGCACAAGCCGGGCCTAATAAATTTTGCCAATTAAAAAAAAAACTATATTTGTAGATGTTTGAGCTCTTTCTGTGTTGGAAGTATTTATCGTCTAACTCATGTCAAGTAAAGAAGCTATGTGTAATGAGGATTCAGAGAATGGATAGGGTGAAACTTATATTACTGGCAACCTCATATAGCCTTTATTATATGCTAAACTACAAAGTATTTTTTCTTGCACCATATAATTGAAGTTCCTGCTAACAGGCCATAAATTATAATAGACATATAATAGAAGTTCCTGCTAACAGCCCATAAATTATATTCAAACATATAATAGAAGTTATTGCCACTACAAGAAAACTGTCTTTTAGAGACCGAATATTCGGTCGCTACATCAGCAAAATCGGTCTCTGATAGACATGGTGACTAAATCAGCGACCAAAACTAAGAGGGGCTAAAACACTGGTCGCTGATCCTTTGTTACCGGTCTAGCGACTGATTTTTTGCGACAGCCATTGTGACTATATGTTGAAACTGATTTTGTCACCGAAATTTGAGACGGAATCTAGACACCGTTTTAGACACCCTTTTCTTGGCAGAAATCAGCTGATTTAGTGACTTATCTTGTGACTAAATTTGCCACTGAATTAGCTGCCGAGTTTAGACACCGAATTCAAGATGGATTTAGTTTTACAATGTTATAAGTTTTAGTCACTATCTCGGTCTCTATTGATATTTTTTAAAATTAATTCCTATATACTGTACCTGGTCACTGTTTTGTGATTGGAAGAATTACAATTACAATATTTTATTTTAGGCTAAAATTCACTGTCATGAATTTCCCTCATTTTCTTTTCATCAAAAATTAAACCCTAATTTCCCCCTTTCATCTTTTTCCCTCTTTTCACTTGAACCCAAAAGAACATTAACCCTAAACCAAAAAACAAAATTTCCCCCTTTTATCCTTTTTCATTGTAATCAAAACTCATTATGAATGAAATTGAACCTCAATAGTGAAGTACCAGCTGTTCCTATTCCTGTTCTCATCTCACTGTGTTGTTGTTGTTGTTGCTGTTCTCGCCGTGTTGTTGTTGTTTCAAATCGAATCCAACTTGTTCTTCTTCTCATCTCACCAGGTTTGTTCATCTTTTTCTCATATTAGTTTACTTTCATTTAATCACATGATTTCATATTCTTGTCCTGTTTCTGTTCATTTATTTATATTCTCAATTTTGAAATTGTTGTTCCTGTTCATGTTTTGGATCACTCGATTCAAACAGTACCCAGTAAATTATTTAGTGAAAAAACCACTTGATTCTAATGGAGGAAAAACTACTTGATTCTAACCCATCGGTATTGGTAACCACTACCCACTAGAGTCATTAGTTAATTGAAAAATCTCAAAACTCACATTGTAAAGTGATATTGGTAACCATACGTATCAGTTTCATAAAAATGATTATACACAATATATTTTATTACAATATAATATGGGTTGTTTTTTATACTCTTTATGGGTCATATTTTATCTAATTCCTTTTAACGTTTTTACTCTTGTTTTTCTTGTGTTTTGATTTCCTTGAATCCAAAATCGAACATAGCAGTGAAGAAAGGCAAATGACGCGACGAAGAATCATTAGCGACTTTGTTGTTTTCCAGTCTCGACGGTCCGGTGATCTACACTCTTGGGTGCGTTTTGATTCTATAAATATGAGTTTCTTGAATTTTATGTGTGTAGTTAAGTTAGCAGACTGAGATAGAGGAATTGAAGAATCAAAAGGGGAATGATTCTTCAGCTTCTAATGATGGAGTTGAGAAGCTTAAGAAAGATTATCTTCAGAAGCTGAATTTACTTGAAGATCAGGTAAACATTAGTTTGCATTGGTAGAGTGAAAGTAAATGTTATAGTAAGACCGTGATGTGTGTTTTTTTCTTCCTTGTGCTGTTGCAGGTATCTGAATTGAAGAAGAAACTGGGATCTCAATCCCAATTTTCAACTCGTAGGAAAAAAGCCGATGAATCAACAAAGCAGTTGCAGTATGAGAATTAGAGTTTGAAAGCTTAGAAGGTGAAATTGCTTGCATGAATGTACTTTTTTGTTTGTATTAGTACAACTTTATTTCTTACCAATTCTACTTTAGTATTTTTTATCAACTGGTGTCTACGTATAGGTTCAAGTGCAATGTAAGATCAAGTTAGAGTCTGTGCGATTCAGGTTATGCAAGGCTTTACTTGAAAAAGAAGTTCTACAGGTTTGTTTTCAACATTCTCTTACTTCTGTTATTCAATGATTGAAACTAGGATTGAGAAAAATCTTACTAAAGGTGTAACAGTGCTCAAGTATCTTATTGGTAATATTTAAGTCTAGGTATTGTACTTGTATCTAGTATATATCCCTTTGGTATAATTCGTGCTGCTATCAGTATATTTATCTTATGGAAATATGTTTCTAAATAAATAATCAGCTTAAAAAGGAGGGAAGAAGGAATGAAATATGTTTCTAAATAATCAGCTTAAAACGGAGGGAAGAAGCCGATCTACTCTCATCTCTTCTGATACAAAGCCGATCTGACCTCATTTTTCGCACACGGGACAACCAATGTTGATCTAACCACTACGAGTTAGTTAATTTCTCATTTTCCCCTTTCTTTGTATTGATATAAAATTTCTCTTATTTTGGGTTTGCGTTGATGAGTATATTATAGCTCAGTTTGAACTGTGAGGATCTGACTTCAATTTTTTGCGGTTTGTGTATTATAGCGTTGATGTTTGTGTATATGTTCTTGATCTGAAATTTAGATGTTTGTGTATTTTTTGGTTTAGTTAGTGTTTCATATTGTGGTTAATGGCACTATCCAATTACACTTTCTGACATTTGTAATTTTTATTTGTGTGTTGCCTGTGTTGTTGTTGATGTGTACTAGATGTTTGTGTATGTCTATTCTTTTATTGATTTTCTTAGTTTGTGATTAAAAATCAACAAGCCCCAAATTTATTTCAAAGACGGTAACTTTCTGATCCTAATAAATTTAAAAATTAATTTTGTTTGTCTTAGATTAACTTTTCTCTATGTTGACTCCATTTTTGTTTCTGATTTATTTTTGTGGTGTTGTTTTTAGATCTCCACCACTTTGAGAGGAAAATGAAGCAATTCATAGGGTAAGCTTTTTGTTAGTTTAACCGAGTTACTTTTTGTCATTATTGTTGGAGTTTCCCTTTGTTCTCCCCGTTTCATAAATTCATTTGTATTGCCATTGTAACCTAGTGTTGGTTGGGGAATTTGACAGATTGCGCTAGCAATGATTTAGAAATATTTTATTGGAAATAAGCACTAATCTATTTTAACCAACAATTCTTTTTGTTTTTTGAATACATGTCTTAAATAAAAGTCACAGTAGGAGACTACATTTCACATTGTTCCATTTTAGTGTATGTAGGTGAATTTGAAAACAGAAGGGAGTGACTTGCTTTAAAATCTAACTCACTAATGTATATATGATAAGGGTTCTATCATATGATAATACTCATTATTTATCTTATACTTCAAACACGTAGCAGCCCCAATAAGTAAGAATGGAGAGGATATTTACATTAACAATTGTTTTGTGCTAGGATTAGCAATGGGGATATATGTGTGGCTGGTATGAGACTGCAATTGATATTATTAGATCTAATATTGTCAGATTTACGAGGCTGCAATTTTCATTGAGTTTTATAAGATAACAAGTTAACAAGATCTTCTCTTTTTTAATATCTTTTTGGTGTATAGAATAATAAATTTTCAATTTTGTTCTTATTTAATTTCATATCTTTGGTAATTGTCATTAGAACTTTTAATTTTTTTCTTTCATCTCTTCTCTTGTTGTACGTTTTATCATCTATGACAACATTGTTACTATTCAAATTTGATGTTGTTTGTGCTCTTTAGTGCTTTTGCAAACCATTGATTGAGTTCATGTGCTAATCTACATCTTCTATACATATTCTCCATAGTTTGTATGTTATTCACTACTTTAGAGACACGTTTTTCTATACACAGTTACAATAAATTAGCCTATGTACTCAAACTTTTTGTTTAAGCTTTTAGCATATACACTAGCCTATACACAAATTGTAAAGTGTAAACCATGCCTTTTTTTAGTGTACCTTATACTTTGATTTATCTTTGATGTTATATGGAAAAACTTTGGTAGTGTTATAGCTTGATGTTCAGTTAATTTTGATGAAGCAATGTAGTGGCTATAGCTTGATGTTTTGGTAATTTTGTCTTCTCTTTGATCATTGTACATATGAAACGTGGGAACATATCGGTAAGATTGTTGATGTTAAAATATTATGCTCAAATTAGATTATTGATATCGGTAATTTTGTCTTCTCTTTGATCATTGTACACATGAAATGAGGTTGAAGATGAGGTTGACGGGGACTTGGATTTGGAAGCGCAGCGTGTGTTTTGATAATACACAAATCTCTTTAGATTAGTATTATGTTAAACCTACCACTTGCAACTTTTTTTTTTTGTTAGTATTATGTATTTTGTTAAGACTACCAAGTGCAAAAGCTTTTGTGTATTTTGTTAATACACAAATCTCTTTTGGTTAGTAATATGTATTTTGTTAAGACTACCATGTGCAATGGCTTTTGTGAATATACAAATCTCTTCTGTTTGTTAGGATTGTGACTAGTTTATGAATGTAGCATTGAATGGTTAATGTTATTTCTTTCATCATGTGACATTGAATTAATTTCCTCTTTTGTATGGAATTTGATGAAAATGTGAGTTAAAAAATTACGATATTAAAATAAAGGCTAAAGTGCACTTTTTCCCCCTAACTTTCAAAACCTTGCAATTTTGGCCCCGTAAGTACAAAAACTACAATTTTAGCCCCCTAAGATTTAGCCCCTTTGCATCTTTGGTTGTTTTGGTCAATTTTGACTTATTCAACGCCTACGTGGCAGGCCACGTGTGTAATTAATTAATTAAAAAAAATTCAAAAACCAAAAAATCAATTTTTAACCAATACGAAGAGAGATGCCAAGAACTTGTACATAAAGCTCGGAGAGGTGTGATCAATGGCAACACATGTGAATCCATGAAGGGTACTGGTAATTCAAACACATGGTCTAGTGAGATATGGCTTAGTTAAGAGTATATATTACATGTCAATCAGGGGCGGAGCCAGGTTTTAAACATTGGGGGGACCAAGTCTTAAAAATGTAGTATAATTTAGGAAAAAAACTTACATAATGGGCTTTTTTTAAAAGTGAAAAGGATTTTTTTGCCATAAAAACAAAAGCCCAACATACAAAATGACACAAATGCTAATAATAGGG
>Ga0315914_1009135_pt1 | contig 12888 bp, 4 predicted proteins | sample MpolenodulesMG_FD_203920 | JGI IMG/M metagenome (GOLD analysis project Ga0315914, IMG submission 203920) | Medicago polymorpha root nodule microbial communities from Los Angeles, California, United States - elongated nodules | ecosystem: Host-associated > Plants > Roots > Nodule | place: USA...
AACATTTGAAAAGTCTTTCTCTCATAATATTTTATATTTGTCTCAAAATATAATTATGCGAGTAGCCCTTCAAAAATAAATAAATTATGTGAGTAACTATGGAATACTCAAATATCTTGATGAGCTTAATGGCCACACATCACACATTGTCGGTCTCAAAAATATAATTGTGAGTAACTTTGAAAAGTCTTCCTCTAATTTTTATGTGTAGTTATAAAAATGTAGATGCCCGTGTAAAACTAATTTATACTAACAATACATATTATTTAAATTCTATTTTGATAGATGTCGGATAAAATGAACAACAATAACCAAGTCATCTTTTAAAAAAAGCAATCAAGTCTTATCTACTAAATGAGATCGACTACATGAATCAAACACTATTAAAATGTCAAAGAAAATATAAAACACCATAACTAAATCCAAATTCGTGCTGCCTTTATCAATAACTAGCTCCCTTTCCTTTAACTTTACCTTAACTTACTTTATAAAAGAAGAAAAAAAAAAGTCTTATCTAGTATGATGTTGATGTAGGCTAAAGCATAAATTTTTGTGGAATGGTCTAACATATTTTCACCCTTAATTACAGAGAAGCATTAGATCAATCTATTATATGCGAAACTGTTTGATAGAAAAAAATTAGATGAAAGGAAACACATCCTCATGAAAGATCAGAGAGAACCATCAACCTCATTAAGAATTTACAATGGAATTTTCGTATAACCTGCCAAACGTGGAATTCCAAGTCACAACTGGTATGAACTGAATGTCTAACCATTTATGCCATCTGCAATTAGTTATTATGCAGATAATAACAAATTAAATGTCCAAATAACAAACATAATTTCCTTTCAGACGTCCTTAATCAAGAATATAAATCACAAGGTAACATTATACAAGTACATACAAAGGGTTTATTAAACTAATGAGAAATTGCATAGACGCCAGATGGCGCTAGATCAAAAAATCCATACTCATTTTTTCTTTTTTTATTGATAATATATATAATATAATATAAAAGGCACTGCTCATTTTTTTATTGAAAAAACCATTCTTACATAATACTACTACATAATGCCGCGTAACAAAAATGTGAATACCAGAAAATTTATTCACTCTCCTAAGGAGCAAGCAACCCTACTGGGATGATGACAGATAATCACGGGTGTCTTGATAAATTACATGATTTCTTATTAAAAATAAAAAAGAAAAAGAAGATAAATTACAGGATGATCTGACTGAAATCTGTTCTAGACAGCGGCTTTCAAGGATTCCCGAGCAATGTCCAGGGCTTCCTCCACTGAGGTTGCGTTTTGAAGTTTGGCTTTATCAATCGGAGGCTGTCTTCTGGCAAGTTCAGGCAGGAGCTGAAATTCCTGATACACATTCAAAAAAACAGCTCTCAGGATTGATTAAATTAACATAGGACTAATTCAGAAAACTGTGTAATTTATTTGATTTATGAGTGAAGTTCTATAGAACTATGAGATGACAGAGCCTAGTTATTAATAACATTAACAAGTACCGACGAACTTCAAACGAACATATCTAATTCTATTATCTACTACACTAGAAAAATAGTGGAAATTACCTCAGGGCTCCCACTTTCAACAAGAACTCCCTTCAGCTTACCTGTGCGGCAATAGTACACTATTAGTAAATAACCAGGATCAAATCAGCACAAGCATGGTGCATGCACTCACAAATATACACGAACATGTTACACATGCATGGAAACATCTCCCCTCAAGCTCAGAGATAGTCCAGACACCTATAGAAAAGGAAAGACAAACAATCCTTACCGGATTCAATCCAAAAAGTAGCTATTTTAGGATCAAAGTTTCCAATTTCAACCGTTTCTCCAACTGTTCATAGAAAAATTAGTATGAGGAACAGGGGGTGAAAATAGAAAGAAAAAAGGAAAAAAAATAATGAAATGAAAGGTCAGTAAATGATAATTATTTTGAATTAATAATTACCATTGTCTCCAAAAAACTGCCACCATACTTTTCTAAGGCTTCCTTCATATTCAAAAACCCTTGAGTAGAAGTATGGAAGATAATCATACCTGAAAATCAGCAATGAAATTCAGCAATATTGATAGGGACAAAAAAAAAACAACCAATTACAAAGTTGCAGGAAATGTGATCCAATATACGTGTTAGTTTGTGCACTAAGTAATGCTTTCACACAATGCTGTGCCGATCTGCGAGCATGATCTACATGTTCCACTCGAGAAATCCGGTTGTAGATCTGCCCAATTTTTAAGAAACACATATATTAGATCAAGAATGAGTTGAGTTCAAAGATCTGCCTAGTTTTCCAGAAACAGAAATGTCTGATCAAGAATGAATTGAGACAATTCAATTCAACAAGTTAATAGCATACCTTCAAAGGAAAAGCGGCTACATCACCAACGGCAAATATTCCAGGAATGCTTGTCCGGAACAGACCATCAACCTGAAATACAGGATAAGAATACATTTATATGAATACCTTGAACTCACTGTTTTGGCTACCCTCTAATTTTATCTGCAAATATGAGGGGTTCTAACAAAGGAAACATGGTCTCCAATAATTGATAATCAACATTTCACAAACAATACTAAACAAAGAACAATACTAACTTGTTCAATAAACTACCCTCTAAATTGCTGCAGATGAAGACTCAAATTCAATTCCTAATCTTGAACATTATGCAAAATATTTGGTTATCCACTGGCCTCACCTGTATACCACCAACATCAGTATTCAAACCCACCCTCTCAAACGGACCCACAGCAGGCTTCGCTCCAATGCCTATAATTACCTGAAAATTAGAAAGATAAAGTAATTTTCCATCCATTGACCTCTTCTTCTCTATTTAAGACACAGCACATCTATGCTTTATCCAATAATCTGAGCATTATAAAAGTTAAATTTTCAAAAAGTAGTTCCAGCCACATATTAAAGAAAATGGAAAAAGAAATATACTGTATCTGCTTCAACAATAGATCCATCTCCAAGTTTCACAGCAGCTACACCTCCGTTACCATTAGAACTAGCTTCCAAACTTTTAATGGAGGCACCCTGATGAATATAATGTTCAAATTAAATAGAGGAAAGGATGGACTAAGAGAATAGAATGGTTGCACACAATATCAAAGATACCCATTACTACTTAGTACTTGCTTGATACAAAATGGAAAAGAAAGACTGAAGAACATGGATGGAGGAAATACCTTCAATATTTTGACCCCATTCTTTTGGTAGAGTTCTTCATATCTCCGTGCAAGAGAAGGAGTGAACAATCTTTGTAAAAGGTGATCTTCAGGAAATATGATCTATTTTTTACAGGAACATATTTATGAGTCAGTAGATCAAAACCTTCAGAAAACAACAATCAATTTTAATGTATAGGTATAAATTTAATGACAACATATGTATGGGATTATGGACTGTCAAAGTATCCATGCATGGGTTTAACTACCGTCACTTACTTAACAATGTTTGAAACCATAAATCAGAGGAAAAATGAGGCTAAAAGGTAAAAGCATGAGAATAGTCAGGGTCCTTGGTAGAGCTGTGTCCTAATCTAGTGCATACAAATCAACAAAATCAGTGACTAGAAAGACTTAATGTGGCATTGTACCGTACTTATTACTTCACTATTCAGCATTTAGGATAAAAAAAAAATCTAATAATTATCAAACCTTTACGCAGTGAAACAAATTGAAAAACTTTTTTAGGCATAGGACATTAACAGGAAAAATGGAGCTCAGACCATGAAATTTGTATTTTGAGCAAGAAAATTGTATATTTTAAAAGAAGAATTTTAGCAGCACACTATTATTAGTTCATTTTCTAAAAGGTGGATTCAGTTACCTGATAAATAAATCACATTTTAAAGAGTGTTTACTTTTGAAAGAATGGACCAATACTAAAACGTGTTTACAGAGTATTACAAAGAGTGCTCCTAGCATTCCTCAATAAAAAAATGTAGGAAAAACACATACTGTTGTATCAAGTTTCCAAGCAACAGCTGCAGCAGCAATCTCCATTCCTATATAACCACCTCCAACTACTACAACCTTTTTTGCTTTTTCCTGGAAATAAAAAAACAAACAGAAGGAAAAAAATCATAATGAACAAACTTTGTGCCCAACTTAATTTTTGGCTATAAAAGAAACAATGTGGTTCTTGGAAGTAACTTAAGCAAGAAACATACAGAATTTGCAAGTTTTCTCAATTTACATGAAGGAATGTCCGAGCAGAAATGTCACATATCACAACATAACATACCCATATGGAAAGCGTTGAAAAGATTAAATACTAACAAATATATTATTTGAATGGCCATATATCAAATTATTGTAAAGACTGCAATAAATTTCCCATCATAAACGTAAATATCAATAAAATCATTGGAACAATAAGTCATGTTAGAGAGGAGTAAGAGATTACCAACGATGAAACCAGCGCATCAGCATCTGCAACATCCCGAACATAGTGAACACCAGATAGGTTTCCGCCAATTTTATCTGGAAACCTAATAACAAGATAGAAGATGAATTGGATTTCCTGCACCAATTTTTATGCAAACAACATAAGGTGAACTGGGGTAGATAGACAAATACCTTGAGGCTGTACATCCTGTAGCGATAATAAGTGATCCATACTTAAGAAGCTTTCCAGAACTTGTTGTCAAAGTTTGCTTTTCAGTATCAATGTTTTCTACTGGATCTTCATACAACATCTGCAATCAAAACCAACAGCGTAGAATTCAGCATTACAAAAACTTCAATGGATGAGAACTGAAAAGTATGAGACTTGTCTCCTTCCTTACTCAGTAACACTATACTAAGACTCTCCTACGATAAAATGTCTCCGTTTCGTAATAGCTAAGAATGCGTGTTTTCAGTTTCATCATTCCATTTCAAACAATCTTGTGTCCATTGTATCACACCCACATTCACACTCAACGGTTAACACAGCAAGAACACTCTACAAAATTTCCACACTTTATTTACTTATTTTAACCTCTTTGCTGTGCAACTGAGGAAATATGTAATGTAACTAAGGCCTTATTTAGATAAACATCTTAATTAAGCGCTCATAGCATACACATTGATCATGTAAGTGCTTATTTATGTAAATTATTCCTATAATAAATGATAAATAAACTTAAAACTATTTTCATTTAAGTAGCTAGCTGTTTTTACAAGCTATTTTAGAGAACTTATGAAAATAAGCTGAAAACAGTTTATGGACCTGTCATAAACTGTTTTCATAAGTTCTCTCAAACAGTCTCACAAGTGTTTATACGAGTAGATAAACTCAAATAAGTCAATTCAAACAGATCATAAACGATAATAATCTCTATGACATAAAATAGAGAGTACCTCAATCCCTTTCTCTTTATACCACTCCGGAGTTTGCCTTTCTCCACCAGATCCAACACAAGTGTGAAATCCCTAAATAAAAAGCATTACATAAATTCAGTAAATAATAGAGAATATAAACATAACTGATTACACAAAGGTTATCATTTGAGTAATCAATGAACAATTCATCATGATAAAATTCTTACAGGAAGACGTGCCGGTTTCTTATCCGGTGGGAACAAGTAAGCTTTGGTTAAAGCAGGACGCTCGTAAGGGGCAACTCCCTATTTTCATCAATTCAGCATAAAATCATAATCATAAACACAAAAATTGATCATGTTCTATGTGAAGAAGAAAACAATAAAGCACCTCTTTAGTAACAATACAAAGGCGGCCATCGGCGACGCCGTGCTCGACGAAAGTGCGAGCAGCGTATCCCGCCGCGTTACCTCCGCCAACGATCACATACCTACGGAGAATCGATTAATTAAAAAATCGGATAATTGAGAATCTATTAATGAAGATTGAAAGAGTTGAAGTGTTACTCGCGATTTTCATTTGCGTAAGAGGCGTAACATCTATGGAAGGTTCTGAATGAGAGTGAAGTTGATGAAGGACGAGTTCGAGTGAGAATTTTTGTTTGCGGAGAACCGATAGAAAGTGTGTGTTTGAGTGATAATGAGTTAGCTATAGCGGCCATTGTTAATCTGCGAACTGTTTTACACAATCACGAAAATGAAAATGAAAATGGAAAATGACACTGCAATCAAATACTTCCAATTCTATTCTATAGTATAGTAGATGATGATGATGATGATGATGGACGAACCTGAAGAAGGCATGGATTGATGCGTTTATATTAATATAATTAAGAAAATTAATTAATAGAGATGATTTAATTATTATTGAAGAGTCGGTGTTAAGGTGGCACTGGCTCTGGGAGAGGTCGAAGGGGCAATGAATGGTGTCTGAATTCCATTTCCAATAAAAATGAGATGAGATTGGAGTTTTGTTGCATTTTCTCCATTGGAGGGAGGTCATCGTCGTGTCCTTTTTTTTTTTTTTTCTTTTCCAAAAATAAAATGAAAAAGATTGAAATTAAATGCAAATTCTGCTCTTCTCCAAATTGTTTTTGTGGCTCCCAACCGAAAAGACATAACTACCTATGCATCACACTGTATGAATTAACTCACATTTATAAATTATAAACCTCGCGTGAGACTTAAATCACGCAGAGGTATTCTCGGAAGTTTGGTTGGGAGTGATCAATTTTTCAGTGAAATGCTACTTGGCCCCAACCCAGTGCTGAAATCCTGCCTAGATTGTTCTTCTCCCTTTTAACGTAAGTTAACTTACGCTGAAAAATGCCGAGTGTGGGTTAACTCACGCTGAATTAAGAAAATGAGCAATCTTGAAAGGGAGAAGAACAATTTTCTATATAAGAACCGCAACAAAAACACACACATTATGCCCATTAAAATCCATGTTATCCAACGTAGACGGTTGTTCAACAGACATATTGTTCTTTTGACTAGAAAAAGTCAATTAAAAGTTACAACAACTTGTTCTAATTTTACACATAAAAATAGTCGATCAAGAGTTACGACCTAATCGGAAGTGAAATTGAGGTGTCTATTGAGCAACTTTCTCCAACATAAACCAACCAATTGTTGACCAATCAAATGTGACCATCAATGCATGTTTTTATGAAAAAAATAAATCTCTTTAATGAAATTAAATTTTTTATGAAAAAATTGCTTAAATCAAAATATTTAATAAAAACAACATTGATCCCAACGCTAGGTTTACATTTAAGGGGGAAACGAATTAACCAATCCACTAGAACGCCGACCCGTGCGTCGCACAGGTCTGATGAGCAAGAATAATTTAATACACAATAAAACGACATACTTTATGTTGGGACGTAATTTAAAAAGTCAGAATACATAAACAAAATTTACCGCAGTCACCAAATCTACCGATTCAGGAAATATCGTATCACAAACCATACATGTGACAACAAATATTTAATTGTCTTTCCCACATTTTTTTCTGTTAGAACATAACTGCTAGGTCCAAGTCCCCCAGTCTGCTTCTATAAAAGAATATCAGAAGCGGTTATTGCGTAAATACAAATATTTGTAAAAGAATATCAGAAGTATTTGTTGCTATAACAACTACTTCTCTAAATTACGGTGAACAGAAACATACCAATGCGATTATTAAAATCCTACAATTTATAAATCAAAGAATGCAGAGCAAATTAGTATGTGATGCTAAAACAACTACCCTCTAAATTACGGTGAATATAAACATAACAATGCAATTGTTAAAAATCCTAAGATTTATAAATCAGATAATGCATCAAATTACTATGTGCTGCTATAACAACTACTTATCCAAATCACGGTAAACATAAAAAAAATGCACCATCCGAATGCTTTTCTCTGGCTGACAAAGACAAAATACATGAAAAAAAATGGGTATCTGGAGTTGTTTTCTGATAATATTTATTGTTTGCTTCATTGGGATCTGTCACGTAATTGTTTTCTACGCTAAAGTCGCTCCGATTAACATTATCTTCTGTTATAACATCACTAAAGGATCCAATTCGCCACAATTGTCTAAGAACTTCAATGATGGCTTTACCGGAACTGTTTGTAACTGTAGGAAAAATTACAGAAGTATAATTCAGTTAGCTATAACACGACATTTATGCCATCGAAGAGAAATTTCAAGGAACAGACCATTGAAGGGTAAAAGAATATTAGAAGCGGTTACTGCGTAAATACAAACGTTTGTAAAGGAATATAAGTATTTGTTGCTATAACAACTACTTCTCTAAATTACGGTGAGAAGAAACATACCAATGCGATTATTAAAATATTAAAATCCTACAATTTCTAAATCAGAGAATGCAGAGCAAATTGGTATGTGATGCTAAAACAACTACTCTCTAAATTACGGTGAATAGAAACATAACAATTCAATTGTTAAAAATCCTAAGATTTATAAATCAGATAATGCACATCAAATTACTATGTGTTGCTATTAAAACTACTTCTCTAAATTACGGTGAGCAGAAACATACCAATTCGATTATTAAAATCCTACAATTTCTAAATCAGAGAATGCAGAACAGATTAGTATGTGATGCTAAAATAGCTACTCTCTAAATTACGGTGAATAGAAACATAACAATGCAATTGTTAAAAATCCTAAGAAAGTCCTCTTTTGATTACATATAGTCAAACGTCATTATAAAGCTTTCAGACTAATTTTCATATCAACTTTTCGTCCATCATACTCAAGTGAATTTTAGTTAAATGAAGAAAAAAATTGAATTAACTTGGGTCAGCCGGCATGTTTATGTCCACATAAATCCTTTGCTTCGACTAAGGCACTTAGAAAATTCGTTTATGATTTTCGAATGAAGCTTTTATAATTAGTATTTGTTTAAATCATAAAAGATGTGTTAATGAAGGATTGATAGGCATAAAAGAAGTGTCAGTGTACATGTTAATTACATTCAATAAATATATGATATGCACGAGGGATTAAGGATTTGGTGTAACATCACTGAAAGCTAAGTTTTGGACCATTCCATGTGATTATTCTGAAAAAACTTCAGCAAGCATATTATGAAGACATTGAAGCCCATGTGGTTACGGTTTGAACTTGTTGGAAGAAATTGAATGATGTTTTATAGGCTACCTTTTAAACTTCTAATGTTTATTTTTTTAAAAAAGTTTTGAGATAATGAACAGAACAATCTAACAGATTCGGCACCTCGTGGCTTATGTGCCATTCTTCGGAACCGTAAGAAAACTAACTTTTTTAAGAGTGAGACATCAATGTTACTCCAAATCTCTGATCTAGTTCAAAGATGAGAAATTTTCTCTAAAAATTCCATATCTTCGGATAGAACATAGCCAAAGATAACTATTGAAATATAAGGATATAGCATGCAAACAAACTTGGTGGGAAAAGTGGAAGATTAGTTTGCCTGTATGCATAATACATCAAAAGAATCAAGAATGCATAAAGAATGAACAATGACAATCTAATGTGAAGAAATTCATGATATTTTTTGTGTTTGCGAAAACATTGTCATTTCAAATGAATAGAATTACAATTGGCATATCATGATTTGAATTCCCCTCTTTAGCATGTCATTAATCAAAGGCAAGATGGATATTTTTAGCCTGTCCAACAAATAACACTATCAATGCCCTAAAATATTATGTAGAAAAAAGGTAGCAAAGAGAACATGTCAGAATCATTAAGTTGAAAGTAAATATGTATTTTATTTGTAGAGCATCTCATCAAACATAACTTAAGTGACCAAATTGTATACTTTTTTTTATCTCAATCTGTTTCTAAATATTATGTGGTGATGATTGAAAATCCATTTATTTATTACATTTAGATCATGTATTTTAATCTATATGCATACATATAGTTCCTCTATATGGTTCTTTAGATCTGCTGCACATATACAAATAAGAGAGAAATATGCACCCAAATAGTGACGGTAAATGGTTTTACCAATTATATCCATGATTTCAAAATATTGGTTCAAGGATGCATATATGAAACTTTTTAAAACATATACATGGCATTTAAGTCATCCATCTAAGGAATATAAGAATCATAGCTCAATTGGTATCAATGAAGTTACTTTAGGAACTATTTGACAATGTTGTAAAATGTAAACTCAGTTGCTTTGCCTATACTAAAGTTTTCAGCTTGAAACATAGCAACAATGATATTAACTGCAGAGTGTCACAAACATTGGTTTGAAAGCAACTAAGCATAGAGAAGGAAACTCGTTTCAAGTTCTATACTTTTCAAATCACCACATAAGCCTAGGAACCATAGAGAAATGAAGGTCTCATTAAACCTCAGTACATGAAAAGCAACTAGGTTTACACTTGACAAACTAATGTCAATCATTTTTCCTAAATAATGATACTTATTTGATGTCTTGCAAATAATATTTCCTTACTATACACTTCATAATCTAATGTCAAATCATTTTCCCTTATTAGAGAAAATTATTATTTTGTCATTAGTAATAGTGAATGAAAACATGAAAGAAAAGAAAACAAATACAAACATACCCTGGATACGGGGGATGCTAGCTGTTCATATCAGATGATACTATCAAATTTGAATATCAGTTTATGCTATTATTGTACAATAACTTCTATGTTGGACATGAAATCAACTAAATCCATTCTTTGTTCTAACATTGCAATAATATCAATGGAGGTCCTTAAAACCTTTCCAATTTGTCCGTAATTTAATGGAAAGTGCAAAAATTGTCATGCACAAATTGTGAAGTAAAAAGTACTGAGAAAATAATCACTCAATAAGGGTATATGACTGTCTAAGCATGGATTAAATGACATACCTTAGGATATTGTGAAGTGATTTAATGCTCATGTCTTCCTAATAGCTATCTCTTGCTAGTGGCAAATGCCTATCTATTACACATTCACTGGTGTCTTAAACAAAGTTTGGTAATTAACGATGAATAAAAGTAAGACCCATCTTAAACAAAGAAGGTTCCTAAGTTACCGTTGATAATCAATACAATAACCATAGCATATTTTACTAATTAAAGGACCAGTTGTCTGGATGCTAAAAAATTCATTCAATACAAAAAAATAAAAGGAATTAGTGGATAGAAAGAAAGAAAGAAAAATAATATTGCTGGATGAAATGAATCAAATTAAATGGAATATTGTAGCTAAAGATTGTTCTTTAATGACTTAAAAGAATAAAATTGGTCCTTTTCCAAAGTGAAACAAACCCATCAAATTTTGAAATTAAATCAGAATGAAATTGAATTTTATTTACTCAATATACCAGAACAAATCTAACTATTCTATTGCTGTTTACGTCGCTAAAGAGATTACTCCGGTGAATACGGCAGTTAACGGAGTTAAGGACTCTGTTCACGTTTCCAGTTTGCAGAAGAAAGTACCGTTGTAGTTCACGTTTAACGATGAGAATGAGAAACCTCCGATTTCAGCTAGGTATAGGAAGACCGTTCGATCAAGTTCAGAAGGTATTATCACCGCCTCTCTCTGGTTTTGTAAATGAGTTTTGTTTTGTTGCTTTATAGGAAGAAAAGTGAATGCATTGAGAGTAGCGAAGACGAAGAAGCAAGAAACATTGGAGAGTACATGGAAGATGATAGTGGTAGTGTGTGATAGTGTTGATGAGGGTTAATTGAGAAGGAGTGTCTTGGAAAGGGAAGATATGAATAGGTATGGTGGGCTGATTGTACCGAGGAGAAAAATAGGAATAGGTGGAGTGGGGAATTGGAACGGAACATTGGTTAAAGGGTCATGGTTGCATAGGAAACGTAACAACATTTAATTAAAACATAAATGATATTTGTACAATTATTTTTATACAATTTTTGTACAACTTTCTCTCTCATACTCACATTATCTTCTTATTCTCTCTCTTCCTTTTTTTCTCTCTATTGTTTTTGATCAATGAGAAGAGAGAACAAAAGGTTGTCCCAAAAGTTGTACCAAAAGAGTTGTTCAAATATCACTACTCTAATTAAAAATTGTATGGAAAAAGACAGAAGAGTTGATTGTGGGAGGGAACATAGGAATAGATAGTGGAATGCTGATTAGGATTAGCACTTAGGAAGTTAATGCTTGCACAGTGGAGGGAAAAATGAGGGAAAACAATTAGGGTTACCAATAGCTTTAGGGGATAACCTTTAGTAAGAAAGATATTACTTTGTCAACAATCCGTATAAAACTAGACTCTTGACCCGTGCGATATGAGAAGAAGTTAAACGAATAAGTCGGAACAATGTAAACATATATAGTTAATAGAAGTTTTAACAAAATTTAAAAATATGTTCCCTTCTACGACAACAATAGCAACAAAAAGAAATGGTAGCATACATAAAAAAAAGGTTTGAACTTTAATCATCAAGATACTTTACGAAAGACTTCGTAATAAACAACATTTGAGGTCGTATTAGTATTCTCTCCATCTCCATCAACGATTAGTATTTTCAATCCTTGTTTTGAAGTGACTCTTGAGATTGCAACGTACAACTGACCATGCGAGAACACAGGACTCGACAAATAAATTCCAACACTTTTAAGTGATTGCCCTTAACTCTTGTTGATTGTCATGACAAATAAAACATATATTGGAAATTGTCTTCTTTGAAATTTGAAAGGGATTTTAACATCAGATGGTGAAAGAGATAACCTGGTTATGAAAACTTTTTCGCCAATGTTACTTTCAAATATAACATTTCCTACAAATTTCCCCATTCTGGTTATGATTAACCTTGTTCCATTGCAATTTTGGTGCGTATGTTTGGTGGTTCCATTTTACAAACTCAACATCAACCCGATTTGCTCAATTGTTTTCACATATACTGACTGAAAACTAAATTAATAATCAATTTGTGTGTTCATCAGATGCAAGATGTTGTATCGAGAAAATATCTACAGTTAATATCACTATTAGTGGTGTA
>Ga0315914_1009136_pt1 | contig 12888 bp, 5 predicted proteins | sample MpolenodulesMG_FD_203920 | JGI IMG/M metagenome (GOLD analysis project Ga0315914, IMG submission 203920) | Medicago polymorpha root nodule microbial communities from Los Angeles, California, United States - elongated nodules | ecosystem: Host-associated > Plants > Roots > Nodule | place: USA...
GATAATAAATATGAATACTATATTTATTATCATTTTGTTAATTCTTCGGCTTGGGGCAGAACAGCAGAGCAAAGTAGCATAGCAAAAATGCGTTCCTCGTCATTAATATGTGCTAAAAAAATTTCAACAGAAACACTAGGAGCATCTCAGAACCCACTATGACTTTTATCTAACAATCAGATGGACCATACTATGCCGCACCACTTTAAAGAAATCTACCAAATTCCACAATGATGTTGCAATTCTTAAAAAATGGATCCCATTGTTTTTAAATCCTAAAAATTGCTGAGAACGTATTGCTCCTATCAGAACTCATTCTAAACTCTAACATCAGGTGGAACACTCAAACCATGAACCTAATATAAGAAGTAAGAACACTTTAAGAACGCAGGAGTTGCTCAACCAACATAATAAGACAAAGTACCCATCAGCTAATAACTTAGACTCTATTTAGATAAACAATTTACAGCATAAGCGCTTATTCTATAAGTGCTTATGTATAAACTATTTATTTAACAAAAAATAAAAGAAAGTCAAATTGTTTTTGTGTAAGCTATAAACTGTTTTCATTGGCTATCTTGGAGAGCTTATTGAAATAAGCTGAAAACATATAAGTTCTACCAGATAGTTTCACGAGTATTAACGTGCTAGTAGATAGTCTCAAATAAACCAATTCAAAGAGGCTGATAGGCAAGGAAAATTACCATGGTGAAGCTCAGTCATAGCAAAACAACCCGGGTAGTCCAAATTGTCAATACCATCATAGTACTTATCCTTGTGTTTCTGTGTTCCCAAATTAATAACAGAACCACCCCAGAGACTGCATAGAATAAACCATTCATCAAAACAAAAAAAAAAAACAAAAAGAAACAATTTTGACATGACCCACGTGAAAGTACCTATATTGAACACCCATTTTAATTCCAAGCGACATATCAACACTACCAACAGCTTCCAAAATAGCAAAATACTTAGCAGGATCATTAACAACATAATGAAGAGGTTTAACTCCAGCTTCTCTAACAAGACCCAAAAGCTGATTCATACACAATTCTCGGTGATTATCTTTGGAAATTTCAATAGGGGTTTGAAGATGTGGATTAGCGGTGTAGTAATCGAAAATTTTCTCTTGTATCTCTCTGTGTTTTCCTCTCATGTAACCAGAGAGGGAATTTGTGTCCACGATTAATTTCTTCCCACGGCTGCAATTTTCCATCTCTATATGATTCCATGTGAGATGAGGAATTGGGTTTAGGTGTTGGGAGAGTCTTTCGATTCTTCTTTCTGCGTCGGAATTTGATTCGTTGTTGTTGGAATTGGATTTTGAATTTAGGGTTTGCATTTTGTGTGTGTTTGGGGTTGATTGGATTTGAAGTGAGATTAGAGGAGAATGGAATGGATGAAGGAAGAGGCGTTCAATGTTGAATCATATAGTAATATGAATATGATTGTATATGATATAGTATAGTATGTTGATTTAATTGGAAAATGGGTAATGGTTGTTATTTGGAATTATGGATTAGTTTTAGTTTGTGATGATACGGCATTGAATATTTGAATGTATATCCACGACCACATCGATGATGTGGTGATAGCGTGGCTTTGAAGGAATATAAGGGAAAAAATCATTATTTAATGATGGTAACGGATAGGAGGATTACGGGCGCCCCTTTCGATGTGTTTCTTTCCCTCTTTTTATACAACTACCTCTTCACCCCACCCAATTCAATTCTAAGAAAAAGTAATATCAAATCAAATTAGAGTAAAATGTAGATATTTATATAAAGGGTCTTGCTCAGACAATGGTTAAGGAAGGCAAAAGTAGCATGTTTGCATTGGTTTCAACAACATTTTGATTTTTAAAAAGTTAAATTTATCATTTTTCATCATTTTTCAGTACTATATTCCTATTTTTATCCCCTTATTCAATGTCCTAAGGGCAATGGTTAGCATTTTCCTTATATAAAATGTGGAAAATCCAACAATGATACAAAAGTAATAATACTCTCTCTTGAATAGGTAGATAGTTATTCCTCAATCAACATGGAAAAAACAATAAGTTAAGGGTGATTGAGGAAAGAAGGACAAACAAATTAAATTTAAAGAGGTCTGACGTTGGCACCCTCTACATGACTCTATTGGAGTTGTTACGTGAGAGATGGACCTCCCACTCAAAGGAGTGTGAGTTAATAGGGTGTTTTTCGATGAACCACTTCAACAGGGAGAAAATCAAAAGTTCGACATAAGCAGAAACCCCTAACAAATATTAGATCATAACACCTAGTACCAAACTCTCAGAGGATTAAACAAAATAATTGAACAAGATTGTGTGGAGGCGCAAACTGCCAACCCAACCACCCCGTTATTCGATACCACACAGAAAAGACGATGCCACGAGAAATAAAATGGTGATATGTTGACTCTAATGGATTATCGCATAACACGCAACCAATGCTTTGGCCCAACACCTACATCAAACGAGGTTATCCCAAGTCAACATCGTATCTTAAAGAAATTGTCAAGAAAAAAACAACTACTTTAGAAGGAGCCCAATACATCCACAACATGACTAGAGAATCAATGACCCTAGCCGTCATACCTACACCAAACCTCACCCCGTATCAAGGATTGAACAAGTCAACGTCACAGAGAACACCCAAAAAGGATCATGAATCCAATATTTGCCATCCTCTATATCAGGAATAACTAACCAAGGCAAAATAGGGATAATATCATTGTAAAGCTCCATTCCCCAAACAAACTATTGTCTCCTTCACCTAAGGTCCCACACTCAATCCTCTCTCTCTCTCTCTCTCTCTCTCTCTCTCTCTCTCTCTATTTCTTTTTCCTAGTGCCCCATCTCCACCAACCCATTTTGTTGCTCTAACGTGAACCTCTAATGTCGAACGCTCAATAGAGCACCACCAATCTATGAGTCACGACAAAAGGAGATTAATCGACAACAACCAACCTTCTTCACCATCCCTTTCGAGAACCAATCTAAAGTGGACGCTAAGGTATCACCTATTAAGAGCACATCTTTCCACTAGGGAGAGGTTACACGAAGGCCCCAAAGGGCGACTGTCAAGGTGATGGGGATTAGGAGTCATACTTCTGTTCGAGAATGTCACTCTATAAACCAAAATTCGTTGGAATTTTCTCCACCTCCACTTACAAAGGAGAGCGAAATTCACCAAACCAATATCTTTTCGCCACAAGACCGTTATCATTTTTAGGACTACAAACTCTCCACCAACAAACCCAATCAATCTTATCATTTAACTCTCGTTTAAAGCTCCTCAACACACTTAGGGGGTTGGAAAAAGGGTTGACTTTTGGGGATCGTCCAAGGGAGATTTGACCATAACACCGATAAATGACAAGCATTTCTCTGAAACTTGTCTCTTTTTCCTACTCTCAAACAAATCTTTTGAGTTACCACATTCCTGAAAAGAAAAATTCGTAAACTCATTTCTCATTCTTAAGGAGCAACGTTACAACACATCCATTTTGGAACGACATGTTTCCCCCCTTATGGCATTCATACAACAACATAAGAATATCCATCGACCAACTACCCAACGCATATACTTGAAAATTAAATATAAAAAAATCACCCTATTTCAAATCAACGTTTTAACATATCAAATATTCATGCAATCTCTTACTAGAGTAGCTGTACTCGCAGGGGATCAGGGTAGCTCATGTGGTGTGAGCTAAGAGTTAAGGGGTTTGAGGTTCAAGTTTAAGTCAGAACAATGAGAAAAAAAAACTAACATCACAATTAAAATACTAACATTTGTCATAAAAAAAAACATTCGTACTTACTTTTTCACGTAAGAACTGTGTAATCTGGACAAATCAAGTATTTTAAGAAAGAGTCTTGCAAACGAGTGCGTCCAAGACATCATTTAAGAATTTTAAATTTAGAAATTATTTATTAAGTAAATCAAATGTTTCAAATTTCAATACATTAAACACACAATTTAAAGTCCTTAAACAATGTTGGAGGACAAAAAATCACCTAATCTAATCTCATATTGGGCCTCACTATACCGGGATAGATCCATGGGCTCGAAATTGAATCCGAGATCCAGAATTCCGCGCCGCATATTTCAAAACTGTAATTCAAAGTTGAAATCGAAAAAAACTCACACGGTGAGGCGGGCCACCCTTTTACCCTCCCGCGAACCAATCTCTTTTTTTTCAATTTCCCTCATTGCCATGGCCGCATCTCCGTGACACACTCTCACTCTCTCTAATATCTATAGGGTTTCACTTTTTTATTCACATAATAATAACTACACTTTTGAAACCCTTTCACGCGATTCTCAGTGTTAGGGTTTCAAATTTCAACTCTCTTTAGATCCAATTTATGGAAAGCCAAGACAATTTCAGCGACGGTGCTTTCAGAACTCGCCGCGCTCTCTCAGACATGACTAACCATCCTTCAAAGAGACCTTTATCTTCAATCTCCGGCGACTACGACGGAGCAGAGAATTTACTCAAAAAGATATGTCACAACGATAAGGGCAAAAACCCTTGTTCGGAGTTACCCTTTTCCGGCAATACTTCTTCACAAGAACCGAGTTTACCCAGTGGCGGAACCGGTACTGGAACCGATGATTCGAATGATAGTTTTGTTGGAAGATCTCAGAATGAAGGGTTTATCGACCGTGGTATTGAACATGATGACAATTTGGGATCTTTCCAATGTGCTGGTGGATCGGTGGAACCACCGATTGTGTCTGGTTCTATGTTTCCAGGGTTGGAACGGTGTTCTGCTCTTAAAAACCAAGATGGTGAGAATTTGGATGCACATGCTGGTGGTGATGTTGGTGTGGAATTTCTGAAAAACTGTACTTGTTCCTTTTGCACCAAAGGTATATTTTTACGCAAACAATTTTTAATTTCATTGCATGTTTTTGCATTCTTTAAATGTTGCATTTTTTCTATGATGTTTTGTTTGTTTTTTTGTTGTTGTTATTAAATGTTTGTTAATTTATGTTGATTACTAGCTGGTTATATCTGGTCGGATCTCCATTACCAGGATGTCAAGGGTAGACTAACTGGTAAGTTGTTGTGATTGAAATGTTTAAGCACTTTTATAGGTTGCACAATTATATTCAAGAGTGTAGACCCAATTTGGACACGCGCAATTTTCTCTGGGGCCAATTTAGTGCACAACATAAAATAAACCTGAACTAGTCTTTGACATTTTTATATTGGGGACAAATTAGTCTCTTTGTCGTAATGAATCGGGACTAATTAATTGGCTTGAGAAAAAATTGTGAGACCAAATTGGGTCTTCACTTTATATTCAATTATCATACTGGAGTATTTTACTACTATCAATTTGGTTTTTTTAACGATTTTATCTTAAACTTTTTGCCAGCTCTAAGGAAGAGTCAGAAGGAAGCAAGATTGGTGGTCCAGAAATTTTCTGGAATAAATGATACTCATACTATCATACATGAACAAGGCGGCATTGATCCATCCGATTTAGAATCGAGCCTTATGCATCAGTGGAAATCTCTGTTTGTTCATATGCAAAACATATTGGGTCATGAAAGTAGACAACTTGTGAGTTTCTGTGCTATCTATCACCTGTGCTTAATATTTCAAATTTCAATATTTACTCTAACTTTGATTTCCATTCCCATTTTATATAAATTTTCAAGGGTTTCTATCCTTGATATTGCTAAAAATTGGCGTCAATTACGGTTGATGCGACCTCAATTGCAGTAGTCAGAAACATATAAAAAAAGCATAATATACTTTGACCCTGATACTTTTGCCTATCAATGGAACCTTTTTTTGGCATATGGATCATATTATGTTATTGTTGTTATGCTATGTTGTGAATTTTGTCTTCACTGATATGTACCCTGGTTTGTTGTTTTTATTTTGTTTCCTAATACTTTGAGTGTTTTCCTTCTGCTGCTTCTAGGAATCAAGCTTTGAAACACTGAAAGATGTGAGAGAGAACTGCAAGAATGATCTTGAGTTGACCAACAACAGCAGCTCTAGCAATCATTAGTGTATGAGTGCCTATTATGATTGTAAGATTACTTCACACATCAGTCCATTAGTTTCGCGTTTCAATTCGTATTCATATGTAGATTTTTATTGTATCTGTTGTGAATTCGATGTTTGTAGAAATACCTAGAAGTATTTGTGTAGATTTGTTACATTGGCCGTTTCCATTGGCTCTAATATGAACAAAATCAACCTTCTTTGGAGGATAATGTTAATGGGCTTTGTTGCGCAGTCCTAGAGGGACTAAACAATAAAGGATGACAATGCTGCTTTGTTTTCAAATTATTTGCTCCATGGGTTGGTTTCAATGACTTTTTAGCAACAAAGATTTTTGGACTGTCTTAAATGATGTATGGTTCGTTAGCTTGAACAGGAGGTGTGTTGGGTATGTCAATTTTTTCTGCAAAATCATCCTTTTATGCTGCAGAATGCATGCAGTCCATTGGTTGTTAAACAGATTTTATCAGAATATTTTGTTTGGTAGTTGTCATCGGAGATTTGATTACTCTTACGTTGACGATGATCAGCCTTTTTGTTGTGATTTCCCATTTCATGAGAGGCAAACACCATTTGACATGGGATGTTTTATTTTAGGCAGGGACAGTCTTTCTCTCTGTGGGTCATGCATTATGCACCTTATTGGTCTTGTGGTTGTGATTTCCCATTTCATGAGGCAAATACCATTTGTCTTGCCATGTTTTATTTTAGGCAGCGACAGTCTTTTTCTGTGGGTTATGCATTATGCACCTGATCATACCCATCAATATATCGCTGTCTTTTTTCTGTCATGCGGTTGCAATGTAGACTTTTTTACCAATGTAGACTCTTTTATGTTATGTTGTATAATATAATTAAGGTTAAATAGATAAACCATTTTCACTCAATCTGTATGTATATTTGATACCTGATAGGTGTAGTTTAGCTGACACCACATCTTGAGCTTAGTAGAAGGACTATGGTTTGATTTTTACACAACACATCTTTGGGGACGGGTTAAGAGCTTTAAGTGTGATTAAGTCCCGGACTGTGGATTAATTTCCTAACTAGTCCAAAACGTTGAAGCTTGTGAATATATTTGTGGACTCCCACTGAGAAGTCAAAGGCCTTTAGCTACCATAAGTTATAAAAGAAATTGTATGCCGCTTTCAACATGATAAGAAAGGGCCACTAGTTGCTTTCGAGTTCTTGCACTTTTAAACCAGCTTAACTAGGCACCTTCTTCCCATCTTTTTACTGAGTTGATTTATTTGTCAGCATCGAGTTGATTATTTTTTGTTTTGTTAAAGATAAAAGGAAAACAGAGAACAATACAATAGAACTGGGGCATAATGGTATTGATTCCCATGGCATTAGCGGAGGTAATGAGTTATTTGAGGGGGACATGTAGCTAACTCAGATGCCACTATCCACAACAGCACCCTACTTGGTAAGCTAGTCAGCACAACTACTTTTCGCCCTCAATGTATGAGTGAGGCTTAGACACCCATAGAGATGAACTTCTTGATATGATTCACCAAAGGAGCATAAGGTTGTCCTTAATGAGTTGCAGCTTGAGATTCAGATTCACAAATAACCACTCTAAAACCAACATCCCGAACAATTTGCAGGCCATGAAAAATTGCAGCTAATTTGACAGCAGTGTTGGCTGAATGGCTGTGTACCCATAATGGTTCAAAAAGCTAAAAATTCACTCCCCATTAATGCTCCAGAGCCTATGGTACCATCCACATTGAACTTGACTATGATACCAAAATATATTTGACAGTTTAGTTTTACTTCATCCCCTTAATTATTTGTCAATTTCATCAGAGGGACCTAGCTAAATTTAAGACGAGTTATTAACACATCTAGAGTTGGGCTGTGGAACCAGCGATATGGGAGAAATCAAGGTGTGCCCAGGCAAGACCTACATCAGTTACATATGACTAGAAGGATCACGACCCTCCACTTCCTTATGCTTGAGTTTTTTTTTTTTTTTTGAAAGAATGTTTTAGAGTTATTTATGATGATAAAAGTTGGATATCAACTCATCTGATAAGTGGAGAGGAACTCATCCCAAAAGATCAGTTTCCAATAATTATAAGGATATCAATCTCTATCAATTTTTTATGCTAACTCTACATATGCAATCTTCCCCATCTCACTAATTTGATGATCGCCTTTGAGCACCAAATATTACTAAAGCCCCAGAAGCCCGACTCCAAAAGTTTCGTATCACCTCACTAAGTCAAAAGCAACCTAGCTGCTCCACTAATTTCTCCAATCTCCATGACTTTCCTCCTATTTAAATATAAGCAATTTATACAACAAATTATTTTTTTCGCTTCTTAACATTTCACTCATTTTTTCCTCAAAATAAAAACATCTACACTCATTTTCCTAACAAGGCAACATTGAACACTCTTAGATTTTTACCATCCCTAAACCTACCGTCAGCTTGAAGTGGGTCAAGAATATAAGAATGTTATTTATTTATTGAGAGATAAATTATCTGGTAAAAGAAATAAAATAATTTAAGGTGTTATGACCCGATCAAAATTTACACACAAAAAAGATGATTGAAAGTTATGACTCAATCAGAAGTGAATTGAGAGGTCTATTAAGCAACCATCAAGAAATAATACAAGAAGATTCTTGGTCAGAAGAAGATTCTTAGACAGGTTTGGGCTCTTGACCAAAGTGTACTGATAAGCCCATTTGTGGTTAGCATCTAAGGCCAAACCCTAAATTTCATCCTATAAATATATCTCTACCTGCTATTCAACATGTTTCAATTTGTTTGTTTCTATTCTAGATCTTGAGAATCAAAGATGGTGGTGGTTAATTTGATCCATTGAATTTTCTTAATCAAGGAAATCATGGTTAAGAGAGTATGAGATGATTCCTCTCACTTCGTTCATCTTTCTCCACTGTGTTTCCATGGTTAAGCAAATTTGTTGGATCATCAAACATAGTAGATCACATATTAGAGTTTGAATTAGTGGTACTTGATCGCAGACTCATGTGTTTGAGGACAGAGGACTGTAATAATAATATTTGGAACTTTCTTATTATGGTAAACATACTCATGTATTTATTTGGATGTTCGGAGCCATGTTGTGAACATGTAATCGTGACTTGATAAATGGCTCTCTTGAAAGATCTAGTATTTTTGGCTCATGTTATGTTATGGATCCAGCCTCCAAGAAAGCAAGATCTAGTGTTTTCGGCTCATGTCATGTTGTCAACTTTGTGTTCACTGATATGCCCCCTGGTTTGTTGTTTTTAGAAATCAAGCTCTTAAAAACTAATAGATTTGAGAGAGAACTGCAAGAATGATCTTGAGTTGAATAACAACAGCAATTCTGGCAATCAGTAGTGTTTAGATTTTTGTGATTGAGACTACTTTGCACATTGGTCCAGTAGTTTTGAGTTTCAATTCATTCCCATATGTTGACTTTTATTGTATCTATTGTGAATTTGTGATGTTTTGACGTGGATTGAACAAATTAGCCCCTTGATGTTAAGTTTAACATCAAATGTTTTTCAAAGTCTAAGTTTAGTGTTTATACCATAGTTCCACAACTATTTTATGACAAATTTTGGGACCTCTCTCGTACTCGTTTTGTAATCCCATTCTCTTTCTATTGATTGGTTTTGGTGTCAATAGATACATTTTTTTTATATCTTTTATCGTATCTTATATGAAAACTATTGTTGAAATAATATATCTAACAAAAAAGAACATGTGAACAAAGAACGACGGGACCACATTCCAAAAGTAAAATCACATGGCGAACCAGAAAGCAACTAGAAGGAGCACCAGTGTCCAAACAATTACCAAGCGGCAGGCAAGCACATGCACTATACAGACCACACTCCATAAAATAAATGTCGCGTATATTCAACACTACACATCTCCTTCTTCTACCTCTATTCAGCAACCGATACTTTATTTTATGAACCACGATTTACCGCGGTTAACAAATTAGGTAGACAGTTGCGCACAATGGTGACCTTTCGATCAAGATCGAATGATTAGAAAATGGACATAGTTGAAATACTAAATATATAGATATATTATTTAATTTAAATAAATAAATATAGATATAGATCAAAACTTGGTAATTTATGACCATAAATATTTTCTGGGGCTAATTTGGTTCGTTAATTTTTTTATATTAAATTTGGTTCATCAAATTAAATTCAAAGTAAAAAGAAAGGAGAATTGATAAAAGACAATAAAAAAAATAATCAAAATATAAAATTTAACGGAGAATTGATTCTAGTTAACTCAAAAGCTGAAAATTGTAGCTTCAACCATAAATATGTTTGAAGATGTAAATTGATTTCGAAAAATTGAACCAAACATATTGGAATAGTTGATTTTCACTTTTAAAATTACCCAAAGTGCTTTTAACGATGTAGAAAGCTCAACCAACCATATGCATAATCAATCTATCAAATTACTCTATGTTTTTATTAAATTTCTTTCTCTCAAAATGTATGCATCTCAAGATGTATATCTCAAGATATATACATCCAACTAACAGAGATTACAGAGTATACACAAAACATTTCCATTTGAAATAACCGAAGCTTGTAGTAACTACCCCAAACGACAGATACCATTTAGAGAATTAAAATAATAAAGTTTTTTTTCTAAGATTTTTATTTAAGTTTGGGCTTTTATTGCCAGGTTTGGGCCGACATAAAGTAAACTGATTAGCCCATTTTGTGATCTCATCAAAACCCTAAATTCTATCCTATAAATTCAACTCTACATACTATTGAATCCATGATCTAGAAAATCAAAGTGGAGGCTAATTGATCTATTGAATTTTTTTAATCAGGGAAATCACAGTTAAGAGAGTTTGAGATTCCTCCCACTTCCTTCATCTTTCTCCACTGTGTTTTCCTTGATTAAAGAAATTTGTTGAATCGTGACAAAAAATATTGGACTAACAATCTATCTGTTGTTCCGAATTCATTCTTGTTGGTGTCTGAATCCTTGTCCTTCTAATTGTTTGGATTTGATTCTTTTGTCATGTATAGTTTAGGAATCCTGATTTCCTTCTTCTTTTTTTTTCTTCTTCTTCTTGTGTGTATTCGAAGGAATTGCAAGGAACCTGTCTTCAATTTGGAGCTTTCTTGTTTATTTCCTTTTTCATCAACCGTTCTGTTTTTTTTTTTTTTGAAAAAACTACTTCCTGTCACGTAATCTATTTTAACCGCTATATTTGATCTAAATTTCACATCTACACACGAGGCCTGAAATTATTATAGGGAAATGCTACCGGTTAGCAGGACCCATTATTATATGCATGCACCCTGATCGACGTAATCTGTGGGTTTATATTTTGAACCTTTATTTCTGTTTGATTTGTTTCCTAGTGTTTATGGTTGATTTTATTTATAGGAAAATTTTATGGCACACCGAAAAATTTAGGCGTATTGGTACATGTACATCAAACCAGGAAATTAATAGTTAACTGTGTTGTTTTTTGAAGATAAAAATTGTTTTATGTCATCTATAATTATAATAATTAAATCTTATTTACCAAAAACGTCGAAGAAATAAAATTTAATTTTTCTGAATTTTTGGTACTCTTGATTATTTTTTACAATAAAATGTAAAAAAATAGTATGATTTTTATAAACATTAAAATAATGTTTTTTTTTCTTATGAAATGACATTTTCTAAAATATTAATATCAACAAATAACTTTTTATTCCATAAAAAATATAGTGTGGTCTATTCTATCACATAAACATACTGAGTTTCTTTTTCATTTTTATAATAAGATGTAATGAGTTATATTTGAGTCTAATGTCAATGTCAATCAAATGATAACTTTATTTGCAAATAGTTCTCATGTTTATGTTTTTGCTCGATCAATTGTGTAAAGCTCTAATTTTACTATATATTGAATCTGATGTTTATGTTTTTTTTTTCTCTAAATTTTTTTTTCCTCAATTTTTCAAACTCATAATGGGTCTGTTAGCATAGTTTGAAAAACCGGACCGATCATTGACTCGGACATATACTTGATCACTAGTTGAATCGCATGACAGAATCGGATAGAACCGGGCAATTCGATCACATGACTCGGTCTATAAAAAGTTTGTCTTTATATTAAATTAGATTGAACCAAAAGACTCAATTGTATTCATGTCAAACTTTATGATTCATTTAGTTTAAAATTAATAAATACTAAAACATTATTTATACCAAACGTTTAAACATATTTTTCATATTAAAAAATCTGAATTAAAAAATATTGGTGTAAAAAATGATTTTTAAATATTCTTAATAAAACTATGCCTTATTAAGAAAAAAAACTCTTACTAAAAGCGAATGGAAAAAAAGAAGGCAACTAACCAAGCTATTATTAGGATGACCAAGAGCAATGAATAGTAAATTTCTTAAGAAAAAAAACAGTACGGAGGTTTTACTATTAAAATAATATAAAATGCAATTAAAAAGAAGAAATAAAAAGACAAAAACCCAAACCCTACTTTCTTATCATTATGTTGCGCCGCGCCTCCCTCCCCTTATCACTTTCTTCTTTCTTCTCTCTAACTAATCTACCACCCCTTCCCTTCCATCATCTCTTCACCATTTTCTCTCTAACTAGATTTACATCTCCTTTCTAATTTTCTTCATTAAGTTTTCAATAATATTTTGGAGCACCTTCCTTCCTGTAAACTTTCCAATACTAGATAGAAAATTCCTTCAACAATATGTTCATGGTTGCCGGATCGAGACACCGCATTGTATAAATTTTGAGGAAAGACAATGCGTTTTTTTTTTTTTTTTTTGTTTCTGTTTTTTTTTTTTTTTTTTTATATGTAAAAAAATATAAGGAC
>Ga0315914_1009137_pt1 | contig 12887 bp, 9 predicted proteins | sample MpolenodulesMG_FD_203920 | JGI IMG/M metagenome (GOLD analysis project Ga0315914, IMG submission 203920) | Medicago polymorpha root nodule microbial communities from Los Angeles, California, United States - elongated nodules | ecosystem: Host-associated > Plants > Roots > Nodule | place: USA...
TAACAAAATTATCTAAAACTTTCATGTTTACACCAAAGGCCAATTCAAAACAGAAACGTGTGAAAAAGACGCAAGAACATGAAAAAGGGTATGCTGCTACAAGGTTACTCGCCGTGGCGAGTTGGAGGCGAGCAAACACTGCTCCCTGTCACGTATAGCTCGCCGTGGCGAGTTGGAGGCGAGCAAACACTGCTCTCTGTCGAGAAGTGCGATTTTTAACCCTAAAAACCAATTTTCATCAACCTTAATCCCAAAATTGATAGGAAACTCAACCTATGATCATTCTACAGTCTGAACATCAATTATCTATGAATTATACGGACTTTCTACACTCTTAACATCCAATTCTACAAATTCTATCATCAATTATCCGATTCTTAACCCTGATTCTCAAATTCTCATGAACAACAACAAAACTACATGCTAAATTCAATTTCAGAATTACACAACCTAAGATTAGAGAATATTAGTCCTACCCTTACCTTAGATTGGTGATTGCAAGACTCTACCGGTTCTTTCTTCTCTTGGCTCTCCTCTTCTCTTGGTTCTCCTCTTTTCTCCCAAAAGCTTCTAAACCTAATTTGTGGCTGTCTCTTAGCTTTTATAACTCACACCCACAACATATTTTCCAACTAAATCCACGTATTTTCTAACTAAATCCAAACCAGCCCTCCAAATATATTTATTCTAATATTCCAACGTATTCTACTAAAAAATATAAAATATAATATAAAACCACTTAATAAAATATAATACACCACAACACATCATAAATCAACGTAAATCACATAAGTCATATAAATGACTCTAAACTCAACCAAAAATAATTAAATAATAAATAGGGCGTTACAAAAGGTGTTGCCTTTAATCACAGCTAAACACACAAACTTCAAAAACGTCAGAATCGCCGGAGATGATGATGATTTTGGAGGGGTGAAAATGGAGGAAGTTTTAGCGGGAAGAAGAAGGACCAAGAACGTTTTTGATGTTCTGAAATGTGAAGAAGGAGGTGTGGGTAATGCAGGGGCAAAATGGGAAAAGCAGAAAAAATAAACTGAAAAGTGAAAACTCAACTTTTTCCAATTCAATCAAACTAGTCCCTGAACACGTGGCTTCCTTCTTGCCACGCATGCAGGGCGACAGCTCAACATGGCTAACGGAGCACTTGGACGGAGGGACCTTTTTGATGGACGTCTGACAAATTCAGGGACTAAGTTGATATTTCGCCTAATTGAGGTACGGAGTTGGCCGAAGCATGAAAATTCAGGGACGAATTTGATGGTTCACTCTTAAAACAACACTAAAATTCATCTTCCATTCCAATCCCAACCCAAATTTCAATCCCCAAATCCAATCCAATCTCAATCGAATCAAGACCCAAACCTTTATCTCGAACAACAACATCAACAATTTTTTCATCATCAATAAAATTCTTCATCGTTCCAAAGCTTTTTGGGTTTTGTTAGCTTTTGGGTTTTTGTGTTCACAAGGAAGTTCCACAGCAAAATCACAGATCCAATACAATTCACCTTAGACATGCTTCAAACCGGCAATTCAGATCGGAACAAAATCAAAACCACAGATCCAATACAATTCACCTTTCAAAGGTGGAAAAAAGTGGAGTTCATAAAATTCTTCAAGAAGCTTATAATTGGTGGAGTTCATAAAATTCTTCAATTCACCTTTCCATTGATGACCCGAATTATCTTGTCTAGTTTTTGGATAGAACCAAAGTTGAATGCTTTGAGATTTAAGAAAATTCATTGCTTTACACCTACCTCCACTTCCTCTGTTTATTGACTTTTGGGGTTTTTTTTTCTTTCAATTGAGGTTGTTGTTGATGTTTTGCATTTTGATTAAGAATCTCAGTTTTATTTGTGATGTTGAAAGGATGAATTGATGTTGAATCCGAGTTTTATTTGTTGTTTAAATATTGAATTTTTCTGGATTTTTTTTTCCTGCTATATAGTATGAATGTTGATGAATTTTGTATGAATATGAAGTGGTGGAAGGAAGAAGACGAAGAAAAGGGAAAAACAAATTAGGTGTTGGTAGTTGGTAGTTGATTGTTGTTCTACAATAGATCCCTTCATATCCAACGGTCTCCATTTAAAATAAAGATCAAGTGGTTAAAAATAAAAGATTTAATAAGGTCTACAGTGAATCACCTATAAAGTTGGTTTACCTTAGACATTTAAAGTTAAAAACTAACAGAGACGACCAAAATAGTAAACTGTAAAATATTTATAAGATCAAATTGAAACACTTTGTAGCCAGGGGATCAAAATGAAAACCAAAAATAAGTCAAGGGACCAAATGATGTATTAAGCCTATAAAAAATATCCAAATTGTATGTAAAATCTTCAATTTGAATTTGGATCCGGTTGTCAATTTATTTAAGTCGTTAAAAATATTTTCCCTAATCCCTCAAAAAAAATTTCTTTCCCTAAAGCAGTTTTAGTTCCGTTGACAAAAAAGGCTGTTCGATCCCAAATGAATTCAAACTTGATCAAAGGCTGCCTTGATTTACTACTCCACGGCCTAGTAAAGCTAAATTGCATTTTTTTTTTAGGGTTGTATATTAAATTATTTAAATGTCATGGTGGAAAAAGGGCAAACTCACAAACCCAACTACTAAACAAAATAGTTACATTGTTCTTAAATCAAAAAATAAAAACATACGGTTAATCCCACCAAGAATTGTCATATGTTTAAGGTTTTCATTATTATTAGGGAAATGTTAACGAGTGTCCTTGAGACGCTCTTTAAGAACCATTAATAGTAAGTTTTTATGAAAAATTGTTTAATCAATGCATTGGAATTTGTAATATTTGACTTTTTTAAAAAATATTTTTTAAATTTGAGATCCTTAAATAGTGCCTCGGGACACTCGTTTCATTTGCATAGTTACATGCATGCGATAATTGTTTCTGTCCCCACTTCAACGCTTGGAGGGTACCTAAGATTTGGTGGAAGCAACTAATTAATCAAAAGCATCTCTTCGCAAGTCCAAAAAAAAAAAAACTTTGTGAAATGATATTCTAATAGGAAACCTAGAAATTTGCAAACTTTTGTTAATGAATCTTCTTTATTATCCGATCATTTTAAAACAATAATCTCTTAGGACAGTTGTCTAAGTGATACTTAAAACAATTTGCAATGTTTTCCGGTGAGGATCCAGCTGATGGATCGTTAGGAGAGTAGTATACTTTCGAGTTCAAGATACTAGTCTAGAAATAAAAGTTGATTTGGCACAACTTTGTATGGATGGTTAAACTATTCACTTTTTCAAGATTTTGATGGACGAGAGTGAAGGGCTCACTTGAGAGGAGTTAAAATATGCCTTGTTGGAACGCTGCAGTTTATTGAGTGAGGGAAATGTGTTTGAACAACCACCATCTCTTCAACAAGAGGGTCAAGTGCAGGATTTTATTGAAGACTTTGAGTGCAATACCTTATCACATTAGGCCCGGCCTAACGACATCACCTGATGAATGTGGCAAAAGAGGTAAAGCGGGAAATTGATGGATAGGCACGCTATAGAATCTCAAAGAAACCAAATTATGGCGAGAGCGGACATAAGTGTGTGGGTTTCCACAATTCGCGAGGTTCTTATTACAAAGGATGCTCATTTAACAATGATTCGGCCTATGTTCGAAGTGATAAGGAGCACCATGACAACCATGGCAAATGGCAAGGGAGAGCAAGGCAAGCGTGACGAAGGAATTCGATATATCTCTTCCCAAGAAGTAGCTGAGTGGCGACATAAAGGGTTATATTTCAAGTGTGGAGGCTCCTTTCACCCTAGGCACCAATGCCCAGATAGACAACTCAAAGTGGTGGTGACTGAAGAGGGTGAGACTATGGAAGAAGAAGTTGAAGAAAATGAGGAAGTTTACTTGCAAGACGGTGACAGTGTTAAGATCCAATATGAGAAGATGTTTTAAGTAATTAGTATGCAGTTAATTAGATTTAAATAGATTATTATTAAGAGGCCCATTATGATTAATTATAGGGATAAACACTAGAATGTTCTCTTTATTTGTAGGGTATGACAAAATAAGTTTTCAGGTTAGGGGCAAAGTAGGATTTCCTCCGAGATGGTTTATATAACTATTTAGGATTTTTTTAAAGATATGAAAAATAGAAAGTGGCCTAAACGAAGGAATTTCATATTTCTAACATGGGCTTTCTGTTGCGAAAATATTAAGAGTATTACTTTTCCCACCCTATAGGATTTCGCGCGCCCTGCGTTTTTTTTTCCAAAAATTCCCTTGAAGTTTCTGGATTTCATAATCCGGAATGGTGTTTTCCTTTGTTTATAGGGTGAAAAATAGAGTTACGGATTTTTCCGGATTTTGTAATCCGGAAACTTCAAAAATAGGGCGCGTTACATGATGTTTCCGAATTACATAATCCGGAAACCCTTTTTCAAGGTAAAACAATTCAGATTATATAATCCAAACTGTATCATCACAAATCCTAAACATGTTTGTAACATGTATAGCCATTTTAGGGACACTATTAATCTTCCTATCTCTTATCCTTTTGTTTTGGGTCATTGTTACCTATTCTTAGTAAAAAATCGGATTTTCGGGGTACTTGATCGGATTGCTCTGAAACTTCTCGAAAAAACCAGAAAAAGTTCAAGGACCATGACTCCCACAGAAGGGACTTCTTACGGGACTCCGCCCCTCAAAATCCAAAATTCCATCGTTTTAGACCCATTTTTCATTTTTTTTTAATTATTCATATTTACAGAAAAATCCGAAAATATTTGGACTAGTTTTGTTTGATTTTTAGAATTTTTTGGTGGTATTTTTATGATTTTATTTGACATGTTTTTAGCATTTTTTTTACTTAGTTTTTTTGTTGTTTTTAAAAGCAAAACTCAAAACTACTGAAATGTGAGAGAGTCTGCTGGCTGATTATACATAAGAATTGTTCGGATTATAAAATCCAAAATAGTAAACATGAATCCGGATTTTAAAATCAGGACTGCACAAGGACATTTTGGAAAAAATGCAGGGCACACGAGAATCTTGTAGGGTGGGAAAAGTAATACTCAAATACGAATCCTTGATTTTTTTTTTCTTCATATTTCCTCACCAACTTTCAAAGCAATATGAGTAGTTGATCGAAATCCTTTTTTTTTTCTTCAACTTCAAAATCTAAAACATAGAGAAAAACTCTAAGAAAATGTCAGGAGAGTACCCTAATATGTTAGGTATATAAACCATTTAGTTTTAAAACTTACAGAACCTCCCTACGCATCCCTTTGCTCTTAACGGTGTTAGTTTTCTGTTAAATTTTTTTCCTCACCTTTAGTTTCATATCATCATTAAGTTTTCTATGACGCATCTTTATATCATCATCAAATTATTCGCCCTTTCTTCGTAAATTTCAATTCCATCTACAATTTCTTTACTTTTTTTGGAGAGATTCTCAATTTCTTTACCTCCATATTAATAATTCTCCCAAATTGCAATTTTCTTCGTTAATTTCAATTCAATTCCTCGTGGCATGATTAAAACTACTTTAAATGTGTATATTTCATTACTTTTAAAAATCGCTTTTGAGGGAAGGGAAGTGTATTAACAATGTTAAGAGAGAAAGGAAATGTGAATCTACTTGTAAAAAGTTAAGGTAGGTTAGTGTATGTTTTAAAATTAAAGGGGGTGCAGTGTTATTTTAATAGACTTCGGGGTAGGTGAGTTTAATTTTTCTTGCTTACCTTTAATTTTTGACTAAGTTACTATTTTGGTTTCTTAACTATTTATATGGTTTTCGTCCCGTTCATACAGAGTCGGATGCACTGTATGGCTCGGTGTGGCAACTGGCAATAGTCACACCAAAATTTTATCAAAAATTATTTACATATGAAAGATGTCTATAAAAATAAAATTTTGTTCCAATCATCTAGGGATGACAATTGGACTCATACCCTATGGGCACCCGCAAAAAATACCCGCTATGGGTAGGGTAAAGCCCTGCTTTAATGGGACATAATACAGTAACCCTACCCCTCCTGCTTAGAGGTGTCAAATGGGTCAGTCCGACTCAATTATAATTGGGCCGCATATTCTAGAGCCTGGCCCGGCCTGTGTGGGCCATGGGCTAGCCCGGCCAGGCCTGTGTGGGATATGAGCCAGCCTGGCCCGTTTATATTTTACTTTTAAAATTTATTCACTTTTTTTTATATATATTTTTTATATATTAGTCACTCACCACTATTTTTTTCCTAAAATATGATCGGATGAACATAAAAGTGTAAATAATTTTTACATTAACATTGAATATTAATGAAACTCTATGTTATTCATTCAATTAAATCAAATTAATAGTTTATAAACTTTAAAATTTTAAAACTTTAAACTAAATTCATTCATTTTTATTAAGTTTATTTATTTAAATATTTTTTATTGATAAATTTTAAAATAGTTGATAATTTTTTTCAACAATATACTATTTTTTTAACAAAAAATCAAATTAAATAGTAATAATGGGTCGGCCCAAAGCCCGATGAGCCAGCCCGACCCGTCCCAATTTTTGTATGGGCCAAATGGGCTTGGCCCAAAAACGCCCAAGTGTGTTTTTGGGCTAGTTTTTAGGCCCGACCCGGCCAAAAAATATGGGCTTTTGGGCTGGCCCGTTAGCCCGACCCATTTTTGATTGCTCTCCTGTTGCGTTAAATCTCTGCCGCTGCCTGCCTATCTTTGCTTTTTGGTTAAATACTATGGGGAAGGGCACCTAGGTGCCCATAGGGTATGGGGAAGGACACTCAAGTTGTTGCCCACAAGGGTACTGACACAGGTACGGGCATTTTTTTCAAACGCGGGTATGGAGATGGATACTATAGTACCCTACCCATCGGTTGTTAGGGTTATATTTTTGGGTGAAATAGAACATAATTTTTAAAATTATTCGGAAATGTTTTTTAACATTATTATTTTAGTCACACCAAACACTTAATGTTGGATATGCCCTTCGTCAACCTTTAACCTCGTTGTATAAAACCAACATCGTAGATTATCAACTAGAGACCTCCTTAAAGGTGTAATGTATATAACATTGAACCATTCATAAGCAATATTTTTGCTTAGCTCTATCTCTTCCCCTCTTATCTATCTTCTTCATCATGACACTCGTAAACCTTCTTCGAGTTAACCTTCATTGTACCAACTTGCAAATATTTAATTAATACATCAATCAAGTGTTAACTCTTAAACTTGGATGAGTTTACGTTTTAAGTCTTGATGTCGAGTTAACTCGAAGGTAAAATGAACACTCGAGAGGTAAAATTAGTTAAGTGAAATTAGAATGTTTTGCAAGTTAGTACATATTAAACTCGATAAACTCTTTTAAACCCAAAGTACTAAAACGTTGTGAAACTTGTGAATATTATTTTGTTTTTTAAACCTTAAATCACAAATTACCGTGACCTATATTACTATTGTAGTTAGATATCCTTTACCTTTATATTTAAGTCATATTTAACATTTGATGTGTAATATTATATTAGCTTACATATGACATATACATGTTGTATATAATTTTAATAGTTACAAATTTACCTAGTTAAGTGAAGTTAAAACTAAACTCTGAAATTATAAATCCTTGTATACTAATTTCTTCAACTCCAAATCAGTTTCATTTCTCGTTAATCTATATTTTTTACTTTTCTGGGATTATGATTGAAGAGTAGATGTTGTCAGTTTATTTTCATTTTAGTCCCATAACTAATAAAAGTAATGTTTGAGTCCCTTAATTGTCCTTCCGTCGGTAAAAAAAATTCTTTCCGTCAAAACCTCACACTTCCGTTTCCGTAAGTTTTTGTCCACGTGGCAAAAGATACGGTTTTTTTTTTAGAAACCCAGAAATTAGGGTTCATTTTCCTCCATTCATCATCTCCTTCAAGTTCCCTCTTCTCTCTCTGCAAAATCGAATCATCTTCTTCGACCTTCCGATTCCAATCCTTCGAATCTGGAATTTTAGAGACATCTTGAATTTCATTCCTTTATAAATCAAACATTGACTCATTATTTAAAATCTCATTCATTAACTAATTCACCAACAGGCTCCATTATTATGCTAATTGAACTCTTATAAAGAAAATAAAAAAACGTAATTGAATTGAAGGTGATGAATTGGATTTTGTGAAGAAAACTGGTGGCTGACAATTTGGGATTTTGTGAAATGACAACATTGAGTTTGTGTTATAGATTACTATTGAATTTTGTTTACTGGATTGTGTTGACAGGTTAATAAGTTTGTAGATTTGTGTTGTATAGATTCATGGGTTTATGTACTGGAAGAAAAAAAAAATCCCCTTTTAGAACAAGAAAAAAATTCCCTTTTGTTTCTGGAAATATTAATGATTAATTTGTGCAGAATCGATGATGTTGATGTTGTTGTTTTATTGAACTGTTGTTCTAAGAATTTTTGATGTTGAACATTATATGAATTTTGGTGATTAGGTTATGTGTTGTATGTTGTTGTTCATGATTTTTTTTTTTAGTTTTTCTCATGAATGTTGATGAATGTGAGTTCAAGATTAGTAAGGTAGAAGATGAAGAAAGAAAGAAAGAAAATTAGTTGTTGTTGGTACACCGTAAGTTACAATAGACACGCATAATTCAATGGCCATCTTTTTAAAAATTAGATCAAACGATTTAAATTAAAAAATTTAATAAAGTCTATGGTGGACCACTCTTAAGGTTGGTCCACCATAGACATTTGAGGTTAAACTTAACAGCCAGAGATTTATTTGACCGACGGAGGCAAAGATGAGGGACTAAGACATGAGTTTTATTAGTTATGAGACCAAAATGAAAACTGAAAATTAATTAAGGGACCAAATCACCTATTAAGCCTTCTTTATTTCTCCTTTTTTTGCCATGAAAATTTCTTTCTTTTCTTTTTCTTTTTCTTTTTCTTTTCTTTCTTTTTCTTTTTCTTTTTCCTGCACATATTTTTCTTTCATTTTCTTTTGATCTTCTCTTACATCATTGGGACTCAATGGTGCAAGAATAATTTTTTTCCAAAGTGCATAAAAGAATACTTATTACTTCGGCCATCATGTTGGACTCCTCTATCAAATTGCCATGGTCTTCCTAGCAACAAATGACAAGCCTCCATTGGATCTACAATACACACAACAACATAAATTGCATAAATTGAATGTAAATTGGTACACAAATTCATACATTTAGACTTGTTACTCGTTTCTCTCTAAAATGTGGATAGTTTGAGTGTAAGTTTTCTGTATGATTGAATTGCGACACGTTTTTCTTATGAAAAACTACTATTTATACTAAGTAACTACCTACACAGAAACGTTCGAACGTAACTACTAGTAACTAACTAAAGACATATTTGAATCTCAAATAAGATCCTTCGATGATAATCGCTGCATGACTCTGGCACCAACTTCTCTTCGATTCCTGCTAGCTTGTCGAACCACCTCTCTTCGACTCTTGCTTGCTTATCGAACCATCAACATAAAAACAGCAAACCTCTTAAAGTTTTTGAAGACTGTTGAACTTATGAATCGAACTCATTTAATCCCTGAATCAAAGCTCGTTGACTGTATTTATTGTAGCCTGTCGAAAGTACAGGCTAACAGAGTGTTACCTAAGACTGTGAAAGGATATGATTCTATTTGGGTGATTGTTGATCCGTTGACGAAGTCGACACATTTAATTCCTATCAGGACTGGTATATTTGTGACGAGATTGGTGGAGATCTACATTGAGAAGATTGTCAGATTGCATTGTATTCCTTCTAGTATTGTGTCAGATAGAGATCCAAGGTTTGCTTCAAAGATTTGGGAGAGTTTGCAAGCGGCTTTGGGAACTAAGTTGAGGTTGAGTTTTACTTATCATCCTCAGACTGATGGGCAGACTGAGGTTGAGTTTTGCTTTTGGAACAAGGTGTAAGTTGAGTTGAATGTTTATCGTTGATTGAGTTAACTTACAACAACAGTTTTCATTCTAGTATCGAGATGGCATCGTTTAAGGCTTTGTATGGTAGGAGGTGTTGGACGCCATTCTGTTGGTATGAGTTAGGAGAGAGTGCTTTATTAGAACAAGAAGTTGTGCAAGAGACGACAGAGAAGGTTAAGATGATTCAAGAGAAGATGAAGGAGTCTTTGAGTAGGCAGAAGAGTTATCTATATTATATATAAAGAAAACAACCCCCTTTCAACACTTTTGGGCTGGCTTTTTCCCTTTCCTAAAATACCCTCAATTTTCAATACAAACAACACATGTAACAAATAGATAAGAATAAATTTAAATATTAAAACAAATGTAACAACACGATATGAATATATATATATATATATATATATGTCTGATTTCTTTTTCCTTTATCATTTAAAAAGTGTAACAAACTAAATGAGTATATGTTAGCTCGTGAATTTCACAAGCTCACTTAATATGGTCGACATTTGTTTCACCTTTGACTTTGAAGGAATCGAAGAAGCTTCCTTATTTTAATTGAAGAATCTCGACGAAGCTTGAAGCCTAAGGTGCATAACCAGGATCTCGACAAAGCAAGGCTGAAAAGTTAGTTTCGCGTCGAAGTCAAGCAAAAGGGCGGGAAACACGATTTCAAGCAAGGAGACGGTTTCCTTTTAGTGAAAAACGTGGGACAAGTGGTTGTCAAATATGGAAGAAGTGCTAATCATGGAGTTAGTGGTTCACCATCTAGTTTTTTAGTATAAACTAGTGTTGTACCCGTGCGTTTGCACGGGTTGCGCCGTTGGTGCAATTTTTTTTATCAATGTTTATAACTTACTTTTGGAATATTTTTAAAAAGTAGTTTTTTAATAAAAATAAAAATCCTTTGGAAGTAATTCATATTACATAGGTGAAGCAAATGTTATATAGGACGAAGTAGTAGGTTAGATGTTGTTAATCCAAAGATAATATATTGTTATATAGGTGAAGCAAATGTAAGTTTAACGTGGATTCAACAAACAGAATTAATGAATGCAGTAAGGGTTGGTTGTAGAATTAAAGGAAAAGTAAATAGTAATTATTTTGGAAAGTATTGTAATTATTTTGTAGCACTGAACATTATTGTTAATAGAAATCAACTTTGTTTGTATTTGACGAAAAGATATATAGTTAGGAATGATGTTGCCAACACAAACGAAAATTCAACTTCATTGATAAAAGATATTTAACATGAGGAGTAAACCACTTAATTCTAAAGCATAGAAAAGAAAGCTTGGTGAACATCTGCATAAAAGTCCCCAACACGAACACACATAAAAGCAGAACAACATGCTTAAGGCATTACATAGGAAGCCAACTAAGGATTGTATCTATAGACATGAACAAAAGGACTGTTTTTCCCATCGAAGAAATTGAAACTAATTGTGTCTCCAATCTGAAATGAATTGTTGTTACAGAATGTCTCCCAATCGTTTTTCAACTTAGTATTGAGTGATTCAGAGCTTTGGTATTCAATATCAATTTTAATAATTCCTTCAGTTGGATTCCCATTACACAGAAACAGGTTATCAAACTCACCACCCCATAGGAAGTCGTTGAAGTCTGGTGGTAGAGCCTGTATATGTTAAAACATGTATTATATAAGTGAACAAAAGTAACATAAAATTTGTAGAAGAAAGGAAATTATTAATGTCATTATAATGAAAGTTTACCAATTCAGATGGTACTGCCATTTGCAAATTAGTTAGAGTGACGTCAAAAAAGTAGGATTTACGGTTTGGAAGTTTTGTGCTCTTGCTATGGAAGGGTGGAATGTCATCAGTGTCCGCAATTGTCCTTCCAAGATTTAGAATGAAACGACTTTGGCCAACATAGGTCAGCATAATCTGTCTCATGCCTTCAAATTGGTAGAAATCTTTGAGGACGGTCCATCCTACAGTCAATAATGGAAGAGTTTCAGAGTTGTTGAAAGTAACATCATGAGTGTTTCCATCAGCAGCTATGAGATTCCATACTGGTTTCAAATTGTTGAATTCTTTAAGAAACATTGGGTTAAATTCTCCAAATTCCTGCATACATAATTTATATATGGCATAAATTACTATGGAGTAATGTGTATGAGTAATCTATAATTCAAACAATGAGTTGTAAATAATATAAGTAATCTATATTTGAAGAGGAATGTAATCCATACATTTAATAAGTTAAAAATTAATATATAGTAGCATAACAAATAAACTGCAGAGGATGAATGAAGTATTAATATTCGGATACCTGATCTGGTACATGGACAGTTTCAAAGCCTCCCAATACCTTTCTTTTTAGTACAGCACAATATCCAACCATTGAAGTGAAAAAGAGTTGTGTGTTAAATGAGTGGAATCGAAGTTTCAATTGTTGTGACCAAGTTATTGGGCAAACAGAATTTATATATGGAATGAGAGATATGGAAAGAAAATCTATGTTGCATGTATTAGATGGAATAAAACTTGGAGAAGATTTTGGAAGAGGAATAAGCATTCATATGTCCATCACATAACTGTTTGTTTTATTGAAAAATGTAGAAGGAATTCATTTTGAATAGAAAGGAGTGCACTGCAGACAAAGATAGAAAAGATTTTAAATCTTAGAATATGAATAGAGAATAGAGCAGTGGCATATATTGTATTGTCATGTCTTTTATTACTATTGTTTATTCCATTAATTTGTGCACCAAATAATATTGTATATAGATGATGAACACTATTTTGTGAAAATTGTTCATATTTGACTTTTTAATTTCGAATTGATAAAAGATACTTGCTGAAAGATTAAATATGGGCACAAAACAAAAGAAATGGACTGAAAATATTGTTAATGAAATTATGTGCCAAAAGGAAACGAAAATTATGTATTGGGATTGATTTTGACAATGATTTGAGTTGA
>Ga0315914_1009139_pt1 | contig 12887 bp, 8 predicted proteins | sample MpolenodulesMG_FD_203920 | JGI IMG/M metagenome (GOLD analysis project Ga0315914, IMG submission 203920) | Medicago polymorpha root nodule microbial communities from Los Angeles, California, United States - elongated nodules | ecosystem: Host-associated > Plants > Roots > Nodule | place: USA...
TTTTGGTCCAAGTGAAAAGGTGTTGGTTGCTAAAATAGACCTTCATAAAAATGAGTGGGTCTATTGTAGCAAACCCCTTTATGTAAATGTATATTCTGTGTGTATACTTAAATCACGCAACTTGTACTTATAATGGTAATATAATATATACATTAAATTCCTAATTGAGAGCCCAATCTAGGAAGTTGTAAACTCTAGGAATATTAACACACATAATAGGAAGTTGTACAATTAAAGGAGTGTGGATAGATTTGCGTAATTCTAACACTCCTCCTCAAGTTGGAGCATACATGTCATACGCAGCAAGTTACAAATAGATTCAACCCGAGGTCATCTAAGGGGCTTAGGATATCCCAAGCAATTGATAATTTGAAATGACAAAATCAGTTACGATTTCTCCTGAAAGAACCTTATCCCCTACAAAGTCTCAGTCCATCTCTATCCATTTAGTTCTTTCATGAAAGACTAGGTTGGATGCAAAATGTAGGGTAGCTTGGTTGTCACATATTAGTTTCAAATGTCTTGATGTCTCCTAATTTTAGCTGTAGGAGTAATTGTCTTAACCACGTGAGTTCACAAGTTGATGCTGCTATAATAGGATATTCTGCTTCTGCACTAGACCTTGCAACTATGTTCTATTTCTTACTCCAAAATGAGATCAAATCCTTCAATGAAGACACAATACTCTGAAGTGAACCTACTATCTAGTTTGTTTACAAAAGAGCCATGGTTGCCTATTTATAGATGCGAAAAGCACATTCTAGATGCTTGGTGATATAATTTTCATGACATTTCTTATAGAAATATAGTATTGGTTTATCTGATGGTGAACCTGCCCAGTCAGTATTAGAATAGCCCACAACTTGTGTGATACCCTTGTTTTCATAAAGTAATATTTTACCCGGCGCACTCTTTATATACTTAAGATTGCGAATCAAAGCGTTCCAATGGTCAATGGTTCAAATGATCAATAGGTTGAAATATTAGCTTAGTCCCTTAGAGGACCTTGGGTTGAATCTATTTTTTACAAGCTTGGTGCATATAACCCCAGCTTGAGGAGGAGTGTTAGAAATTAGAATTAAGTAAATTTGCCAGATTCCAAAGTGTTTTTCATCAGTTGGTGAATTTTTGCAAATTATAAACATATGAAATGTCTTACAGCATTATAGAGCCGATGAAGAGGGAGATTCTGAGACATTTTGTAGCCAATCCTTAAAATAGTTTTGACAATCTACCTCTGCCTGAGAGATAGCAGCAAGAGGGGTGACAGTAATCTATATAAAAAGCGAGATCATGTTAGCCACACTCTGTATTATGTCTGTTTACTGTCCAATAATTGTTATTGTTATTTATATATACTCACAAATCCTTCCTGCAGAGATTTATGATCACCGCTATCATCATGATCAAGTTGGGAACCTCTTACCTACAAAATTAAAATTGTATACTGCATCATACTCAAGAAAAAGTCTAAGCTGCGTATCACTGTTTAAAACAAGACGAATTCGTCGAAAAATAGTGGAAATAGCTTCTTTAAATGAATATAGAGATTTTCAAGTAAGCAAAATCAACCTACTTCTCTTGCAAATAAAAGACTTTCAGGTGATATAGATGACACGTTAACATCTGCATGTGCTGCTGTTTCTGCATTGGTCATATCTGATAACATTTTTCGTCCTTCCGCCTCAGAGGTGATTTGCTTCCATCCCATCTTGATTAAACTCTTACCCTGCTTAGTTAGCTTGTACCCCTTTTGGAAGACACAGAAGAACACCACATTAATCATAGGCTTAATTGCATGTTTGATCCCTTATGTTTATTTTAGTTTTCAAGTTGGTCCCTTATGTTCTAAATGTTTCAAGTTGGTCCCTTACGTTTTAAAAGTTTCAAGTTGGTCCAAAACGTTACTCCTATAGGAATAAGTTAGTCCCTTCAGTCACATAACGGTTAAAGATTCAGGTTGACAATATGGGTGATGGAACTTAACTTATTTAGAAAATCAGTTTTAAAACATTATTTTAATTTTTTTGTTTTATTAAACTCAATATCATGTCGCGGAATGGACTAACTTATTCCAATATGAGTAACGTTTTGGACCAATTTGAAACATTTAAAACGTAAGGGACCAACTTGAAACTTTCAAAACATAAGGGACCAAATTGAAAACTAAAATAAACATAAGGGATCAAACATGCAATTAAGCCTATAATATATTTGCATTTTGCAATATGTTGAGGATTGTCTCCTTTGGAAAACATTTGAATGTGCAAGCGGAGATGGCTTGTTTTCCTTTGCAAGCTTGTTATTTTGTTTGAATGATGTGATCACTATGTCAAATGAATTAAAATTGTTCGATAGCCTAAGTTTTGGTGATCTCCTCTGCCTTAATAATAATTAGAGAAGGGAACAAGAAATTCAATAGTCAAGACATGGAATATTAGTTGAACATTTTGTTGTAGCAGTATGTTGGTTTCCAAACTTATACTGTAATTGTAGTGCTTTGCACAGTTCCTAGAAAAATCTACCTGGCCATTGGCTTAGGCCATGGGTGGCATGGTATCATGTAATCACTTCACTTTATGTAGTTATGTACCTTCGTTTATTTTACAAAGACTTATACAAAGCTGACTCGTCAAAAAAAGACTTAATACAAAACCCAATATTAAATTTGACGACCCTTTGTTTTGATTCAATGCTACTTTGTTGAGGATGGCTTAGCTATTAAATGCATTTTTTGCAGAGGGCATATATACTTGTTTACTTTTATAAGGCTACACTAAATGTAGGCAAGGAGACCTTTTTTGGATAGTATTAACATGAATTGAAGTTGTGCAACTGAAATAAAGCATACTTGAATGAAAGATAGAGGTAAAGGACGATTTGGAAGAGAATCGCATTTTGAAGAGCAAGTTGCTTTGTGAACTGTGTATCATACATGTGTTTATTAGTTGCTCCTGGTTTGTGGGAAAATCCCACGATGCTTGTTTGTTGACAGTTTATTTTTACCTTTCTCACCCTCTTTTGGTATTAGGCAGCCGGACCTGGGGTGGATGAAAAGATTGCAACAAATACTTGGTCGGAAGCATCAGCGCAATTTGCATGTATGTACTATTTATTTTATTTTTTATTTTTATTTTTTCAAGGATTGGTACAACTATGAACTATCTCTACTGCCCTAATCATGCATTGAAGTTTTACAATCTTTGTTTTGTATTCTCAATCTGAAATGTGTAGGCAATATATGTGCTTCATCCAACTTTTGGACTAAAAGCAGCAGTACTTGGACTTCAAATGTTTGTGGACAGTGTGGTATGTAGTGAAACCTAAATATATTTAAGGATATCATATTCACATATATTAAATGATATTAAAAAATTGTACCAAAAAAAAAAATGATATTAAAAATTAATTTTCAGGTTTGGAAGAAAGTAGTATATGTTGATCGACTTCTGCAGCTCTTTAGATATGTACCTCGTGAACAGTTGACCATCCCTGATTTTGTGTTTCAGTTGAGTCTTTGTTTTCACTTTCAACATTTTTTTCTAATCTATATGTTGTACAATGCTTTGCTTTCAATTTATGGCTTCTAAACATATTTGGAGTGGGAACAATGCTAGCATGTTAGGGATTCCCTTTGCTGATAAGGTATCGCCGCACTAGTAAGTGAGCTTACTAATTTGTTGTATACTTCTGTTCACGCAGGCATGACTTAGAAGTGAATGGAGGGAAGGGTGTCATTTCGGATCCCAGAACAAAATTTGTGTATGATAGACCATGACCTGCATGCAGTTTCCTCATTATTTGCCTTTGCCCTTACTCTCTCCCTCATAACCAGGGGGGCTATGTGTTTTGTAATGTGTAGCATTCTTTTCTTTTTTAATCATTTGAAGTAATGATTAGTTTCTCTGTATCTATATATGTAATTGATGTGAAAGCTAGATGGTTGCCTGTTGTCTTGTACATTCAAAGAAGCATATTTTGAATAAAATCATATTATTATTGTTATTATTATTATTACTATTTTTAAATAGTACTCTTGAATGTTTATGTGCGATTTATTGTTATTATTATTACTATTTTTTAATATGGTTAGGTCTAGCTTTTAGTTCTTCTATCATAGCGTGGAAAAGATTTAAGGGCAACCATTTTGAATATATCACTTGTCATAGCATTCCAAGGAACCACACCTCTTTTTCCTACTGCATAAATTTTCTCAAACTTGTCTCTACCCTTCTCAACATTCCCCCACTAACCAAACAAAAAATAAAACCGTATTAACTGAATCATGTCAAGTTTCTCTAGCACTCATGCCATCATCAATCAGTTATGATAGAACATAAATCCATTTCTCAATTTTTTTTGGTATCATAAGGCTCGAACAAGCTGATAAAACACTGATCATAGTATCATTTTAAGGACACAAATTCTGCCTAATCATCGCATGCAAAACCTCACTCTGACCAGACTGAGCATAACCAGTGATCAAAGAAGTCCAACAGCTAACTACACTTTTCTCAAGAATTTCATCAAATTTTGAAAACCTTTGGCATACACAGCAACCAACCCATTTATCACAAAAGTGTCAAACATATAACACATTTTCTGAATGTGGGTATGAATCAGTTCATCAAAATTTGCATCTTTGGATTAAAGCATGCCTTGAGAATGAAAGAGAAGGTTAAGTCATTGGGCAAAAGTGAGCGCCGAAAAGAAAGTGACCATTTTGGGTGAGGAATCTGATGATGGCATTGAAAGGGAAAGTGTTTGGATTATGCGTGGTGAAAGACACGGAGAGTGGTTCGAGATATGTAGTGGCCAATGAGACACGTAACTATGGGATTGTGTTGGTATGCACCAAATTGGAAAATGTGTGCATGGATTTGGAGAAGATGAGGAAGAGAAAGATGGCCCTGTAAGAGTAGAGAGAGGTTTTGGAAGTTGGTAGGAATTGTGATGGAAGATGAAGAGCGAGAGTGAAGAAGCACAAAAACAGAGGATGTGCAATGTTTGAGCTTTTCAGTGGGAATGACAACTTCGTGAGATAGTGTCAGCATGTTCGTTTGATGTGCCTATGTTTTTTGGAAATGTGATTTCAACTAGATAAATGAATAAATATATTCACTATTTCAAATAAAATATCATGAATGTAAACTACATAATGTATGTTTTATCTGACAAATTCAAGTATTACAGTCAAAAGTATTTGTTTCCAACAATTTTGTTATTTTACTGTAACGCCTATGCCTACTGTTTGGTATGTTTGTGAGTAGTTCTGCAGAAAGGAGTGACTTGAACTAGCTAAATCTACTATTTTAGTAGAAAGTGGTGTATGTTGATTGTTGAGCATGACCATTCTGCAACCAACATTTCCCCTTAAAGACAGGCCCAAATCAAAGATACCATTAGCACTAACATTCACATATCAATCTACTTTTAGCTTTGCATCTTGATAAAGTTATACACAGATCACACACAAATTTGCTAAGATCTGTGGAACAACAAAAAGTAACCCCACATGAAAATTGGATTATATCATTATCTTTCTCTTCACCTTAGAATCACTATATCCCTCATCTCTTCCATAATCACCCTAACACAGATTATGTCCATGTTGCCATTGTTCTCTTACGAATCCATCATTAACACGTTTCTTTATATTAAGTAAACTCTTAGAGTTAAGTCTTCAAGTCGAGTATATGAAAGCTCAATGAGTTAATGTAGATTCCCGAGCTAGACAATCTTGCTTCTACTAAAAGGCCATTTACTAACTCTGCTGATCTTTTGGTCACTTTACCTCCTCGGACCCATCAGCTCCTGACAAGCTCTTCGAATCTTATGCCTGAACGGTTATCTCCAGCTTTACAAGACTCATTTTCGGAACTTGCACATCTCCAGTAGGGTGATCATAAAACCAGTCCAGCCGCTTCTTAAGCAGGTAGTTTTCCTTTATGATCACACAATCGTGAACAACGGAGATATGATCAAACTGCCACATTGACATGTGTAGTATTGTTGACATCCATCTCCACTAAACTAACACCAGGGACCTTGTTCAATCCTCTTTGCTTTATCATCTTTCTTACCTCCTTAACCATGCCCCATCTTCCATCCGAAGCATAAAGGTTTGAGATGAGCACGTAGTAACAAGCTTGATCAGGATGCAATTCCAACATTCTTCTAATTGCCACTTCTCCTAAATCAAAATTGGAATGAAGTCCACATCCATGGAGAAAAGCTCCAAACACACCTACACCAGGTTGAACAGGCATTTTGTCGATAAAATCCAATGCCTCTTGGAGGTTGCCAGCGCGTGCCAAGAGATCAACCATACATGCATAATGCTTCATGGAAGGAACAAAATTTAACTCCTTACACATGAAATCAAATATCATCAACCCTTCTTCAACCATCCCTGAATGACTGCAAGCCGCTAATAGAGTTGTGAAGACAACTTCATTAGGCACAAGTTCCTCTTTCAACATATCCCTAAAGAGAGCTAGAGATCCAACTCCATCACCTTGCATGCCGCACCCACCAATCATTGCAGCCCACGTCACAGCATTCTTCTCTCCCATCCCATCAAACACAATGCGAGCTGACGTTGCATCCCCGCATTTTGCATAAAAGTTGAGCAGTGCAGTGCCAACATAGATGCTAGAGGACACCAAGCCATACTTTAAGGCAAAACCATGAAGGGAAGAACCAATTTGATGAGCACCGCCAGAAGCACAAGCTGAGAGAACACCAACAACCGTAACTGCATCCGGCAAAAAAGATTCCATTCTCATCCAGTTGAAGAGCTCAAGAGCTTCATATGCTGATCCACTCTGTGCATAACCTGAAATAACCGAATTCCAAGAGACAACATCCTTACCTACCGTAGTTTCAAACACATAACGCGCATCAGAAATAAGTTCACACTTCGCGTACATATCAACAAGAGCATTCCTCAATGAAGTATCATCCAATCCATACTTAACTACCAGAACATGAAGCAACTTTCCCATAACAATATTTTCCAATTGAGCACAAGCAGAGAGCAAACTTGCAAGAGTAACCGAATTTGGCAATATCCTATACCATTTCTTATCAGTAAACAACTCCAATGCAGCTTCGGGATAACCTCTCTGAGTATAACCAACAATCATAGCCGTCCAAAATACAAGATCATCACCATCACCACAAGTCGAAACTGAAAACTCATCAAACACGGAACGAGCATCACCAATATCACCACATTTAACATACATATTCAAAAGAGAAGTCGCCAAATACGAATTAATCTCAATCCCATTCTTAATAACATACCCATGAACCCATTTCCCTTGATGCAAACACCCTAATTTAGTACACGCCGTAACCAAACTCCCAATAGTAAACACATTCCCATCAACAAACCCTTCTCTCATTCTATTAAACAACATCAACCCTTCCTCAGCACATTCATTTTGCACATAAGCAACAATCATCGAAGTCCACGACACCACACTTCTATCAGGTATTTCATCAAACACCTTACGCGCATCCCTTAGTTTCCCACATTTCGAATAAGCATCAACTAAACTAGTCAAAACAAAGCTATCAACAGCATTTGCTTTGAGAATGTTACAATGCAGCTTTGTAGTAAGAACAATATCACGTAACTGAGACGCTGTTTTAAGCAGAATGGAGAAAACGACGAGGTCGTTGAAGGAACCGAGAGTGGTTCTCGCGAGGTTATAGAATGAAACGACGTGGGAGTGGATGTCGTTGAGGAAATGCCAGCGAATGATGAGTTTGAAGGAGTGGTGGTTTGGTGAGGGAAGACGGTGGAAGAGAGTGCGAGCGTGGTGGAGGAAGCTGAAGGAGGCGTAGAGGGAGATGAGGGTGGTGTCGGGGGGATGGCCGGAGATGATGAGGGAAGCGTGGAGGGTTTTGACGGTGGTGGGGTGTTTGCAGATGCCTGAGATGTGGAAGGTTGGAGGGAGTGGAAGTGGAAGGTGGTTGTTGGGTATATGGTGGTGGTAACTGTGGTGGTGATAAGTGAGGTAGCTCCATTTTTTGCAGTGAAGACGATGAAGAATTCTTGGTATGATCAACATGGTTCTACCGTATGTTTATTGCAAAATATTAACGTAATATAGTACTAAAAATTACTCTTTCTCCCATAATACATGACGCAGTTGACCTTATTATGCATAATTTTGAGCATAAATATCTTGAATAATATGTTAGAAAAAATTATGAAAATTTGATATTTTGAAAATACTCATCGAGACGAATCTAACGACATCTTATATGATATTCTTTATCTTTGTATATTTGTAGAAAAATATAGTCAAAATAAGTTAGGTCAAAATTACAAATTTTCAAATGGATCATCTATTACAGGACGGAGGGAGTAACAATTAAGAACAAAAATAATCGATTATGTATGAAACTTTTTTTTTTAAGGAGAGATTATGTATAAAACTTGAAACACATAGAATAATAACAAAATAGATTCTAGGTATTATTAAAACAATTAAAAACAAACGGATAATATATTAATGCAATATATTATACGAATAAGTATTAAAATTTATTCATGTGGTTTTCTCTCAGCAAAAAAGAAATAGGTATGCATTTTGGTTTGGTTCGATTTAATTTTGAAAAATGAATCCAAATCCGATCTCAGCGGTTGTTACAGAAACGTATCCGAACATATCCAATCAATTTCAATTTTATGCGATTTTCGATAGATTTACGATTATATTTTGAATAGGTTTGAATTTGAACACTCCTACTTTCAACTTTCATATTACTTCTACATATTTATCCATACACTAATTTACATCATAAAAAAAAAAGGCAATTAATCAATGGTTTCCATCCGCACATTTGTGCCTACTAAACCAACAAAAACACCAGAGATGAATCCATCTATCTCTTTCTAAACGATTCACTAACCACCTGGGGTGAATCTTCGGCTAGTCCCTTTGACCCTTTTCCTCCACCTCTTCCTCGCCTACAATTTCTCCTCTCACGGGCCTCATCAAAACTGGTATAGTCATCGTCATGGAGAATCGCTCATTCGACCACGTCTTTGGTTGGCTCAAGTTAATTTGACATCGACGATCTCACCGACGAAGAATTGATATTTCTAAGACGAAGGGTGGCGTTGAGGGATTGATATTTCTTTCGAAGCTTTTTTGTGATTTTGTTGGCTTGATGCATGTTGTTTGTTTCAATTTCATGTTTTGGTGTGATGTTTTAGGTTGAAGTTTAGTTTCAATTGAATATAAATTATATATTCAATTGAATATAATCATATATCTAGACTTGAGAAATGCTACACATATTTTAACACACATTTTTAACACACTCTTTTTGATTGGTTAAAATTTACTTGGAACCCACCAAATTTATGTGGGACCCACATGATTTGGTGGGATTCATGTGAATTTTAACCAATCAAAGAGAGTGTGTTGAAAAGTGTGCTAAAATATGTGTTGATAGCATTTCTCATGTAGACTTATGCATCTTCCAGTTTTCGTCATCTTTTTGGTTTTTAGCAACTTTAAATGTGTGTTGTATTGATGCACTTTATCAACTTGAATAAACGAATATCGTTAATTTTAGTACAAAAAAAAATCAAAATATTATTTTCCTTATTACAAAATTTCTACTTTCAAATTTCTTAACATAGGCACAAATTAAGAAAAAGTGAATAATATATTTGAAATTTGATTGAGTATGTATCAATCATTTGATCTTTCAATAACATGTTATGTTTGACAAGTTCGATAACATGTTATATTTTGGTATTAATTTATTTAAAATTGATGCATCTTCTGATCATATACCTATACTATATATAAAGAAAATACATGGATATGGACAGACTTTTTTCCTTTTTGAAATTACCTTTCATTTGAAATATTTTATTTAATATGTTATCCTTTTTATATTATTATATTAATTATTAATTAAAAAATAGTTAAATTTCATTAAAATAAGAACTACCTCATTACAGGATGAACAACATTATCTATTCTATAGCAATTGCACAGTGGTTCTTGGGGCCTAAGAAACAAGTGGTACAATTGCTTAACAGTTACTCAAAACATTAGGTTTTTTTTATCCCATGTCTTTAGAGAAGAAAATGTTTGTGCAGATGGTTTGGCAAATTTTGGTCTCACTTTGCCCTCATTTGATCTTTTTTGGTTTTATGGTATCCCTAACTTTATTAGGGGGGAGTACATTAGAAATAAGTTGGACATGTTCAACTTTAGATTTTACAAACGTTTGAAAATGTTTTAGCTTCATCTCCCTTTTCTTTCTTGTAGTATTTTTTTTTATTTGAAATGAAATGATGCTCTTGCATTTTTATCAAAAAAACAAAAAAAAATCTATAACAATATAGAAAGGAAATAGAAATTTTGGACTTTTTTGTTTTGGGTACAAAGAGAGGGCACAACCCACTATTTTTTATTATTTAATTTATACTTTTATATAAAAAAATTATAATAATGATATATTATTGTTTGTGTCGTTGAAAAAGATAAGCAATGATTTGCTACAATTTTTAGTCACAAACGCTTATATCTATACATATAATTTTAATTAAAATCTAAATAATTTTAATGAAACTCAATTTTTCACAAGAAATATCATTCATAATTTGCATGTCTTAACGCAACAAAAAGAACGGACAAACGGACACAGAGTATCCGTCTAAATGCTAATATAAGATAAAGCTAGGTTAGTATATGATTCATATTTTAAACAAGATACATCGACTTTGCTGATTCAATTTTGTCACGTATATAAACCTAAAAGGAGAATTAATTTTAAGAGTAATGATATTTTAACAACCATTTTGGTACAACCTTTGAGACAACTTTGTTGTTCTCTTTTCTCATTGGTCAAGAATAATAGAGAGAGAAAAAGGAAGAGAGAGAATAAAAATATAATGTGAGTATGAGAGAGAAAATTGTACAAAAGTTGTACCAAAATGATTGTACAAATATCATTTCTCTAATTTTAAATACTCCCTCTAGTCTTATAAAGAGTATTAATTTTAAATACCTACCAAACACAGGGATCAAGCGATTCAATGATATCTAAAATTTTACCAACAAGGTGTATATCTATTTATTAAAAAAAAAATAGATATACACAGGTATCAACCGAGTATTTATTATTAAATTTTCTTTTGCTTATTAAAAAAAAAAAACCAACAAAATCAGTTGTATATCGTCTTTTTTTTTATCAATAGTAAGTATGTGTTTAGTTCTATTTTAAGAGGGACCAGAATTTATTTTGGAGGTGTAAAATTAATTCTGACATGTTTAATTGTTGTTAAGTAGAATTAATTCTGCATCCAGAATTGATTATATTTGAAGATAAAATTTGTAGCTTTTGATTTCATAATTGATTTTCAAACACAAATTTATAGTTTAACTCCATTTTACATGAATGTATTCAAACACAAATAACTTTTGTCATAATCACTTTTAATTAAAATCAATTCTACAAAATTAGTTCAATCAAAATCAATTTTCTTCATCGCACAACCAAACACATGTTAATTACGATAATAAGAGAAATAATATTTGTACAATCATTATGTGACAACTTTTAAACAAATTTCTCTCTTATATTCACATTGTGTTTTTACTCTCTTTCTTTTAAGAAATGATATTTGTACAACCATTTTGTTACAACTTTTTGACAACTTTCTCTCTCATATTCACATTATGTTATTATTCTCTCACATCATTTTTCTCTCTCCATTGTTTTTGACCAATAAAAATGTAGAGAACCAAAGTTGTCACTAAAGTTGTCAATAAATGGATGTACAAATATCATTGCTCCTTTCTTTTTCTATCTTTATTGTTTTTGAACAATAAGAATAGAGAGAAAGAAGGTTGTCCAAAAAATTGTCACGAAATGATTATACAAATCTTATGAAGCACTGACAACTCTAGGATTAAGCGTGTCGCGGTGTTCTACATGCGTCGGTGTCTGACACTCGTACAACACGTGTTAGACAAGTGTTCTAAATAAGTTATTTTCTTCGTTACTTCGACACTCCTTCGATCAGTTGTTCGACGCCTATATAACACTTATATGAGGCGTGTCGAACAACTCACAAATGAAGTTAAAGACGTGTGAGAAATGTTGATCAAAGAGGGATTATAGACAATAAAGTTGATTATAACGTTTTTAAATTTTCGATAATATATGTATTTCTCAACCAAAAAAAATGTCAAATACTATTGGATCTTGTTATAGAATCTTTTTTTAATGAAATAAATTGCTCAAGTCAGATTCATAAATAGATACATAAAATTTGATTCTCAAGTAAGATATTTTATAAATAAATTAATATATAGATAGCAGCACTAGTGCCCTATGTTTTTTACAATAACGACATTGACATATCTGTATCAACGTTGTGTCAGGTATCCGTGTCGGAATTCATGTCTGATACTCCCTCTGACCTCTGTCCCATTTTAAATGACCTAATTTGAAAATGTGTATCGTTCACATAACATCTTTTGTCTATTTTCCTATTAATATATAAAGATAAAATATAGCATATAAGATGTTTGCTTCGTCTCCATGAATATTTTTAAAATATTAAATTTTCATGATTTTTCTAATAGATTTTTAAATTTAAAATTGTGCATTGACATACGTGACAGAGTCAACTATGTCAGTTAAAATGGGACGGAGTGAGTAATATAAATATCATTACTTCGATAATAAGGAGACATTATGCGGACAAGTTCGAAGTAGCACCCTGTTTGGATTGAGCTTATGAAAAAAAAATACGCAAATAAATAAGCTTTTATGTTAATTCATAAGATCTTATTAGCGAAAATTGTATATTCATAAGTTGTTTTTGAAGGTGAGAAAAA
>Ga0315914_1009140_pt1 | contig 12887 bp, 9 predicted proteins | sample MpolenodulesMG_FD_203920 | JGI IMG/M metagenome (GOLD analysis project Ga0315914, IMG submission 203920) | Medicago polymorpha root nodule microbial communities from Los Angeles, California, United States - elongated nodules | ecosystem: Host-associated > Plants > Roots > Nodule | place: USA...
AATTTATCATATATTATATATATATATTATTTATATAAATATTAAAAAAATATTATATATATATATATATATATATATATATATATATATATATATATATATATATATATACACATATACAATTCCCACCTCATTACTATTACCAAAATAATTATCATCAAATAGATTCACCAAATGTATATGCACAAGCAAGTAAGACATGCAATTAGAACCTAGTTCAAATATTCACAATCATCAACAAAAATCAACCAATGTACATATACACCAATCCACATAATCATAACACTCATCAAATTTCACCAATGCACAAATTCACCAAGTCACATATTTAATTATGACACGACTCATCAACTATTCAAATGCATGCAATGTTCTAGACTCTTCTAAATGCATGCGGTACCATCATCAACAAAGGTCGTCACCTCATGATGCAACAAAAACATCATATGTAAGAGCACACCTCCTCTTACAATTCACCTATGTAAAAGTACACCTCCTTTTACATTTCTCATAAGACTCAATATGACTGTGATGCATGGACATACAAGCAAAGACTCAATAATGCAAAATCACCTAACATATACATTCACCAACAACAATGTAAAAGTACACCTCCATTTACATTGATTAGTTCACCAACAATTGCATTATCAAGCATTTACATCCACACAATCAACAAGTCACAATTCAAATAAGAGTCATCACCATATTATCATCATCATAATTATCAACAAACATCACCGCAAAACAACAACTTCATACAATTTTTCACAATCCAAGTAAAGGAGAAATTACATCATACTACGATAAACATCGTATTCAACACCTAACAATCAGTCACATATCTTCATATAATCATATTAAACTATTAATAAAAGATTTGCAAAGTGTTCGGTCTTAAAGATCATTTTCGACAAAGTTCATATCGTTTTACAAAAACGACCATTTTCGACACTTTTCAAAGCAAGACCTCTTATTCAAATATGAAATCCTACAATTCAATCCTAAACAATCATATAATCATTAGTATAGGCCACTTGTACAATATCAAATCTTAGTTCAAAGTTTCACCAAAGTTTGTTTGAGAAAATCCCAAGTTCGTCTCATAATTACTTCATTTAATGTCAAGCAACACAAGAACTCATTAGACCCTTGTACAAAGTTATTTCTTCCTTAAAAGCTCCCCTAGATCGTTAGGATAAAGTCCCTACACTTAGGAATAAGTTTGGAAACAATAGGATTGAAGAAAATTGCATTTTTAAAGTTTCTTGTCTGACATAATCGTGGCACGTGGTCTCCCATCGTGGCACGATTTTTCCAGGATCAAAAACACTAAAATCCTGATCAAAATCGTGGCACGTTGGTCCCGAATCGTGGCACGATCATAGCCTGACAGATAACATCAGATTTTTCAACCTTCACGTTTTCGCGCGGAAAATCCAAACCGTTAATCCGTTTTCGATGCCGTTTTCGCATACACGTTCCTGACACTTAACTCTATCTTAGTCTACAGAAAAAATTAAGTTTCAACCATCACAAAATCATTTTCCAGAACCTCACATAAACACTCATTTTTCAAAACGGTTAACAATCGAATTTTCACACAAAACTCCCGTTTTCTCCCAAACGACTCGACTAACACAACCACAACATGAAAACAAAATTTTTACTAAGTCTAACTCACCCAACAACACCAAAAACTCAGTCAACAACTTCACATATCAAAAGTTCATTTTGGTCCTTCTCATGAACATCTCAACACAAACTTCACCAATTCAAACAACAACTTCACAAAATGGAATACCCATGTTATAAATCAAGAACAACAACATATCCAATTCTACAACAACTTCATTTAAACATGAATTCATCACAATACAACAACGCAATATCACAATACATCAATGTGAGCATAATTCACAAAGTACTCATTTTTATATAACATGACCATACAAATTCATCATCAACAATTCAATTATCATCAAATTCACATACCCAAACATAGAACTAAAACAAGAGCACGAATTTCAACAATTAAGTTCAGAATAATCACTTATCTCAATTAAGCACTTTTGAATATAATTAGAGAAGAGATTACAACTAAGATATTATGATAGAAAACTAGCCTCCTTACCTCAATTGGTAACAAACCTAGCCAAAGCTTCAATTTAGCTCCAAGAATCTCTACCACCCTCTTGATCTTCAAGCTTCTCTCTTCTAACTCTTTTTATCTTCCTCTTGCACTTTCTCTCTCTACCTTTCTCAAATTCTTATGAAATGTATGTGAACCCTATTTTTCTACAAAGACTAGAGCTTAAATAGTGTCCACACTAATGAGCTTAACCCTTAAAAAGTCTTAATGGGCCTAAGACCCACAATAACTAATCCACAACGTCTTTACTCGCTTACGGTTAAAGTTATCGAATAATTACCGGCTCATAACTAATTACCACAACTACACTAGTAACTTAGTAACAATAATGGTTCTCACTTGAAACACTAAAAATAATCTTCACGGTAAAATTACTAATTTGCCCTTGCTTGCAAAAGACCAAAATACCCTTGAGTCTAAAATGACTATAATACCCTTCTAACCCCGAATTCCACTAATCCCAACCAAAATACACACAGAGGCAATTAATCACATACAAGCACATATAAACACAAATAAAAAGCAATTAAAATAAATCTAACGAAAATCGGGTTGTTACAGAACCTACATCACAACCCTTGTTTGTATACTAGTATGCTCATTTTGTATGGTGTTAGGGGTGCTTTGGATTTTATAATCATGCTAGATTTCTTTGGATTATATAATTAAAAATGTTCAGTACTAACAGAACAAAATTCATATTCTTGTTTTTTACCATGATTATAACATATAATTATATACAACATGCTCGATTTAAAGTCATATCAAAGAGTAGTTTTGAATACCTTTATGCGTCCACCTCCAAAAAATGGTTAACACAAAAGGTGAACCAAAGAAGGTGGTCTGTTTCGTACAATCAACTAAGTGACCACCTTCTTTATTTAAGCATGTTGACACTCGCCGCCCAGATAATCAGGTTTCACAATCGAAGTCATCATGCTCAAGTAAAAATGTGTGTGCGCGCTAGTAATAAGTCTTCTAAACCTCCTCTGGTTCTAGTTCACTTCCCACACAAGGATCAAATCATGTCGTTCATGCATTAATTTATTGAAAATGTGGGGGATGTGAAAGGTGATGGTCATTGTGGATTCCTTGTTCTTGCAAGCCTACATGGTACGTTTGTTGATGATCATTACATTATCCATCTTGATCTTTCACGAGAGTTAACCGGTGACCGTTATCTTCAACTAATTGGGTTAAATAAGCAATTCAGCGAGGTCAAACATGTTATGCCCACTGATTGAATTGGCTTTGTACTTAGGGATAAAAGTGTAATTATGCCATATATCAACTTTCTTATTGTACAAAAATATAAGTATGTGGTAATTTTCCTGTCCGTAAAAAAATGGCAGTCGAAAACTTTTATTTTACACGGTGCATCATCAGAAAGAGACTGAATCATGTGTCTTGCACATGTGAATAGCAACCATTTTATGTTGATAAACTTTTTCCTTTTTGTTTTTAGTTTATATTTAATATTATCGTTGTTTATGTGTAATAATCATAACTTTTATTATAGGTATATCTGAAGGACGGATGTAAAAATTCATCCCACGTATATATTATGGAATCACAGCCGTAGAGACGACGCAAGGACATGGGAGCCTAGAGATACTCATAGGATAGTTAGTTATAATGAACTCACCCATGTTACGGATAATGAAATAATTGGACATGGTGATTTTAGGATAGTTGAAATCCTTGAGAAAGATGAAGATGATAAGATGGTTGTTGACAATTGATATTGCTTTACAAGTTTATCCTTTAAGAGATAGATAGTTAATGTTTTGATAAAGTATTTACAACATATTGTAGAAAAAATGTGCATCATAAATAGGGATATATTTGTAAAGAAACATTAATGCGCTTTGAAATTTGATTGCGGTCTTATAAAATGGGACCATGAAAAATCTCAAAAGAGTCATATAATTAGGGATAGATATATCTTTTTTTTTTCTTCCAAGTAATCTATTTGCAAGACTTTCACCTCTTAAAATAATAAGTGGAAAATCTTGAATTTTAGAACATTCTTTTCTTGACAAAAATAAACGATATTTATTCATTCAAATTGATATAGTACATCGATGCAATACAAATTCAAATTCGTTAAAAACAAATTAAAAGGATGATTTCGCCAACAAACTCACAATATCCATGTTAATAGCATAAAACGACAGAGTACATATGCATACAAATATGACTATATTTAAGTTTCTGTAATATTCATGTCCCCATATCTGCAATGTTGACGACGCCAAAATCATTGATTGAATCTACACTTGATCAAAGACGGCAAATCAAAACAATCAAAGTTGTACTAAGACGGCAAAATTACAAAAAAAGCAAACGAAATAAAACGGAAAATATATGGAAATCACAAAAAACAAACGAAAGAAAACTGAAAATATATGGAAATCATTTATTTAACTAAAAGAACAAAAAATAAACGAAAGAAAATTGAAAATATATGAAAATCACTTATTTAACTAAAAGAAAAAGAAGAACAACTTGAATAGGTGATTTTAAGTAAAAAATGATCATAAAAGTGGTGACAGCTCAGTATATTATCAATGTAGTATACAAATTAAATTTTATTTTTGAAATCTCGTATATTTTATTTTTAAAAAAAAAATCCAATATACCAGCACTCTTCCAATTAAATTAAGATTTTTTCTAATTACACCCTGCATATTCCTAGTACACCCTAAAATGACAAAATTACTCTTTCATAAAAATTGATTTTCAAAAGGTCTCTTCCTTCTTTCTTGGTTACACCCCAAAACCCTTTTTTCTTAAACCCAGTTTAAGTAGATCATGTAAATTTAGTTTAAGTAGGTCATGTACACCAAGTTTAAGTGTACATACTTAAACTAAGTTTAAGTAGGTCATCTAAACTTAGTTTAACTAGGTCATGTAAACTGAGTTTAATTGTATATATCAACCTTGTTCAAAGATTCTACATAATCTTATTTTAAGTATGTACATGTAAACTCAGTTTAAGTAACTCATGTAAACTCAGTTTAAGTAGGTTCATGTAAACTGAGTTTAAGTAGGTCATGTCAGTTTAAGTAGGTTCTTGTAAACTTTGTTTAAGTAGGTCATGTTAACTTAATTTAAGTAGGTTATGTAAAGTCAGTTTAAGTAGGTTTATGTAAACTTAGTTTAAGTAGGTCATGTAAACTCAGTTTAAGTAGGTTCATTGAAACCGTCGTACGGTGCAGTTGAACAAGAAGAAAAAATTGTAACTAGCACTATTGAAAAAGAAGAAGTAATTCACTTTTACTTATATGCAATCGAGTATGGATGAAAGATGTTTTGATTCACTTTTTAATCTTCCATAGAAATTGATTGAACATCAGATTGTTTGATCGTTTGTGGGTGAAAGAGGGTAAAACTTAGTGACAATGAATAAAATCAAGGTTTTAAGAAAATTTATATAAAAGGGCAATTTTGGTATTATAAAAAACTTTTAAGAAAATTTGGATGTAACCAAAAATATATTGGGTGTGAATAGAAAAAGTCTTAAATTAAACGCTAGTTACCGTACTTTGACACACTCACAAAATTTTCATCCTCTATTCTTTTAAAAAAATAAAAATATTAAAATATAATGTTATTTTTATTTATTTATTTTTTAAATAAATAAAGTAACAAATAACTATTAAAATTCACACACAAAAATAAAAAAGGTTGGAGTTCAAACCATAATTACGATTTTTATATTTTATTTTATTAGCTGAACTAAAATATTTACCGGTAAAAAAACAAAAGAAAATGTGCGAAAGAAACGAACTAATGGCAGGTCAACCGACACAGTTTGTTGGATGAGAAATACTACTTAAACGAGGTCATAAGTGCTAGATCTGCCAAGATTCTTTGTTGACGTTTTTCCCATGTGAGTGGGGTGTTCATGATTCTTTTAGTATCATCGTCATCCTCCATGTGTGGATGGATGGATACTGATCTCTTCTGATTATTATTAGGCACCCACCCACCCACTTAAAACTATGATACTATAACACCTGATTTGAATTGCTTTAAGTAAAAAAAATGCCTCATTCATGTAAGATGAGTAAATCACAAACACCCAAACCTAACAGCATCTATTTAAATATTTGGATTAGATGATTTTTTGTTGTAACTCTATTACTGTGAGCACCCCTGAGCACGGTACCTGATACTACCTTTTTACAAGAAAGATTGTTGCAAAAAATAACCATGACTATTTTCAGAAGCTACTTCGATAACAACTTAAAAAGATTAAAATAATTTATATTTTTTCATCTAAAATCTTAAACAAAATCCTTGATATAAAAGTCGATAAACAAATACCTTAGTTCTTCCCCAAGTTAACTTGCAAACTATTTTGATTCTTAAGTAAATATTACAAGGTGCATAGATTAAAAAAACATATATTACAAGGTACACTAAAAAGTAGGGCCATTTTTTAATATAGGCTAGTTTTTTTTTTTTTTTTGAACTGAATATAGGCTAGGTTTGGTTAAATGGAGAAAAAAAAACCATCAAATATGATAAGGCAACTCAACTGGTTAAACCAGTAGATTCTAATCTCCAGCTTCTTGGAATTAAAACTTACAACCAAAGGCAAAATCAAGGACAAAAGGGGTCTTGGAAACAGCTAAATATATTGTATACTATAATCAGATTCGTGATCATAATTGATGAGTTCTTAGCTTCCATGGGATAGTATCGTGGTAATAGTGCACTCATGCATTGGTATCATCTGTGAGGTAAAAATTATTGATACTAGCACATATGCAGTCACAAACAAACACATTAGGAGGAGAATAATTTGACAACTCAAGCATTTTGCTTGTATACTTATATAAAATAATGATTATGACCATATCAAAAATTAATATAAGATAATAATAAACATGATGCAGTTATTCTCCTTCCCAGCCCATTTGACGTGCCCGTTTTTCCCACACCAAAGTTATCTTTCTCTCCTTGGTTAGCATGGCTTCAGCCTGTTCTCTTGCCTGCTCGCACGTTTCAGTTGCAGAAACACATTTGCCTGCTTCTCTCTGGTATTGAGATCCCACTCGTTTTGCTTCAGCCAAAGTTATGTTCATGTGCCGTGTGTGAGCTTCAGAAACTGACTCTTGTAGCTTTAGCTCCTCGGTTAGCAGGTCCACAAACTGCTTCTCCATCTCCTCCCTTAGTTCTGGGTCATTACCCCCACAATCTGTTGATCAGCACAACTGATGTCATTCATATGCAGTTATCAGCAACAAATCTAGCAAGTATATGCATGGTGAACATTTCAAAATCTTGATCAATAGCTGGCATAATCTATTATTCAATGGAGCCAATTGACCAAGAAATACCTACCAGGTTAACCAACCGACGGTATATAATGCAAATTGATGGAGCATACTACTTAAGCACATTACGTGCGAGGATTGATTTAAAAAGGAAAAAGCTTTACAACAACAAAAAGCCTTTTCTACCTAAGTAGGATTGGCTCTGTGAATGAAATGATACCATAATGTATTATTGTAAATCACTTGCGAAATTTTTTTATTCAGATCTAAATTCTTCTTAATGGTACTACCTACAGGTTTTCTAGGTCTCACTCTACATCCAATTATTGGACTACCCACAAACTAATGTAGTCTCTTACAAAGTTTTCTCTATATATACCACCCAAGGTGGTATTCTGCCATCTTTTCAGACAAAAGTGCTACCTCACTTCGTCGCTAATGCATTTCTTATAAATCCTATCTAAATATTACTCATCCATCAAAACATTTTCATCTCTACAATATAGAACTTAATATGCAATGGTCTATTGGCCTTTTACCATCCAAAAATCAGTCTCATATAACATCACAGGTCGTATAGCTATGTTGGGAAATTTCTCCTTAAACTTGGGTAATACTTTTTTCTTTATCACATATATAACACAAGCCTTCCTCCATTTCAGCTGCTTGTCTTGAATCATATTATATATATCTTACAGATTTCCCCATCATTTTGTTCGATATAGCCAAGATATTTAACTCATGTGAATTGAGGTATAGATGGTCTCTGGTTTACTGCTCTAAAATTTTGTATAATATGGTCTTTGATTTTTCTGCTCTGAGCTAGAATTAGTTTAACTCAGACAAACTTACATGTCATATACTCTTCTATAATTCTACTTCAACGAAAATCATGTACTTTCAAGAGGATGTCTCCATGTCTCACTTCCCACTTATTTCTTCTCTAGACTCTTTAAGTAAGACTATTACCACATGGAAAAGAAAAAAAGAAAAAAAAGTATATCATCACACTGGATTTTGGTTAATAAACCAGACCTTGATATCATTGTATACTCACAGGAAACTCTTCTACGGCGTTGGCTAGTGATCTCGAATGTTATATAATCCCTTATTTCACAAATATAGACATCATGAACTCCTTTATTCCCACAATACTTCTTTGAGTACAGTCTACTACTAGTACTACATACCTTTTCCTAAATCAATGAAAATCATGTGTTCCTTAACCATTCAATAGCTTCATAATATACTCCCTCCGGTCTCAAATGTAAAAAACTTTTCACTTTTTAAGTTCATTCAATAAATGATGTATGTGGTCTATAATAAGGACTACATACATCATTTATTGAATGAATCTAAAAAGTGAAAAGTTTCTTACATTTGAGACCGGAGGGAGTAGTTCATAAACTTAATCCATCAGCAAAACAAAAAAAGAACACCATGGAATTTTAACATAACAACAGTCAAATTAGCAAGGCATAACAACAGTTAGAAAGAATCCATGAAAAGAAAGTGTAACCTGAGACAGAGAGATTGGCGAGACCTGTTAAGAAAGAATAAGAAGAGAGATTAAGTAATGAATTAAAAAAGGATAGAAAGATGGATCTGAAAAGAGAGAGAGAGAGAGAGAGAGTTAGATTACCAGGAGCGAGTTGAAAGAGGGAAAGAGGAGGAGGGCAGTGACAGGTACAAGGAGGACAAGAAGAGAGTTTGGAATTAAGAGTGATACCATTCTTGAATCTCCAGTAAAGAGCAGGACCACACACCATTAAAGCTGATATCATTGCAAACAAAACCAAACACCATCTTAACCATGATGATGAATCAGATCTTCCTCTTGACATTCTTTCTTTATCAGATCTAATTCTTCTTCTTCTATCTTCTCAATCTCAACTCACAAACAAAGAAACAAAGTATCAGGTTTTTTTACTATGTGCTGGTTGGTTATATGTTGTTGTTTGCCGATTTGATTTGAACAAGTCGTAGTAACTGTGTTGTGTCTGTGTTCCCACTTCGTTCCCATGTCCTGTCTCTTACAACCCTTTCCCTTTTATTTTTTATTTATTTTTTATTGTTAGAGGAAGGTTGCAATTACTTTCTTACAATTTTTTGTTGGATTATGCTCTTCTCCCAAAACATTTTGTTCGCGCTCAACTGAAATACCGAAAATACCCCTGCATAAGTAACTCACACAAGTGTTAAAATGTGCTACTTAATATGTGTTGTGCAACTTAACTCACGCTGGAAATTAACACTTATGTGAGTTAACGCACGCTGCGTAAGTTACACAGGGGTATAATTGTCAATTCAGTTGGACGAGGGCGTTTTTGGAGAAGAGCATAATTCTTTTTTGTTTTGCAATTTTATTTAGTTTCTTTACAAAAAAAAAAGTATTAAAGTTAGATACCAACTAATGTTTTTAAAACCAAACTGAAGATCAAACTGATGAAGTTTTTGGTTTAAAGTTCAACCGGTTAAACTGATTCAAATAAGTTGAATCAGGTTATTAATTAACAAACAGATAAATATATTAATATTTTCATATGACGACATAAGTCAAAAAATAAACAAATAAGCTCATTTAAAAATAATAAACCCATTTAAGCTAGTAAACCCAATACAGCCAACATATGTCAACATATAAATATTAGTTAGAAAACGAATACAACCCTAATTTTATAGCAGTCGCAAGTTCAATACATCTTCCATTGACTCTCCATCAGTATTCTTCACTTCTCCTTCTCTCATGTGGGTGGCACCCTTTCCCCACTTCCTTCTTCTTCTATATATCGTATTGTTTGAGTGTTTCACACAAATAGATTTGATGAGAGTTATAGAAATTATTCAATCCATGTTCATCACTATTTCTTCTCCAATATCACCTTCACGTGGGTGTTGTATTTGTGTAGTTCTACAAACGGGCAACTCTATCAGCATCTACCTTTCCAAGGTTCGATGAGAATGGTTCTATTAGGTTTACTCCCTGGAGTCGCTTGTTTCCTTAATCACTAACTAGTTACCTCCTAGGTTCAGCAAATTTTACTCAGTGTTAGTAATGTCACCTCCTAAGTACTTACTACTATGGTCAACTCGCTTTTGGTATCTTTCGCTAGTTACTAACTAATTACTTCCTAGGCAGATATATATATTAATATACGAGCTATAAATATCAAGATATAAGCAACAAGATAGTAATATCAATATTAGGCTCTGTCACAACCTAAGTACCTAATATAGGGTTACGATCCTTTAAAATAAATAATCCCTAATAAAACTAAATAGGAAACAACAAATAAATAAAATAAAACGACAAAAATAAACAGAGGTTCTTCTTAGAACTCTAACCTAAAAAAAATTGGTTACATATGGTAAATTAAAACAAATTACTATAGATAAAAACATACCCTAGAAAACCAAGGAGAAGATAGAAACTCCTCTGAAGCTCTAGAAGTGCTTTCCTTTTGAACTGCCACAACTCTGAATAATAAATTCTAAATGAGGAAGGCTGGTATTTATAGTGAGATTTTCTATCTGGGTTTGGGCTAAAAACGCGGGCTTTACCCACAAGAAAGCATAAAATTATGCATGCGCCCCTTGCATTTCAGATGCTTGGGGCGCATAAGCAGTGCTCTAGGCGCATGAGAGTGCACCTTGAGCCATGTTCTAGGCGCATGTGAATGCTCTGGGCGCATGGAAAGATTTTGTCATGCTCTACGTGCATCACATGTGCTCTAGGCGCATGGTGATGCTCCTTGGACCCAATTTCTCCAATTTTCCGTCGTTTTAGGTTTCTGTCTTCAAATAACTTGCCTCGGAACTTGGGAATAGAATTCCTCCCACTGTAAAGTCTCTGAGGCCTCTTGAATATTCATTCTTGGTCTTCCCAAAGTCTTCACAAATCTTCGGGTGTTCTTGATTTACCGATTTGCATGATTTCTTCAAAACCCCCCTTAAGACTAAGGGGAATTTTGGTCATTTGGCGAGTAAGGGTAAATTAGTAATTTTATTGGGAAGTTTATTTTTAGTACTTTGCTGAGAATAATATTTTTTACTAAGTTACTAGTGAATTGAGGTGATTATTTAGAGATGGTAATTATTCGATGTTTTAGCGAATTAATGAGCAGTAGCTTTTTAGAATTTTTTAGTGTTAGCCAATATTTTAAAAGAGCTATCTTAAATGCAGTCAAACCAAGGTTGACCTTATGATTGAAGAAATAAGTTGTGCTCTCCTATTCTTATGTATTTAATCGAAGTTGGACTTTCTAGAAATGCTCGAGGCACGTATTTCAGTTCAACAAGCAAGAAGTAATCGAAGAGCGGTTTGTTTCGGATAAGGTCAAGCAACAGATATTTCCAAGTTACACTCAAACTATCTGCATTCAAGAGAGAAACGAGTCACAAGTTGCAATGTATGAACATGTGTACCAATTTACATTCAATCAATGCAATTTAAGTTTGTTATCTTAAATATCTTTGCAATTTACTTGTTTATTTCAAGCAATCTCTTTTATTTTCATTCTGGAAATAACTTCGACGGATTTTGACTAAGTCAGATTCGACAGTTATCTTCATATCTTTTATATATTTTGAAGAGCAATCATGAATTTCTATATGACAAAAAAACACAATATGTCTCTACGATTTACTGGATGATCTTGCAAGTAATTAATCTTAAACCAATAGTTGTTTACCAAAAATCAATGTAAACAAATTGGCACGCCCAATAGGACCTTTTGTGTTTTTTCCTTAGAAATTTTTTCTCTTTGAAATTTATTTGATTAATATTGATGGTTTGTGTTATGTATGCGATTGAGAAGTAAAAAACAACTTCCTGAAAACGCCCTCCGGGTCATACTAGCGCGACATCGAATGCCGCCATCGCATCAGACACAGCAGCCAATCCGCCATAATCACAAGGTGGTACACAATCAATTCCATCGAGAAGTACGAGTCCGACCATAACATTAACGGGATCAACAATCCCTGCTCAAGTGTCTTCGCCCGCACACACAGCGGCCTCGAGAACCGCTCCAGTTTCACAGGCCATTCCATCGATAGGAAATACATCGACCCAGGGGTTCTGGTACCATGGTGCAATGAGCCATAGGTCTATGCCATACGACATGCCATCCTCCTTGATGTAGAGTTTGCACACAAATCCATCCACTTTCTCAGAGAATGTGCATGCGTCACTACCACAATTGTTTGACCCTGGGGTGAGCGTTCATTTTCGAACGCCCCAACAGTCATTGACCAATGCTTCCCTAGTCGCTTTAAGGCAACAAATGGAGGACAGCAACCATGAAATGGTCAATCAAGTGACACAACAAATTGGTACGATTATTAACCCATTAATTCGAGATACCAATAATAGTTATCAAGCGTTGTCTTCCCAAATGGAGCGGATTGCCAATTTCTTTGGCGCTCCTCCAGCGCGAAATATACCG
>Ga0315914_1009145_pt1 | contig 12883 bp, 7 predicted proteins | sample MpolenodulesMG_FD_203920 | JGI IMG/M metagenome (GOLD analysis project Ga0315914, IMG submission 203920) | Medicago polymorpha root nodule microbial communities from Los Angeles, California, United States - elongated nodules | ecosystem: Host-associated > Plants > Roots > Nodule | place: USA...
TGTCCCTCAAATTTATTTAATATTTGTTGGTTAGTCAATCTAGTTAATGTGTTTTCTTGTGTGTACATATGCTACTCTATGTCAAACAATATAAAAGAAACGGGTCACAAAAATGCATCAATATTTTATATTAGCTTGAAATTGTGAATGTCACATCTATACTTTGACTAAATGTTGGATACTTAATATGTTTCTCATATTCAATATTTTAAGGTTTAGGATAGAGATGCAGTGTTGAATCCACTTGTGTCGTTGCTTTTAGTCTAGTGTGATGATCTTTCAAACTCTTTTCATGTTCGAACAATGCTATCATAGGCGATGGTTTTACTAAAGGTGTCAGCTCTTTGAATAAAAAATCTTCATGATAATGTGGTTTAGACCGAAAAAAATTCCGTTTGGGGCGAGTCTATCCAAATAAATGAATGAGTATATGTAATGCCTTAGAGTTTTTGTTGAATGATCCGGTCTCTTTTGTCTTGGATCAGTTGTATGTTGCTGCCCCCGACGCGCTCTCTACAACTTTTCAACAAAAGCGATTATCATGTTGTAATGTTAAGACTAAGATTAAAGACTGGCTTTTGAGAGAGTTTGAATTCTTTGGTTACATATCTTAAATTATTTTTAAGGCATTTCAAAATGTTAAATTTGAATGAAATCAATATAAATGACATTTTTATTTTTCATAGTTATACAATCCTATAGTTAAGTTGATCATTTATCAACATATTGACCTTTTCCACCGTATGCGTGTATGGACTTCTGCTATATTAAAACATTATCAAGGTCTAAGTATTTTTTTTATGGGTACTGTCTTAAAGAATACTTCAAAACTTTGTGTGCCTATCACCATAAGTGGGTGCCGTCAACAAATTAAACCAAAGTCTGGTAACGAGTGTTTTCGAAGTACTTTTTACGGTAACTAAATTAAGAAATTATTCTTTAAACTAGTCAAATATTTCAACTTTTGCACTAAATATACAAATTTTCATAAAAACTTACTATATTTAATGTTCTTAAAGAGTGTCCTAAAACTCTGGTTTGCATTTTCCTTTAAACTAAATGAATGAATGGTCATAGTCAAACAATACATCAGTATATATTTTATTGGCGTGTATAGTACAATGGGCGCCTATATAAAGCATAGACAACTAAGTTAATGTATATCAACAAATTCACATAATCACAAGAACTCATTTGATTCAATAATATTAATCATTCATGGGTTCTGAGAATGAGAACAAAGCAAGTGAGCTCTTTGTAGCTCAAGCTCACTTGTACAATCAGATATTCAGTTTCATGAGACCCGTGTCGATCAAGTGGGCTGTTGAACTTGGCATACCAGATATAATCCAAAATCATGGCAAACCTATTACTCTTCATGAGCTTGTCTCGGCTCTTCGAATTCCAGAAGCAAAAGCCGGTTGTGTTCATAGTGTCATGCGCTTATTGGCACACAATAAAATCTTTGCGATTGTGAAGATAGATGACAACATGGAAGCATATGCTCTTTCTCCAACATCAAAGCTTCTTGTGAAAGGAACTGATCATTGTTTAACTTCAATGGTTAAGATGGTAACAAACCCTACCGGTGTTGAATTATATTATCAATTGACCAAATGGACATCTAAGGAGGATCTCACAATCTTTGATACTACATTATGGGATTTCATTCAACAAAATCCGGCTTACGGGAAGCTATTCAATGATGCTATGGAAAGTGATTCTAATATGATGAGGTTTGCAATGAGTGATTGCAAATCAGTTTTTGAGAGCTTAACTTCTTTAGTTGATGTTGGAGGTGGAACCGGAAACACGGTTAAAATTATTTGTGAGGCGTTTCCTACGTTAAAATGTATAGTGTTCGACCTTCCAAACGTGGTAGAAGGATTAACGGGAAATAACTATCTGAGTTTTGTCGGCGGAAATATGTTTGAATCTATCCCTCAAGCTGATGCAATTTTACTAAAGGTAAAATTCAATTAATTTTTCTTAACTAATTACGAATCTATATATTGGAAAAAATCTGAAAAAAGTTTATAAATAATTTCTATTATTGAGGTTAAAACCTATAGAGAACTGATATATGAATAACCGAATTTCATACACCGTCTTACATTTTTCCTTTACAATTGATATGCACGCAAAACGAGGTGGCTAAAATAATATTAAAAAATGGCAATTTGTATCCGACTGTATGTATATACATTGTCGGTTGTCAGAAAATGATGTTCACGTATCATTATGGTATCATAGTTTAAACGACACTTCTCATCTTACAAGCTAATTTTGTAGAAATAAGCAAATATCAATCCAGATTCCAGACACAACAAAGTATTTTTTTTAAAGGAAGACACAACAAAGTATTGTTAAGCCATGCATTATTAATTAGCTTAATTTCCTTTTCATTTTTGTAGTGGGTTTTACATAACTGGAATGATGATGATTGTGTCAAGATACTTAAAAGTTGTAAAGAAGCTGCTTCAAGGCAAATGAAAGGAGGAAAAGTGATCATAATAGACATTGTGATAAATGAAAAGCAAGATGAGCATGAAATAACAGAAGTCAAACTCTGCTTTGACATAACAATGATGGCTAATCACAATTCAAGAGAAAGAGATGAAAAAACATGGAAAAATATCATAACAGAAGCAGGATTCATGTGTTACAAAATATTTCCTATATTTGGTTTTAGGTCACTTATTGAACTTTCTGTTTAATTAAACCATATCACACTTTAATAAACAACTTTACATGCGTATGTTGTACCAAATTGATATAGGAGAGTTTCATTAGTATATTATTATTTCAGTCTAATTTTATTATTTGTTTGTTTTGTGTTCTATTTTAGATTTTCGGCCTATTAGGGTTTTGTTATTTCTCTATTTAAGTTTAACAATTGTAGGCTTGTAGCCTAAGAGGCAGCTTTCATTCATGGTTTCATTCAATAATATTTTAGAGAATTTTCTCAATTTCTGGTGGATTCTGGAACCCTATTTTCATAAGTCTGTCGCTTGCAAATTTGTTCTTTTCAATCTAGGTTTAATGCTTAATCTAGGTTTAGCGTTTGCTAACCTACGGTAAAGACTACGTCAAAAATAAAGTGATAAACGAAATCACTCAATCAAATCTACAATACAGGCTGGTGATATGGTCAATTAAATTTGTTTTGTTTAGTTCTGTACAAACTATCTTATTTAACTAAGTTGTCACTTTGATGGTCAAGTAGCAATTCTGAGCATAACTGAAATGGTCTAACTGTGGCAAATAAGATTTTTGGTAAACCTGGTGATACCACGAGCTTGGTTCTGCACATTAAAAGGATTGTTACACATCAAAATATATTGATTAATAAGTAGTAAATGATTTGTCTAGTTGGAAAACAAAACAGAACCTTTTCTCATATAAGAACTACTATGATGCCAAAGCAACAATTAATTTCTCATATAAGAACTATAATGATCAGTGTTATGCACTCATTCGTTCCGTTGCACTTGATTATTTCATTCAAAAATGTAATTAAAAGATGAAAAATATGGAGTCATTTTACAAAAAATATCATTCACTAATGGTATGAAAAAGATAAATTAAAAAATAAAATAAAGCGATAAATAGTACAGGCATAATAGAAAAACTAACATTAATATTTCATTAATATGGTAAAATAACATATAACTAGGGACAAACATATTTTGCTAGAGTGACATATTTTGCACATCAACTTATCAAAAAAGATAAACATTTTTGCACATCATTTTCCTTTCTCTCGATCTAATTTTGTTTTTGATTTTACCGTATAAAAAGGTTGAGATATTTGTCAAAATCTGAGCTATGAGATGAGATGAATCCAATGATAGATATTGATGCAAAGTTACATATTTTTCCCGCCATAAAGTATGTAATCCAGATCCCTTACTTTAGGTGTCTTTCCCACCCGGAAGTTATGTAATTCGGCTCCCTTACTTTAGGTGCCTCATCCGTAACATGATGTGTTTAAACCAAGATAACTGCCTCTTCACCGTCTTGTTTTTCATATTCAAATCATGGTAGCAACCTTCAACAACCGCCTCACCATCAACCCTAGTAGTTCGGAAGAGGACAAATTTATCAAATGGAATCAAAACAATCATTCTAATGTAATCATAAATGTTGATGGAAGTTGTCTTGGCTCACCTACTAGGGCTGTTTTTAGTGGCCTCTTGCGCAATTATGTTGGATTCTATTTGTCAGGATTATCTGGTTTCATCCAAAATTCAGCTGATATTCTCCAAGCAGAGCTTTTAGCAATTTACCATGGACTCTTGCAGGCAAAAGAAATGGCAATAGCTGATCTTGTTTGTTACTCTGAATCTCTGCAATGTATAAATCTTATCAAAGGTCTTCCAATGAAGTTTCATACTTATGCACTTTTGATCCAAGACATAAAGGAGTTCATTGATCAAATCAATGTTACTATCTGTCATACTTTAAGAGAAGGGAAACAATGTGTGGACGTTTTGGCCAAGCTTGAAGCTTTTTCAAATATTGATTTTCTTCATTCATGCTTCACCTCTCGAAGACCTTCGAAGTCTTCTAAGGATCGACCAGCTGGAATTTTTTTTCTCAAGTGTAGTTTGTTCTTTTGTTTGTTTTTTTTTTTTCCGTTTGTTTTGATTAGCATCGTAGCAAAAAAAAAATTGTAATGTGCACTTCTCAAATAATATAGCAATATATACAAAATCCGCGTCTATTCCCTAGTTGGCATAATTCTCATGGCGGTACAATCTCAAAAATACATACATAATCCATCTATTAGGTCATGTCTATGCTACCTTATTACCTTCAACATGCAACACAAAAGGAACTGAAGAAAAGTATTACCTAAAGCCATATATTAATTATGAAATTCTTTATTCTGACGTGCTATGATTCTTCAACGTGGTAGTGGGGTTAGAAAGAGGGTGCCTTTCGGTTATGACCCACTAGATATATTCACGGGCACTTGCATCCCTTTGTTGTTTAGCAAAAAGCCACAAAATCAGAGCCTCTCTTTTATCAAATTTGTCACTTAGTTGTGTGGTGCTTGACGCTTGTATGAGCCATATGCAAATTTATAGGTTCACTAAAAGCCCTTCTTTGATCTTCTTCACATATTTTGATCACACGGTCGGTATCATTTTACACTAGAAGTTTATTGGCTGAAACATGACAACAAAGAAGGAAATTGATTGGATGGATCTATTCACTCTCAGTATAGAAGGAAATTTATTGGATGGATCTATTCACTCTCAATATAGAAGTGAAGGACCATTTACATTAATTTTTGCTATAAAAGAAAGCTTAGGTAAGTTGGTTATTATCAAAATCATGATAGACTTTAAGGTAAGTTACTTCCAAATTATAATTATTATGTCTTTACATTGATAATATAAGTTGAATCCACATTCGTTTAAGAGTATGTGTGAATTTTTTTTTATCAACTGAGTCAACTTTCATTGGAAGAATCATTTACAATTTAATCGTATGAATTAAACTCATTCAACTGTTATGTTAATATTTTTCTCCAGATCATGACTTAAAAATGAATTTCTTAGTTCAAATCAGTTCAACCCCCCAAAGCCTCTTTCACGAAACCATCACGATATGTTTATATGGTAACATAACACCACTACCCCATGATTTCCGTAAAATCAGGTATTAAAGTAAATAAAATTGTTTTGCTCCAGCATTCCTGTTTAACCAATCAGAATATATCTTTTTCTAAACATCCTTTTGTTGATGAGAAAAAATATTAATAAGCATCATAATTTTATTTAAATGTAAGTATCCCATTTCATATAAGTTTATCTTTTTTTATGAAAATGAAAATTGAAACTAGTTAATTAATTATCGTTAGCACGAAGTAACTTAAAATTCATGAGATAGTCTTGATAAAACTTCTTAAATTACCTTGTATACATTATATTTCAATTATATAAAAAGAATTATGATGTAAAAATTGCAGTGGGGCATTTTTCCCAGAGTCGTATATAGTTGGTATGTGTAATCCCTCATTTATTGAAACAATTATTTGTTTTTTGTTTACAAAGAGGGCCTAAGCCTAAAAAAAAGAGATTACAACGTAATTAAACAAGGAGTGGCAATTCCACTAATATAAAAAACAATAGTTGATTTAAGTGTGTCGAACAAGACTCATAAATGGTTCAACCATCAACAAAATCACAACCCGTATTCTCCAAAGCATCGGCGCTAGCATCCGCTTCACGATATGAATGACAAATTGGATTTATGTGATTCTGTGGCTACATATATGAGGGATAATTGTAACCATAGGAATCCAGGTCGGACAAAGAAGTAAAAAAACATGGCATGGGACAATGTTGATTCAAGATATGTCTTATTCACAAGCTTGTAAAGAGAAGAAAATGAAATATCAAATTCACTTCAATGTCCCTTAGATGGATGCATTGTATAGAAGAGTAGGTCCATTTTAATTCTCATCCCTCAATTTTTTTTTTGTTAATTATGACAGTATCATGTCAGATACATTAGTAGAATGAAAAACAAAATTGGTCAGCATGGAATTTCTAATAAAAGATTATTGTCTCCATATCTTTTGAAACATTGAGAGTACATCTCACATGTGATTTGGCAGATTAAATTAAACTATAAATTACTCAAAAGTAAGAAACAAAATCCAAGACTTCTAAACAACAAATTGAAATTCTTCACAATGTAATTAGAAAGAGTAATGTAGGAAAAAAAATATAAAGGGGTTCTTAATTGATTGACAGAACTTTGGTGTTAGCCGACATTTTCTCTAAATCTAACGGTCTCTACAACTACAACATCGTGCATCAACTTTAGCGGATCCAAATTCTTCTGATTGGTGAACTGAGAGGTAAATGTGTCAGGAAGCTAAGGGAAGTACCTGTGATGTGCTTGAATGGTACTGTTGTAGATGACATTGATGATTAATCTCTCTTTCATATTTCTTATCAACAATTATTGTAATGAGAGAATTATCAACTTCATTTCCATTAATACCCTTGTTGTCATCTTGCAATTTTCTTCTAAGTTTCTCTTCTGCTTCTTGTAAGAACTTGAATTTAGGAGGAGGTGATGACTTTAATCTATTGAACTCTGCATCAGTTGTTGATTCAAAAAGAGGGTTGAATCCATGTTGATTATAAGGGCTACAATTATAAGGACTACAATTCATAGGAGTGAAAAAATGTGGAGATGCTATAGGTGTCAAATAAGGTGTTTCCACATCTAACAAATCACCTAAGCTTCTACCTCTTGAATCCCTTCCACATTTACCATCTTCGGATTCTAAATCCTCTTTTGATTCTTCAACTATCGTGAACAAGAATCTCGGATGACCTAAAAGGCCATCGTGATGATGTTGCATCATGTATTCTGCTTCAATTCCATCTTCGCCATAGGGTTTGAAAAGAAACTCTTTGCTAGTTTGTACTTGAGGGTCATGGACAAAGTTGTCATTTATTCTCATTGATGAACAAAGTTCGGGCGGAGTAAAACCTGTTTGTCTCAAAGAAGTTGATGGTCTTTTCCAACAAAACATATAGAAAAGCTCTTTCAAAGGGTTGCCATTACCATAGTCATTCTCAATCTCTCTTTTGATTATTTTCTTCTTCCACCATAACAAGTAGTAAACTTCAGCTACTAAAGCCAATAAAAGGCAACCAAAAACAATGCTTAAACCAAGTCCTACACTACTCAATGATTTCATCTTTGTTCACAAATCAAACTTAAGACTTTGATTTCGAATCTTAGCTGGAATAATCCTTAGTCTAAATCGAAGTGTTAAGACCAAAACAATGTTCAATGGCCAAAATAATTAACATCTAATCTAGATAGTCATAACTAATTGACCAATTGAATACCAAAAAAGAATAATTACAACCAAATTTCAACAATGAGAATGACACATATTCAAGAGTAAATGAAAAAGCTTACTTGGTACTTTACTTTGTCTAAATCTGAACCCTCTATGCTTAAATTTTGAACTCAAGCATGCAAATCTGGATATTCCTTTTGACTAGAATTCAATTTCAATGTAAACCAATTTCAAAACACCAATCTTCTAAAAGGGCCAACAAAAAAAAGCTCCTTTTTCTCTCTTGAAAGCAACACTTGCAAATCATAAGCTTAAGCTTTTAGCTTTATCCTTTAACCCCATCATTATCTTCAAAGTGAAAGAAAGATTCACTAAATCAAAAACCACTTTGTGGTAATGCTCTCAAAAACAATGAGCTAGAAAATAACAAAGAGAAGTTTGAAGTGAGAGAGTGTATTGTTTGAGCAATGAATCTGTCTGACTGGCTTATGGTTGGAGGGACTCTTCCTTCGAGATAGCCTCACATGGGATCAGAAAGAAAAGGAAAATGACATATCAATATATGGGTCATTACATATTATATTACATTGCAAATTTATTACCATGTAAGAAACATGGATTCGGACACGGACATAATCACGTCAACACTGCTAATAATTTAAGAAAATCATATAATTTAATATAATTATAAGCGTCTGTGTTTAGTATCCGTATCCGACATCGTAACACGTTTAATTCAAAGAGTGTCTGTGTTTTATAGATTACAATAATAGTACTTTTGTAAGATCCTTCATGTAAGGGGATGATTTTATTTTTTTTTTCTCCCATAACTTTAGTTGACACTTGGTGTTGTGTTACTAGCTGACAATTTGGGAGGGACAATGATTCCATATCTGAAAGTAGTTTCCTACAATGCTTCTTGTTTCATAAAATTTAATTATTACTTTTGTTGGTTAATGTTTTATTTTTCTGGCATGATTTTTGTTTTGACTAGTGAAATTATTTGGAAAGGAAGTAACATTGCTATTGCTTCCTTTGATTCGGTTGATCAATGATCATGATGATGATGCATTGATGCTATCCCAAAACAACAGCTCAAATGACAGGAGAATTTGTCATCAATCATTGATTAATCAATTATATTATTGTTAATCGTATACAAGGGAAAATGTCATTATATGTCCTTAACACACTCTTTATTTTTTTTAAAGAATGTCCTTAACACACATGTTAGTATATTTAAGATAAAAAAAAAATTACAACCAAAGATAAAAATTATGTCTATTTAATTTTTAAAATTATATTTTTTTCGATAATTACTTACAAATTGTGAAGTCCTTAACATATACCTTAAAAGTGACATGTTAGCATAATCATCCTCCCTCCTGTCACTGTTATAAGCAAAAGTTCATTTTTTATATTCATTCAATAAATTATGTATGTAATCTATATATAGACCACATGCATCATTTATTGAATGAACTTAAAAAGTCAATTTTTGCTTATAATAGTGACCGAAAGAAGTATATTACAAAGATCTAACTTTTTTTTTCTTTCCAGGTAGCCTAGTGGCTAGAATTCACCTTATAAGGTGAATAAGTGGAGTGTCCGGGGTTCGAACTCCAACCCCTGCATATAATAATGCATTGTCCTACCAACTGAGCTATGCTCACAGGACAAAGATCCAATTTTGTTATCTCAATATTCTAGCAACCCAATTTACTCAAATTTATTTATAACATTTTTATATAGAGACAAATTAGTATCTTTGTTAATTTTGACTCAATATAATAGATAAACTAATTTGTCTTCGTATAAAAATATTCAAAAGATTAATTTGAAAACATTTTTTTATAAGAGACCAAATTAAATCATTATTTTTAATAATAATCAGGGTTTGTATAATAATGATGTATCAACAGTTGGATCCTTTGCATCAGAGTCCTATGCTTTTTTGGTTTCATTGTCCTATTTTTTTCTTTATTACATGTCCAAATAATAATTAATAACACCCGATCATGACTAAAAAAACTCCTGATGATTTTTCCTAAAAACAATTCATGATTTATGATTTATTTTTTGAGGAAATTTATGATTTAGTTTAATTTTAGGGTAAGATGATGAATATTGATAAAATAAAAATATATGAAAGGCTGCAAAAACCTAGATGTCGGTCGGTGTTAGAAGGAAGGTTATATTATTCGGTTTATTTTATGAAAAATGCTAACAAGTGTTCTAAGGGCATTTGTTAAGAAATTTAAAAGTGAAAGTTTATCTTTTTTTGACAAAAATAAATGATATTCATTCATTTAAATTGATAGAATACATCAATACAATGCAAATTCGCTAAAAACAAAAAAGATGAATCTGCGAACAAACTCACAGCATCCATGTTAATAGCATAAAACGGCAAAGTACAAAAGCCTACTCTTATGACTATATTCAAGTCTCCGGAATACACATGTCTCCGGATCTACAACGTTGATGACGCCAAAGTCATTGATTGGATCTGCACTGGATCTAAGCTGATTTGACAATCTGAACTGAACAAATACCTGAACAAAACAAGAAAGACAACAAACGTCGCACAAAGACGACGAACAACACAACGTCGCACTAAGACGACAAAATCACGAAAGAGGAAACGAAATAGATGTGAAAATCACTTATTTCAGTAAAAGAGAAAGAGAAAAACGAGTTAGAGGGGTGATTTTGGGTCAAATTCACCCTAAATCACCCCCTCGTTGATGGATGAATGAAAAGAAACTAGGGTTTTGATGATGGCTCACAAGAAGTGAAAGTTTATCTTGAGAATTGTGTATTCAACACTTTAAAACTATAAAATGAATTTTTTCTACATAAAATTTATAATTTATTTCTACTTAAGACACTTGTTAGGATAATCCTAACAAGATTTTAAGGCATTTTTTAAGAAGTATAAAAATAAAATTTTGTTTTGAAAATGATGCATTCGACATATTGAACATTTAAAAAGTAACTTTTATAACATAAAACTTATACATTATCTTTATTTTTTTAATCCTAAACAAATACTCTAAACACACTTTTTTTTTTGGTGTCCGGGATTCGAACCCCAGACCTTGCATATATTATGCATTGTCGTTAACAACTAAGTTAAGTTTATAGGAACACTCTAAACACACTTGTTAGCAAAACTCTTAACAACAATTCATTGATCAAACAAATCACGGTACTGTACTAAATTAGGTGTATTGTGTGTGAAGAATCAAACGCAAGCAAATTATTATTTTTTAACTCACTAAGAACCGACTATTTTTATAGATTCAATCTCACAATTTACTTGCAGGGGTCTATTTAAAACCCAAGCAAGTTAAATTAATATTTGTATGAAGAATATAATAATTGAGAAATGGTCAAATTACATTAATGTTGATCTAACATATTACCCAATAAATATTTTTATATTTATAAATTTGATTGTTTTTTTGTCAAATAGCAATGATGAACGAATCACAATTTCACCTTTTAAGATGAATAAGTAGAAAATCTAGAATTCAAACTTTGATCCCAATATATTACAATGTCTTTACCATTTGAGTTATGCCGACGGAAACATAATTTGATCATTTTATTAAAAGTACATATCATATAGATTGTTTATATACATTTTTAAATAAATCTTATAAAATCAGCGCAATTCATCCTCAACATTAATCAAATTTTTAATACAAAAAGGAGCGGTTGGCCTCCAATAATTGAATGTATTCCACATATGGCTGTAGCAGCCAATGTTTCTACTGTGCTCAATCTTCCATCTATGAACCAAAATAAACAACAAAAAGTAAGAGAGAAAAATGCTTACTAGCCAAACCTAAAGTTATTAATTATTATATTATGTACTCTCTCCGATCATCATTATAAGAAGGAAAAAAAGTATTTTTAAGTTCATTGAGTAATTAATGTATTTGGTATATATTTTAGACCAAATATATGAACTAATCAATGAATATAAAAAATAATTTTTTTGATAATAGTGTTCTGAGAGAGTACTTGAATCAAGTTTTATAAATTTCACTTCTTCAAAACAAAGTTTGATAAACTTCACAATCAGAAAGCAATTCCTACGATTTTTGCAGTAATTATAAATTAATTCTAACCAATAGCTCTACTATAAATCAAGATTAGCTTCTCCATCTCGAATTTTCAGAAGCTCTCTCTTTATAATATTTAAAAGCTTAAAAAAAAAATCCTACATATAAAACCTCTTTAGCACATACACTCTTAAACTTGTCTGATTTCTAGCAGATGTCAATGTCCAACACGACACCAACACATACAATTATATTCAATATCTTTTATTGAATTATAACCAATGTCGATGTGTCTGTGTTTTGTTTCGTGTTCGCGTGTGATGAGTAAAACCGCAAGTGCACGGTTCTACCAAAGTAGTAAAAAGAGAGTATTGTTTCAACAGGGAGTTGTTCAATTCAATTAACTTTATTTGATGATTAGAAGAAAGTTCAGTTGTAAAGTTTGGATTTTTAACAGTAGAAAATAATGATAAAAAGCGTCTTGGGATTATTGGTTCATCTTGATGACAAACCCTTCACAAACAAACCCTAAACCTAAACTTTATATTGGACCTACTTTCTAAAGACAAGTTTCTCTTAAGCGTATCAAAGTTTCTCTCGAAATCATTGAGTGTGTTCCTCTATCAACCACGCCTATTCTCATGGTTGATTGCTATTAAAATCCTTGAAGAACGAAACTTTATTTGTCTCAAGGTTTGCTAGACTATTCTCATGTTTCGCAATCCTTGTCTAATTTCACTTGTTCCAATATCAAAACTCCGTTGTCACTTTATGAATTGATATTTGTGATGATGAATTAACAAATATTAACCCTCCGTTGTCGCTTTATGAATTTGGTATTTATTAATTCATTATATAAACGGTGAAATTAGATTAGAAAGTAGATTTATATAAAATTAGGGTTCGAGGCTTGGTTTGATTAGGATTAGGTCATTAGACTCATCCAACAATCCCAAGACAAGAAGAGTCT
>Ga0315914_1009147_pt1 | contig 12882 bp, 11 predicted proteins | sample MpolenodulesMG_FD_203920 | JGI IMG/M metagenome (GOLD analysis project Ga0315914, IMG submission 203920) | Medicago polymorpha root nodule microbial communities from Los Angeles, California, United States - elongated nodules | ecosystem: Host-associated > Plants > Roots > Nodule | place: USA...
ACTTCTTAGTGATATCCATCAAAGCAGTCAAATTGGTGAAGCAATAGATATTGGAACAATAGTGTTCAAGACTACCATCAATTTATTATCGAACACTATTTTTTCTGTAGATTTGATTCAATCTGATGGTGAAGCCGGAGAGTTTAAAGATTTAGCGACCGATATTACAAAACTTGCCGGAACACCAAATGTGGCAGATTTTTTTCCTGTATTGAAGATGCTTGATCCACAAGGTCTTAATAGAAGACAAACAAAGAATGTAAGAAAAGTGTTAGACATCTTTGGAGAGTTGATTAATCAACGTCTGAAGATGAGGGAAGGCACATGTCTAGACACATCCAAAGACATGTTAGATGCCATGCTCAACATTTCTAAGGAGAATGAGTTTATGGACAAAAATTTGATCCAACATCTATCACTTGTAAGTATAGTATATTAGTATATTCACCTCATTTTTCCTAGTTTCTATCCAATTATTTAATGTGAGTTATGTTTTACTCTATATAGGATATATTTGTTGCGGGAACAGATACAACAACATCAACATTAGAATGGGCAATGACGGAGCTTATCAACAATCCGGAAGCTATGCGAAAAGCTAAGAAAGAGATGGAACAGATGATCGGGTGCGGTGTGCAACTTGAAGAGTCAAATATCTCTAATCTCCCATACTTACATGCAATAATAAAAGAGACACTTAGAATGCATCCACCAGTTCCATTTTTATTGCCACGAAAAGCGGAGAGAGATGTTGAGATATGTGGCTACACTATCCCAAAAGATGCACAAGTGCTAGTTAATATGTGGACAATTTGTAAGGATCCAACCTTATGGGAGAACCCAACTATGTTCTCTCCAGAAAGGTTTATGGGATCAGATATTGATGTCAAAGGAAGGAATTATGAGGTTGCTCCATTTGGTGGTGGGCGGAGAATTTGTCCAGGTTTGCAATTGGCTAACAGGATGTTGATGTTAATGTTGGGTTCATTAATTAACTCATTTGATTGGGAGCTTGAAGGTGGCATGAAACCAGAAGATATGAACATGGATGATAAATTTGGGATTACTCTACAAAAGGCTCAACCCCTTCGAATTGTTCCTCTCAAACTAAGTAACTAACACAAGTGTCTTTCCATATCTTTTTTTTGAGTTATTTTACTTATTATGTTAAGGTTCATTGCTTATTGTGTATTGTAAACATAAGAGAATAAGAACTACTGTATTAAATGAGTACACTGTTCGTATATTGTATCGATGATGTAAAAATATTAATGAAAGAAAACTTGTCTAATTTGAATGCACTAATTACGCTAAAGAGTATGTTGCATGTAGCTCTATTTATTCACTCTTTTATTCACTTGATGTCTTCCAAGGATAGACAACATATATAATTTTTTTTCTCCATTTATTCACTTGGGTTCATGTGTCGAGCTGTTTAAGAATATTGGTGAAAATTTGAGACAATCAGAATATGCAAGCATCATTGGTAGCCTCCGGGTGTACAAAACAATGTTGAAAAGCACTATTTTTAGGTATCATGGATGAGGCGTGCAAGCCCACGCAGCGTGCCTGCAAACCCTGGGAAATAACAACATTTTGTTGTTTATCCATGCAGGTGTAGCAATCAATTGGAACACCGATTTCTAGCTGTTGGAATAGTGGTTGTAGCAATTGTTTTGAAGAGCTTGCAACTATAGATTCCTTTTTATCAGATTGTGAAAATCACATTAGGACTAAAGTGATGTTTGTGTCTTCAATGCCTCCTCCAAAATCATCATTTTTTTTAATACTATAATCGATACAGTTGATCATTTAGAGGTTAAATACTTCGTCACATGTTGAGTCTAGTGTAGCACCAGTAGAGAAGGAAATTGAAAGTGGCCATTAGTGTTGAAATCGGTTTAGAAACTACCATGGTAGCTCATCCAATAAGTTGCCTTATGTAGTGTTGCTTAGTCCAGTGGAAGTAGGACCAATTTCAACACAATACGTGAGTTCATGGACAATGATCCTTTGAAGTTGAACTGTTGCATTGATGAAACCGGATGTGTAGATGAAGAGCAAGTGTCTGACTTTAAATGTACGGACTACTCCTCCATAGTTGGCGAGGATGTTGCATAGATCTGAAACTAAGCTCGGAAGTCAGTTTAGACCATATATAAGGTATTTTTCAGCTTTCAAAAGTAAGAGGAAATGATGGATGGATAAAACCGGCTGGCTAAGACTCATACATGTCCTTCTGATGAACTTCAAATCAACTAGGCATCTAAATTTACACCCAGATAAGGATAGTAGTACCAATCGTGATTAGCAAAATATGCTTATTTTTTCAAATGAACTTGAAGTGGTTTTGAGGGTTGAAGAAAAGTTGCCACTAATACTAAACACGCAAATGGAAAAAGTAGGAAAGAAATGTCAAAATGACATGTGAACGGAATCCAGAAATAGGTCTTGATTAAAAGGTTTTGAATCAAAGCTTCCACAACCAAATTATAAAACACCACAAATGACAACTAAAAATGAAAAGCCAAAGTCAATCATCAGTGAACGGAGTCCACATTTTCCTTGATAGTTGCAGGATGGGAAGGAAATATTTTATTTTGAATTGAAGTACCATAGATGGAATGAAGAACAAAATCTGCCATCTTTAAGCAGTATCATTGAGAAATGAGAACCCAAATTCTGTCCAAATTTACATAAGAAACAATTGAGTCAGTTATCTCATACAATTGTCAACTAAATTAAACACGTTAAAACAATGGGTCATGCTAGCTTGTGCCCTAAGGGCACATGTTAAGCAACCTAAAAAGAGCAACTTTGCATTGGAAAACATAATATTTTAACTTTTAAGTTGAATGCACGATTTTTGATCGTATATTTTCATAATGAGTTCCTTAACATGTGCCCTCAAGGGCACAAATTAGCATTTGCCTAAAACAAACAATATAAAACTGATTGCTAGTGAGTGCTTTATACAATAGCACATCAAAGTTTTTTTAAAAAACAAAAATAAGCCACTTCATTCTTTGAAAGTTTCACAAGATATTGAAATTTCTTATGCAGTTTGAATTTTCTTTAAAAGAGTGTCTGTTAGGGAGTGTGCAGCTAGCATAATTCATCTTTTATATGTGTAGTAGTTTTACAAAGCAACATAGCTTTGTGGCTGTGGTTATGTTGCGGCCATGGTGATGGGTGGTAGTTCTGAGCTATTATCACGGAGTTATTATAAGGTTAATTGTAGGAAGATTTTTGAGTGTTTACAGGAAAGGATGTGGGTATCATGTTTAATGGCTGTTGGAGTTGGTTTTGTTTTGTAGTAGTTATAGAAAGAAGATTAGATTTTGGTGGATGAGAAAGTCCATAACCTCTGTCTGTCTAGCCAAATCTTGGTCATTAACGCCGGAGATTTAGATGGGCTGGCTAGATATATGCAGCAAATTTGTGTTTATTTTGTCAGTCAGGATCTTCTGTATCCCTCCACTCCATCCAACAAACTGCTTGCTGTTGGATTTGAGTTACAATTTGATCCAACCACCAAGATTTGGATAGACTGGTTAGACGGATGTTGAGGATCCAGTTCATAGTGTAGTAATTTTTAAAAAAGTAAAAACTATGCCATTTTTATTAAAATTCAGTTTGTGGTCAATTGGATTTGGATCTGTTCATCCCATCTCTAAAATATTAAAAATGCGGCTAAAAAGATATATAAGAGAAATAATAGTGAAAAAGTTGGGAATTGTAAAGATAAATAAGAGAATCGTTGTTTGATCAGAGGAAAGGTACCTTCTTTTGATGCTAGCTAGACACCTTAGGATTCTCAGTTGCTCATAATCATAGAATTTTGGGCCAAACCATTGACGAATGAACACAATAGAAACATGCTTGATAATCCAGTGGCCGTGTCCTTCATTTGGATCGATGTTCTTAACAAACTCATTTGGCATATCAACTAAGTCAATGGCTTTGAGTTTATCCGTGTTTGATGCCAAAGGGTGTACCAATTTAAGATATTCAAGAGAGAGCAAAGCTCCTTTCTCTATATGGATATGATTCACTCCATTCAAGTGACTGAGAATCAGTTCTTTCAATTTTTGAAATACTCCATCTTGAAAATGCAAATTTTCACCATCATAGGCATTCTCCCACAAAGAGAGCTTCAGCAGATTTGGCAAGTTTTTCAGTGACTGCATTGGATCATCTTTCAGCTTGGATAAACCTAGCCTTATCTTAACAAGACACTCAAGATTTGGAATCCAATCAGGTAACTTCTCTAGTCTAGCTAAATGAAGTCGCCGAAGTTTGGGTCGGGATGACACAAAGTTCCAAGTCAATAATTTCATCCTCTGCTATTGCAGTGATATTAAGTGATTCAAGGTGTTGCATCTCTTCTATTGCAGCACTTGATGCATTCCCATGTTCTCTTTTCACACACCTTAAACAACTTTCTTAACTGCCTTAACATTTTCATCTCTTCAATAGGATCTACTCCCCCATGATCTACCTCCACAGTCCACATAACAAATATTTTGAAAGGAAGTCAAGTTTTTAATACCTTTTTTCCATAAGCACACCAGTTGTAAAGCCCAAAACAAAATATTTTTCTTCATAGTTACGATGAAAAGCAAGAAAATTCCGTAACTTTGTCAGCTTGTTTATTACACTTGGTATTTCATGCACAAGTGTTTCTCTTAAATCCATTGTCTCTAAGTTCTGTAGCTCACCAACAGATTTAGGAAGAACCTGTACTTTATGTACTTTAGAAAACAGAAACGATAAACCTAGGTGTTAGACGAACACTTGCCATCAGCGAAATGCTCCTCGGCACTGTTTCTTCAAACCCAATATCTTTTGTCAGTGTATTTACAAGATCGCCTTGTATCATTTATGAACAGAATAAAAGAAAACACTAAATATTTAAAACATTAATCAAACAGGAAGCAAACTCAAAAAACAACACATCAGGAAAGATATAAAAAAAACATGCTCAAACAAGTATTTTTCTTTTCTATTTTAAAACACCAATCAAACAGGGCTAAGATACAGATAATGTATTGGTAGCATTTAACTGGTAAAAATATAGCATTAACTAAAAAAAATGTAAGTGAATAGCAGGATAGAATACAATACTGAGAAGGTTGTTCTGCATTCAATTACCACCTTGCAGAGAAGAGGTCAAACTTCTTATTTTCCATTCCGTATACAAATTGTGGTGTAAAAAATGTGTACCACTAGAGATACAAATAATAATCACAATTATGATGCAAAGAATAAGCACCACTGTGTCAAAAAAATTCCTTTCTACCCAAAAGACTAAGAGAAATGAATAAAAAATGGGGTATGATTGTGTGATAGAATTCTTTGAAATATCTTGAATGAAGGTTATGCTTCATATGTATACCACTTGCCTTTGACATGTAGTGTCACGTATCTTTGAATCTCAATTGATAAAAACTCACACTCTTCCAAGTATCGCCTAGTCACAGAATTTAACACGTAAAAAGGCTAAAATAGTTGGAGTCTGCCCCTTTTAATCATCGGAAACAACTGTTGGCATCTTCATCCTGAAAAAATTTAGGGAATGTGTAAAGGGCTAAGGGAGTATGATAGTTAGTAACACAAGGTATCATGCATCTGAGGAAAAAGGAATTCATACCGTGTCAGAGAAAAATATACACGGTCTGACGGTCACATCATGGCAAACTTACACCTCGATGAGGTAAAACCCATCCAAATGTAGGGATCTCTTTTACTCATTTACCATGTGGGAATGCCAAAATGGAAACAACAAATAATCATTTCTTCATCTTTACATCAAAGTTTATTCACCCTCTCTAATTACACTCTCAAGACGCCGAACTCCATGCAATTTATAGTCTTTGTTTAGATCCTTCAATAGTGTACTGTGTGTGCATGAATCGGGCTCTATTTCTCTGTCTAGCATATCCTTGTACAACTTCAAAGCTTTCTGCCAATACCCCAAGTTGCAGTTCTCATTTATCAAAATAGTGTATGTATACTTATTTGCAGAAATACCCTTTGATTCCATTTCTTCAAAAAAATTGTATGCAATATCCATCTTATTCTCTTTGCAAAGTCCATTGATTAAAGCATTGTAGGTGATCACATTTGGAGAAACACCCTTATCTTGCATCTCATAGAAGTACTTCTTAGCAAGATCCAGACCCAGCCTTCCCCTAACAGCATATGAATGAATCAAAACTGTGTAAGTCACAACAGAAGGGTGTATACCTTTCTTTAACATATCAGAGAACACCTCTTCAGCCTTCCTAAGAAGCCCAGACATCAAGTGAGCATGGATGATGCTAGTATAGGTCACATGATCTGGAACAATACCTTCGAGGGGCATGTTCTGCACGAGTTCATTTGCGTCATCCAAAAAGCCCAATTTACAGAGCCCATTGATTAAGACATTATACGTGATTAAATCAGGCGGAAAGCCCACAGCCTGCATTTCCTCCTGCATACCATAAGCCTTAGATGGATCACCAAGCTTGAGTTCACCTACTATCCTAGTCGTGTAAGCAATACGATCCGGCTTCAATCCTCTACGCAACATTTCATCAAACAGTTCCTTAGCCATTGGCAAGTTCCCCATCTGGCAAAATCCCCTAACAAGAATTGTAAAAGTGAACACATCAGGACAAAGCCCGTGTTTGATCATATCATCTTTCATCCCCTTGGCGATATCCAAGTTCCCCGTTCTGCAACCACCGTCTATAAGCGTGTTATAGGTCACAACACTCGGAACAAGATTTTTAGATCTTAACTCACTAAACAACAGTAAAGCCTCTGCAAAGTTTCCCAACCTGTTGTAACCATAAATTAAAGTATTATACGAAACTAAGTCAGGCATCAAATCCTCATTTACCATAACATCCAAATACCGCCTCGCATCACTCACTCTTCCCAACCTACAAAGACCGTACATAATCGTATTGTACGTCACCACCGTAGGCAAAGCTCCTCTACCCAACATCTCCCTCCTCAGATCATTAGCTTCCTCAAACATCTCTTTCTTACAAAACCCACGAATCAAAGGGTTATACGTGTGAGCCGAAACCTTAAGTCCCGACATTGACATCTGCTCAATCAATTCCTTCGCCCGCTCAAACTCTCCTTTCCCCGACAACCCATTCACCAAAACATTATAACTCACGTCATTCGGATCACACCCAAACTTTCGCATCACACCCAAAACCTTGATGGCTCTTCCAACTTCCCCTTTTTTACAAAGTGAATCCATCATAGTATTATAAGTAACAATCGTCGGCCTAATCTCACACTTAATCATTACACTATAAACCTCCTCAACCTCATTCACCATACTCTTATCCTTAAGCAATTTCAAAACCCTATTACAATTCCTAACATCAGGCAACAACCCATTATCAATCATTTTATAAAAAACCATCAAACACTTCTCCAAAATCAATTTTTTGGCGAAAACCCGTATTAATAAATCCAAAAGCTTAACAGATACCTCTGAATTTCTTCCACCGACATTGCGAACTAATACGTCCAAAACACCGCCGTCGATTTTCACTTCAATTGCTTTCTCCATAACCCAATAAGCAGGCTTCATAAACCCGTTTTTCGCGAGAATATCGAGAATCGCAACGAAAGCGGTTTCGGATCGGTGAAAGTTAGGTTGTTTTTCAACCCAACGAAAGAAGCGAAATGCGGTTAATGGACGGTGTTTGACGGAGTTGAGAACACGGAGGAGGAATTCAGGTTGAGTAACGGCGGAATGGAAATGGGGATTAACGGAGTTATCGATTTGGGGGTTTGTGGAGAAAGGGTAGAATCGGAAATGGGGTTTGTGAAGAAGGGTTATGGTTTTAGAGAAGAAGGTTGTAGAAGAAGCTCTGTATGAGAATGAGAGGGTCATTGACTTGATGAGGATGATGCCATGAAAAGCCACCGCCACTTTTGTGGTTGTTGTGATGGTGGCCGGGATCGGTTACGGTGGTGGCGGCGGCGGGTTGAGAGTGGTATTAGAATCTCTCTCATTCATTCATAAACCCCCCAACGTGTGTTTTTAGGTTCTTTTCATTTTTTCACAACTCTTCGACAACTCGTGGAGCTTACATCACCACTACTGTTAACAATGTTTTTATTTATTAGTGGTTTTTAATCGATATAAACTTTAATTATTATGATTTTACTCAAAATTAAAATTTCATAAAAAAAACGTTGGCTGCAATTTACACGCGTTATCATAGTAGAAAGCAGACAGAGTGACACTTTGTGCTCTTCTAAACGCTGATATAGAAAATAAAATAGTAAAACACAATATGGATTTTTCTACCCTATCGTAATCCCTTCAAATGACACACACATCAACAACATTATGCACTATTTTGTCAATTTATTGCATTTTTACAAAAGTATTATTTGGTTTAGATTCTCAAACACACTTCAATGATGCAATGTAATTTCATCAAAGTACTATTTGACTTAACTTGTCAAAACACACTTTTATCCCCCTTTTTTTTAGCAAAACTTTTATCCCCATTTTTACCACTCAAGTTTAATCTTTATTCATTTTTGGTTCCACAGTTTACATGAGTAAAAAAATTTAAAAAAAATGTATATATGATTTACTTTTTTTCACAGAAATTTATCACTGATACCTGGAAAAATTGCAAAACAGATAATGACATTGAATAATATATTAAAAAATGACGGGAATATTTTTTTTGTATTGATTTCGCATGTATTAATATGCCCGAAAAACTCTCATTAATTAACGCCTAAAAATACAGACACATGTATTAATTAAAAAAAATAAGATTTGTGTTATAATGTATGTTTAAAAATATAGAAATGTGTACAAATTAAAACTATATAAGCATGTGTATAACGAGGGGCATGTCCTTTTAATGTGAATTTTTATTAATTTTTTAATGGTTTTTTTAAATTTTATAGCTGTGGAATTCAAGTCATGAATATATTTTTTATTCTTTTTATACAAGACCTGGTCAGTAGTCGTACAGTCCAACCTGTAATCCAATGCCTTGATCGGATCGATTAATGGCCCAGGTTTTAAAACATTGAGTTAGAGACAAATTAGTCCTCTAATATAATGAATCATGGATTTAATCGAGTTAGGATCTAAAATCCATATCGTTTAATTTGACCAATTTAAATTCCAACAAATAACCTTTCAAAAAAATTTCCAACGAATAAAAAACTTTAGGAAATTGTGTATTACAGAATGTCTTGAGAATATACTTGGAGGAAGGGGATGTGATTTGGGCACAATTGATTCAAGGCATGTGAGTATGTTAAAAACATAATTTAATATTATAGACAAAATAAACTTAATTTAATCTCTCTCAATCTAATTTATTCCTGCACAAAATAAACTCAAATTAGTCTTTGACATTTTTATATTAGAGACAACATCTCTCTGTTATGAAGAATAAAAAAACTAATCTGCTTTCATATAAAAATGTCGGGAACGAAATTGAGTTTATTTTTTGTCAGAGCTAAATTTAGCCGAGAAAAAATTGTGAGAAAACAAATTGAAGATTTCTGCTCTTCCCCCAACACAGTTTGCTCGCGCCCATCATGTTTACCAAAAATACCTCTGCGTTAGTTAAGTCACGCAGCGTGACTCAACTCACGCACGTTATAAGCTCTGCGTGACTTAAGTCACGCACCACTGGCCTGTGCGCGAGTTAACTCACGCACGTTGGTCAGGTTTTCAACATTCAATTTACACGTTTTTAACCCATTATACACGTTTTTTTTTTACCACGTTAATGTGTTTATAACCTATAGTACCATTCCCACCTATTAATACCCCCTTCGTATTTCCCTAATTCCTCACACCATATCACTTTCTTTCCCTCCTCACTCTCTCCCTCTTTTTCTCTTCTTCTTTTTTGCTTTTATAGTCTCTAGGCTCTTTATACCCCTTTAGGTATATAGTAGTAGCTCTTGGGGGAAATAGTGGTTGGTCAAGTTGGGGAAAAAGACATCATCCCTTGAGGTAAAATTAGGTTTGCTTCCTTTTACTCCCAAAATCTTTTTACCGTGGGTAAAAAGAATCATCATGGGGGTATAAAAGGAACCAAATTTAAGTTTACCTCAAGGGATCTTGATGTCTTTTTCCCTAACAGGACTAATCACTATTTTCCCCAAGAGCTATTGGTATATACCGAAGAGGGTAAAAAGTTGATAAGTAGATTAGTGAATTCAAATAAATTATTGTAATGTTTGAATGATATTAATAAAACGAGAGTTATGTTTATTAATTTTGTTTTTTATTTGTAATTATATTTGCATTTATTTTATGTTTATGATTATGTATTGAATAAATAAATATTGAATAAATAAAATCGAATTTATTTTCTAATTTTGTATTTAATGAATAAATAAATTAAAATAAATATTGAATTAGAATAAAATCAAATTTATTTTCTAATTTTGAATTTATTTAAAGTGCTTAAATAAATTAGAATTTATTTTCTAATTTCGAATTTATTTTAAATGCATAAATAAATTAGAATATAGCAAATAAATAATTTAGAATAAAGTGAACAAATAATTTAGAAAATAAATAATTTAGAATAAAGTAAACAAATAATTTAGAATAAAGTAAATAAAATAATTTTAGAATAAAGTAAATAAAATAATTTAAAAATAGTAAATAAATTATAAAAAAAACCACTGTGTGCCACTTAACTAACGCCGCGTAACTTAACTTGCACATTGTTTTACACTTGCGCAAGTTAACTAGCGTAGGAGCATTTTGGGCATGGCTGCAGGACGCGAGTGTTTTGTGTTGGGGAAAGAGCAAAAATCCAAATTGAATGTTCACTAAAAAAAATATAATTTGTGATTCCTTAATATGGCCCACGAGTCTAAGTACCAAATCCCAAAAGAGTAATGCTATGGACACTTTTTTCGTTACTCTCACCGATACTCACTCTCTTATTAAGTAGTGTATGTCCCACTACTTTAAGTGGAACCCATTTCCAATGTGTGAGACACAATTTAAATCAATAATGAAGCGAGTGTTTGGAAGAGGGTTGAAAAGAAAGTGTTGTTAGCACTACTCATCCCAAAATAACATCATTTAATCAAAAGCTCAATTTTTAAAAAATAAACTAAAATATTCAATTATTGCAAACCCAAGTAGCGCCAGGTTGCAGGAAATGTGGAGAAATGCAAGAAACCAAACCCAATTCCTATGCATGATGAAATAAGATATTATCATCAGCAAGAGGTCCCAAGTAAAAAAAAAAACCAAGATTACCTTATTTAACTTCTCGATAAGCAAACCCAAGATTTACTCATTCAACTACTCAATCAACTACATAAAGATTTACAAGAAAGTAGACACTGATGTCATTAAATTAAATAATTTCATATAACGGCCAAGTAAAAGCCTTGAAGCAATTGTACCAAAAAAAAAAAAAAAAGCCTTGAAGCAATAGTCCATGCTAATATAGAAGCATCCACAGGATGAGTAAACAAGCATTCTCCATATGGATAGCTTACAGTTCATCTTCATCTGCAATACATGAAAATATACGTATTACATAGTAGTTAAGCTGGAGAATTACGAAGTTGATTGCAGTAAAACATGCCACAGCTGTAATTTGGAATACGATGGCAAAATGAATGAAAAATGTGTTGAATCAGTAAAGTGATAATACCAGCCCCAGTATCGTCAGGATTAAAATCGTCTTCATCGTCGTCAAAGCAAATATTCTGCAAGATTTTATTTAGTTAGTCCTCCTTTTAATACGAAAATGAAAACATAAGCGCCGTATAAACAAAATAGGATTTTCGATTCATTGTCTCAACATGTATTGATACATATACCAACCTAAAAGAATCATCAACCCCAAAGAATTGACTTTAGAAAATTTTTGGGATGTGATACTTTATAATTTTGGTGGTGGTGCTCTTAGACCTCACGTCTGCACCACCTTTCTTGTCACCCAGCGTCGTCTTTTTGGCTTTTTCCTCCGGTGGTTGTTGCTCAACCTTCCGCCGTCGTCCTCCGATGTGGTGGTGGGGTTTGAGTTGTTTCAATTGTTTGTGGTTGTTTGTTTGGTTGCTGCTCGGCTCAGATCCGGTTCGGATTGGGTCCTTTTCGAGTTTCACGACCTCAAGCTGCTTCCTCCCAATATGGTGGCTCTCTATTCGACGCTGGTGGCTCTTCCGCCGTCATCTTGGCCGCGGTTTTGTTTTTGAGTTTTCATGTGCTTTCAACCGGTTCTGGGAGTTTGCTCTTTAGCTTGGTTTGCTGTGTATCCAAATCTGTTGTTTGGTTTGGTGACAGGCAACTGTTTTGTTCACCGGTGTTTTTTTTTTTTTCGTTATCGTTGGTAGGCAGTGTCTCCGACGATGTGTTTTTTCTATATTTTTTTTTCTGTTTGATAGGGGATTGGGTGGCTTTAGACTTGTACCGTGCTTGTGGCTCAAAAACCCAAAAAGGGTATGGTTACCAACGTATTTGACTCATCCCTCTCGATCTGAGTTCTTACGCGTCTGTTTGAAACTTGTTGTGTTTGGTAGTCTGACCTCTTCGACCCTGATGTTTTCAGATCTGTTGAGATTTGCAGATTTCAAGTCGTCTTGTCTGCCTACACGTCGATACTTCATGCTCGAAAGAGTTTTATACTCTTTGTTCAGGGAGCTGTCGGCACTTGGATTTTGGCACCGTGTTGGCGGTCGATCTATTCGCTGAAATTAAATCCTAATCTTTTTTTCGCAAATGTTCACTTTTCATTTTTTTTTGTACTTGGTTTCGCGCCCGTACGTTGGGTTGCGTCTATGATTAGTGAATTATTTGTAAGGATAGATTAGGATTGATCAGTAGGTTTGATTTATAAGGGTTGT
>Ga0315914_1009151_pt1 | contig 12876 bp, 4 predicted proteins | sample MpolenodulesMG_FD_203920 | JGI IMG/M metagenome (GOLD analysis project Ga0315914, IMG submission 203920) | Medicago polymorpha root nodule microbial communities from Los Angeles, California, United States - elongated nodules | ecosystem: Host-associated > Plants > Roots > Nodule | place: USA...
TTTATATTAGTCTGTGTATAAATTAAATATTTTTTAGTTAGTATAGAAGAATAAATTAAACTTTCACGATATGATGAATCAATGTTCAAATTTTAACTAAAAGAAATATTCACATTTAATGTTACTTCAGTTTTTTTGGTTTTTTTAATTTTGACGAAACCATGGTGTAATTAGCTAAAAAGAATTGTTTAGTTCGAAGGATTTTCTTATTCTCCTTTTCAAAGGAAAAAAAAAGATTATTTTATGTTGACAATTGGTTAGATAGGAATTGGATTGGAAATTTACTGGCATTAACCTTTAGGAACATATGAGCCCAAGATGGGGAAATTTTACACCTGTCCCATGCTAAAACTCACCATGAAACTTCATCTTTGCATTGATATCTTGTTGTGCTTCCTCCAAATCTTTCCTTGCGAAATCTCAAGTACAGCTTGTTTCTTCCAAATCTTTCAAGTAACTTCCCTCTTTAAATAGTAAACACATTTTTTACTCTTCATTTTCGTTGCTACTCAAATTTCATATCTGATATATTCTATTGCGTCTCAATCTCTCTTTCTTTTGCAGATCTCATTTTGTGCTTCTCTGACAAAGATCTCAGTCTGTTTGTTCTCACGCTTTTAGGTAATCTCTTCCTTTACTAACAAAAGTTATCCTTTCAAATTATGTTCTGCGCTCTTCGCCACAAATAAGTGATGTACTTGTAAAGTGGCGCAGCCAGAAATTTTAAAGAGTTTGTGTAAAAAGTTTATCGCAAATTTATATGTGACATAATATATATAAATAGTCATAAATCAAAATAAAAGAAGCTACCCCAAATTTTTTATTTCTATTGAATCACTAGGTATATTAATATGGCAAGCTACCCCAATAATATATTTTTAGCTACCTCAAATAAATTCATTTGTAAAAAATTAGCATAAATTAAAAGGGTAAAAAATTATTACTTGATTGATAAACTTATTTTTCTTATTTTATCATTTCGGTCTCTACAACAACAATAGAGAAAGCATTTTTAACAATAAAAATGATCAATAGTCAAACATAATAGAGGATAGTTTAATGCAAAGAAGAAGAAATTGTTGGTCTATTTAACAAATATTCAATTATGAATATATTTGATTTCTCAAAACCTAATTTTATAGAGATTAAACATATTTAACCTTTAAATTTGATATATAATTTTTCTTTGCCAAAAAAAATTATTTGTATTTGACCCCTCGTAAAAATTTCTCTAGCTTCGCTGCTGATGAGAAGCAATCAAGTACAATGTTACTTCCTTCATGCGGATAATTGCACTTTTCCTACAGATATACTTTTCATGCAGATCATAAAATCCTAAGGAAACAATTACCCACGAAAATCCTTGTCAAAATCTACAGGAAATGTGTTTCCTGCGGACTGTACACCAATATCCGCAGGAAAAACGAGAGGTTTAGTAATGGCTAGGCTTACTACAAAGAAAGTAGAAGTTGAGCCTGTGCTAGTGCCCAGGCTAGCTGGGGGGTTGGCTCCGCCCCAGTACTTGCACTAAGGCTATGTTTGACCCAACTTTTTTTCAACTTATCTTCTCCTTAAGTCTAAAAGTCGGGCCAAACACATTTCTGTGAAAGCTCTAAAAATATTAAGCAGCTTTGTTCTAACGAAAAAAACCAAAGAATATGGACTTTCTTCAAAAGTTAATTCTAGCAGCTTTTTTCAATGACACGGAGCTTTTTCTTATGCACCACTCTTCGAATCATGTTGCCAACAAAGCTCTTTATTTTATATACACAATTTGAATATAAGATATATAAATTTTAAAACTGTCATTTTAGAAAATAAACTAAAAATAAATTTAAATATTATATATTTACTTAAAATCTCTCAAAAGAAATACTAAAAATGAAATAAAATAACATAACAGTAACAATTTTTTTGGTTGCTCATAAAATAATTTTTAACATTTTTTTGGACAAATAAATGATATTTATTCATTCAAATTAATAGCGTACATCGATACAATTCAAAGTCGCTAAAAACAAAAAGATGAATTTGCAAACAAACCTACAACATCTATGTTAATATCATAATATAACAAAATACATATGGTTACAAATATGACTATATTCAAGTCTCCAGAATACTCATATCTCCTGATTTGCAATGTTGACGACGGCAAAGTCATTAATCTAATCTCCATTTGGTCAAAGTTAATTTTCAACCTGAATAAAATAAACACTACACTAAGACGGAAAATCAAAACACATCTCGCAAAGATGGGAAATCAAAACAAATAAAGTCATGTAGAGACGACGAAATCACAAAAACAAAAAACAAAACATATGTTGTAATAAGTGATGTTGTAATTGACCCAGAAATCGAAAAGAGGGTGTTTGATTCTTAAGGTGAACTTTCAGAAGGCATACAAACTAACTAATAGTTAGTTACAGCTCTATTACTTGCACCCTAAGCAAGTTATTGTTCTTCTACATTTATGCTATTAACATATTAAGAAATTCCAAATTTGGTATTCTTGTTATAAAAGGACTAAACACGAAATACGATGCATCGTATGCAAGTTTACTGGGCTGCGTCCATGACTGATGAATTTTTGTTAGGATAGATAACGACTTATCCACTTGGTCTAATTTATTACAATGTTTCCCCGTTTGGATTGTATTTAGGTCAAGTCTAATGTCCTCCAATCACCTTATCTCTTTATTTTTATTTAATATAATTTTTCATTTGACTAAAAAGAAATTCTCTTTGATTTAAATTAGATTTTTCTCCGTGAATCTAGTATTGATTCATATCTTAATATATTAAAATAAGTATATATCTATTCCTTCTGAATTATTATTTTTTAAGGGGAGAATTAATAAAAATATTAAATTATGAACTTTGTATTCTAGCATATATTCTTAAGTTTCAAATTAATTAGTTTCTTTTAAAAAAAGACAATAAAATAATAATGGAACTAGCATTATTTTATTTTAAAGCACCATGAAATGTTAGTTCATTGATAAATTGACTTATATTTTTATTGGTGATCTGATAAATTGACTTTCTAAATAGCGGCAAAGCTAACAAAAAATTACGAGGGGTCAAATATACAAGGAAAAAATAATTACTTTTTTAAAAACAATATATAATATACAAAGAAAAAATAATTACTTTTTTAAAAACAATATATTATATTAACTTATAAGCAAAATAGTTCACAATAATTTTACTTATGTAAACGCAATTAAAACAACTACTTAAACCAGATGAAATAAATTTATCAATCGCGTGATCATCTTTTGCCTTTCACATTTTTACTAATTTTTTACTGATAAATTTATATGGAGTAACTAAATATAAAAAATACATTAAAACAATTTATTTTTTGAGAGAGAACATTAAAAAAAAAATTTGTTTTGCCCTTGTTTGAAACCGACGGAATTTATACTTCATACGAAATGATTTTTCTTTTTGAAGGAATATGAAATAGTTGTAAAATGGAGTAACTAGCTATTGTCACGAATAATAATAATCATGTCTGCTTCCACAGTTTTCTTTTTTTCAAAAAAATGGCCATCGTTTTATTTTATATTTTTGACATAAAAAACCACCCACTGGTAAGTTAATCATAATTAGATAGAAGCGCTGTAGGAGTGGTTTTTGCGTGGGGATGTAACAAGATAAAAACGAGAGATATTCATATATAATTGTTATGCATATATATAATTCTTGTTTCATTTAATTTTACTTGACAGAGAGAACACATTTTCATCTTGCAGAGACTTTAAGACTCAATATATCATGGCAGAGTTGGCAGCTGGGGCACTTCTTCAATCTTCCTTTCAAATGATTATTGAGAAGCTGGTTTCGCTTGATATCAGAGACTACTTCAGTAGTAACAATGTGGATGAACTTGTGAAAGAACTTCATACTGCACGTGATTTTATCAACGAAGTACTGGACGACGCAGAGATAAAGCAGTACCAAAGGCCACTTGTGAAGAAGTGGCTTGATGATCTTAAACATATTATTTATGAAGCAGACCAACTATTAGATGAGATTTCTACTGATGCAATGCTAAATAAGCTGAAAGATGAATCCGAATCTATTACCACCATTGTATCCAGCTGGTTTTCAGCTTTAACTACAAATCCATTTGAATCTAGGCTCAATAAACTACTGAAGGCACTAGAATCTCTTGCACAAAAAACAAAAAGGCTGGGATTGGAAGTAGGTCCTTGTGCTAGTATTGAAAACTTAGTCAGTTGGAAACCTTCAAAAAGATTGTCAACTACAACTCTTGTAGATGAGTCAAGCATATATGGCAGAGAAGTTCATAAGGAAGAAATTATCAAGTTTTTACTTGCAGGCAATAGCAGTGGCAACCAGGTTCCAATAATCAGCATCGTGGGTTTAGGAGGAATTGGTAAGACCACCCTTGCTCAACATGTCTACAATGACCCCAGGACAAAGAAGAATTTTGAACTTCAAGCATGGGTCTATGTTTCAGAATCTTTTGATGTTGTTGGACTTACCAAAGCAATTCTCGAGTCATTTGAATTTCCAGCAGAAGGTGAAAACTTGAATCTACTCCAAAATCAACTCAAAGACAAGCTAATGGGAAAGAAATACTTTCTTGTTTTAGATGATATCTGGAATGGGAAGGTAAAATTCTGGGATAAGTTACTACTTCCGCTTAACCATGGATCTTCTGGAAGTAAGATTATCGTGACAACACGTGAAAAGAACGTAGCACGTCATGTCCTTAACTCAAAATTATTTGATTTACAGCAATTGGAGAAAAACGATTGTTGGAGTTTATTTGTGACACATGCTTTTCATGGCAAGAGTGTGTGTGATAATCCAAATCTTGAATCAATTGGCAGGAAAATTGTGGACAAGTGTGGAGGGCTGCCTTTAGCTATAAAGTCACTGGGCCAACTTTTGCGAAAAAAGTTTTCTCAAAATGAATGGATGCAGATATTGGAGACTGATATGTGGCGTATATCAAACGAGAAGGACTCCATTAACTCAGTACTGAGATTGAGTTACCATAATCTCCATTCCGAAATAAAGCGTTGCTTTGCCTTTTGTTCCATATTTCCCAAAGGTTATAAATTTGAAAAAGATGAATTGATCAGGCTTTGGATGGCAGAAGGTTTGTTGGAACGTTGTGGTTCAGACAAAAGTCAGGAAAAATTTGGTAATGAAATTTTCTGTTATCTTGAGTCAATTTCATTTTTCCAAAAATCATTTGATCAAAGATATGGTACATATGATCCCTATGTCATGCATGATCTTGTCAATGCTTTAACAAAATCAGTGTCAGGAGAATTTTGTATCCAAATAGAAGGTGCTAGGGTGGAATGTAGCCTTGAAAAGACACGTCATATTTGGTGCTCTCTTCAATCAAACTGTGTTGATGATAAATCACTAGAACCAATTTGTGAGCTTGCAGGACTACGTAGCCTGATACTACAAGGCTGCACTGGGGTGTCGATAAACAAAAAAGTGCAACATGATCTATTTTCAAGACTAAAATGTTTGCGGATGTTGTCATTTAGAGGTTGTCATCTCTCAGAGGTAGTTGATGAGATAAGCAATTTAAAACTTTTGCGTTATCTAGACCTTTCTTACAATAGGATTACAAGCTTACCTGATACCATTTGTATGTTGTATAATTTACAAACACTCTTGTTAAAAGGCTGTCATCAATTGACTGAGCTCCCTTCAAATTTTTCCAAACTCATCAATTTACGTCATTTTGAACCCCCTAGTGATTATGAAAGCCGTCCTTGTATAAAGAAAATGCCAAAGCATATAGGAAAGCTAAACAATCTGCAGACCCTGTCATATTTTATTGTGGAAGAGCAGAATGGATCTGATCTTAAAGAATTGGCAAAACTAAACCATCTTCATGGAAGAATTCATATTAAAGGGTTGGATAATGTTATTGATCCTGCAGATGCTGTGACAGCCAATTTGAAAGATAAGAAGTATTTAGAAGAATTACAAATGGAGTTCAATGGCGGAAGAGAAGAAATGGATGATAGAAGTGTGTTAGTCTTCGAGGCTCTACAACCAAACAACAACTTGAAGAAGCTCAACATCACACACTACAAAGGTAGTAGATTTCCAAATTGGCTAAGGGGTTGTCATTTACCCAACTTAGTATCTCTTCAACTGACGGGTTGTAGATGTTCCTGTTTGCCACCACTTGGACAACTCCCTTCTCTCAAGGAACTTTCCATTTATGACTGTGAAGGAATAAAGATCATCAATGAAGAGTTTTTTGGCAATAATTCAACAATTGTTCCATTCAAGTCCCTTGAAATTTTGAAATTTGAGAATATGGTGAACTGGGAGGATTGGATATCTCTAAGGTTTCCTTTGCTTAAAGAGCTCTCTATAAGAAACTGTCCTAAATTGAAAGGTACCCTGCCTCAGCATCTTCCTTGTTTACAAAAATTGAGTATTAGTGATTGCGAAGAGTTGGAGGAATGGTTATGTCTTGAAGGGTTTCTTTCTCTTAAAGAGTTTTCTATAAGTGATTGTTCCAAATTCAAAAGGGTATTGCCTCAACAGCTTCCTTCTTTACAAAAATTGTGGATCAATAAATGCAACAAGTTGGAGGAATGGTTATGCCTTGGAGAGTTTCCTTTGCTTAAAGAGATTTCTATATCCGATTGTCCCGAATTGAAAAGGGCTCTGTCACAACACCTTCCTTCTTTACAAAAAGTGAAGATTAGTGATTGCAACAAGTTGGAGGCATCAATTCCCAAGTGTGATAATATGATAGAGTTAGATATACAAAGATGTGGTAGAATTTTGGTAAATGAATTGCCGACCAGCTTGAAAAGGTTACTCCTTTGTGATAATCAGTACACGGAGTTCTCCGTGGACCAAAATTTAATCAATTTTCCCTTTCTTGAAGGGTTGAAGTTGGATTGGAGTGGCTCTGTGAAATGTCCTTCTTTGGATTTACGTTGCTATAACTCTCTTCATTGCCTCTCAATAAAAGGATGGGACTCCTCCTCCTTGCCTTTTACAATGCACTTGTTCACCAAACTTCAATATCTGAATCTGTACGATTGTCCAGAGCTGGAATCCTTTCCAATGGGTGGTTTGCCTTCCAACTTGCGTACGCTTGGAATATACAATTGCCCAAAACTGATTGGTTCGAGAGAGGAGTGGGGTTTGTTCCAACTCAATTCCTTGAAATATTTCAGTGTTAGTGATGAGTTTGAAAACGTGGAGTCCTTCCCAGAGGAGAATCTGCTGCCACCAACTCTTCACAGTCTTGAGTTGTATAATTGTTCAAAGCTAAGAATAATGAACAACAAGGGTTGTCTCCACCTCGAAACTCTAGTTATTTACAAGTGCCCTAGTCTTGAGAGCTTGCCAGAGAAGGAGGATCTACCCAACTCCCTTTCTTGGTTGTGGATTGAAGATTGTGGAATAATAAAGGAGAAGTATGAAAAGGAGGGAGGAGAGCGTTGGCATACAATTACTCACATCCCGAATGTGTTGATTGACAGAATTAGGCAGGAATGAAGGTTAATTGCACCGCCACATAGTGCTGACAAGACCAAGTTATGGGTCCCACATACTTACTTTGACTCTCGATGAATATCTGAACAAATCTCCCACACTCACAAGCTCAGTCCAATTGCGGGTCCCACGTTTGGGTCAAATCCTTTTGCCACCCTTGTTATTCTTCTTAATTTTATTTCCCTTTTTTTTATATTTTTATTTTCTGACTTCAATTTATTTTCCCAGGCTAAGAGGGATTCTGCGTTTGGAGTATATTGGTGATTCAATTTATCTTCTTCCTCATCAGGTAAATTACTCCCTGTTTGGATTCTGCGTTTGGAGTGTTTTGATAGAATTGTGATAATTTTGTCAAAATTAATACTTTCGTACTTCGACAAAATCAGATGCTGATTTCACAATCCACTGAAGTCCTTTTCTTCTTTCTATTTATCTCTAATTTTGATATTGTGATCAGTCTCTATTCAGCCGTAAAAGTTTCAGTTTGAATTCTTACAGTTAAAACCAATTCCATTAAATGTATTCTCCTGAAAACCAGTGCAGTAAAGAAAAAAAATTAAACTGTTTTACGAAAGTACAAACTTTAGCAACATGCTGCTAAATCTGATGTGCTTGGGTAGAAAAAATGGTGGTGACAGAAATTATACAAAAGAGATTTAATTTTCTTAATATTCTTGCCTTAAAGTGCTTCTAATCCAATCTTGATATTTCTTGGCAATAGAACTTAGGTGATATATTTGAGTCATGAAAAATGCAGCTGGATGGCATAATAATTATAACCTTTGAGACAGTTCTGAATGAAGAACTTAAGGATGCTATTCCATCCATTCCAAATTTTTTATGGTTTGTATTCAAGCATTATAATGAAACATATTTCACTGACTTTTTATTAAGGTCTTCAGAAACTATGTTTCAAAGTTGTTCGCAACAAATTGTCATACACCATATTCTGACTTTATGGCCCATCCTTTTTATTCTCTTTAATGTGAATTGTCTGTTTTACTTCTTGTGTCTGCCCAGAAAACATGAGACATGACAAAAGAAGCCGATGGATAACTTGCATCAACCAATTACACGGTGAGGATGACATGTAGCCTTTTACTCCGATTTTCATTTTATTTCTATTTTTAAGGGTTAAGAAGAAGTGATAAAAAATTGAATGACATTGACATGCCACTTTGTTGTCAAAGGGAATTATGGTGGATTCAATGGCATCCAACTCGAGAAAAAACCACTGTCCTCATGGTGGATGGGAGCTTCCATGGTGTTTGGAACACAGTCTACATGATAAATTGGTTTGGAACTTCTGATCCAAACATGTTCACTGCTATATGCAACAGTTCTTCATTGTATCAAGGACCAGCTTAACTATAAGACTGGATTGTTACAATGACTCTTACAATGATTCTTACCAAGACTGGACTCTATTTTATATGCTGCCAAATGTAACACAGAACCATTCTGCAATGCACCACTCCAATTTATGCCTAAGGAATGATGAGTCAGCATACGTTGATGGAAATGGGCAGCTGGATCAGAAGTTTGTTACTCCAATGGACAGCTGAATCAAGGAAACTGCAGCAGTACAAAGTTATCCAACTCCAAATGGAATAAATGTGTTTCAGACAGAGAATATCATTGTTGAGATGTGTGCACTTTGTGATGTCAAGACTTGGGCATCCACTCCAACCTCTTACTCTTTGTATGTCCTTCCTAGTTCATACACCGAAAGTTGACTTGTCAATTTAGTGAAATTCAATTAAACACTACTTTCATTGCAGTACTTCTGATTGTAATTCATTACTTTCTCTTAGTTTGTGAATATGTTTATCTATCTACATCACTGGAAGGTTCCCGTGTGCTGATCAAAAAGCCACAATAGTTCGTTAGTGTATGTTAACTCCAATGAGTGTAGGATAAGCTCATATATTAATCATTGCAATTTGATTATCCATATCAGAATTTCATTTCATGAATATATGAAGAATTGATAGTGTGAGATGTTTATGAGTCTTTAATTTCTGCATACTGTGACATGCTCTTTTGGTAATAATAAATTACATCATGTCATCTTTTCCCTAGTTTTACATTCAAACATAGTTAAGATACGTATAATTATCTCACTGGCACAAAATCTTTATGTGAAATGCTTTTAATATCGAGACTTTTTATGAAATGCTAAGAAAGCTATATTCCCACTACGGTATGATTACTTTTTACGAAATATTCTTAAAAAAGGTGTAGTAATAATAGCATCTGTATTTTATCACATTGGTGTTCATTTTCATTCGGTTTTAACAAAATGACTAAGAATTTTGAAGTACAAATGAGGTAAGATTGAGATAAGTAAACTGAGACTAAGGATTGTGTTATGAGTTGTTAGAAAAGTTATTTAGTTTATTATCAGGATTATAAGAGACTATGTGTATAAATAGGAGCACTACAAATGTTACTGAGTAGCTTTGACCGTTTTAAACTTCTTAGGTTAGTTTTTCTCATTCAACTTTTGGATTTCTAAACTCGGACGATTCGTCTTTAAAGACCATTAACCAGTTGAGTTCAACCACAATTATACCATGGAAAACTCTAACATTAAACTAGGATAATACATAACCATCTATCTATTCTTGCAGATAGCCTCCCAGTGTTGTGATCCACGCTCAGAGTTGAGATCATGGCTGGGGTTATTGCTCGAGCATTTCTTTTATCTTTCTTTCAAGTTATTCATGAGAGGTTGGATTCACACTTGGGAGTTCTTATACACCACAATGATGAAGGGCTGCTGGAAAAAACTTGAAATCAAACTGAATTCTATCAATGAAGAGCTGGATGTTGCAGAGACAAAGCAGTTCCAAAGCCCAAACGTGAGGAATTGGCTTGATCACTTCATACATGAGGTATACAAAGCAGAGCAACTATTGGATGTGATTGCTACTTACATACAACAGAAGGTCACAACACGAAGCTTTCTTTTAGGTTTCATTAATCGACGATTTGAATCTAGGATTAAAGTATTGCTGAGGAGGCTAGAGTTCCTTGCAGATCAAAAGGATATATTGGGACTTCAAGAGTTAACTAGTGGTGATTATGAAATTGGAGTCAAACGGAAATTGTTAAAAGAATTTAGAACTTTATCTTTTGTGGATGAATCTGTGATATATGGTAGAGAGCATGAAAAAGAGGAAATAATCAATTTTTTACTTTCAGACAGTGACAACCGGATACCAATAATCAGTATATTGGGTCTTATTGGGATAGGTAAAACAACCCTTGCGCAGCTTGTTTACAATGACCACATGATAGTGGAGCAATTTGAACTTAAAGCTTTTGTCCATGTTCCAGAATCTTTTGATCTTGTTAGTCTCACCCAATCAATTCTTAGGTCATTTGATTCGTCAGCAGTAGATAGTGAAGACTTTGAAATACTCCAACGTCAATTGCAGCAGTTGCTAACTGGCAAGAAATTTTTGCTTGTTTTAGATGGTATCTGGGATATAGATGAGAATACATGGGAGCAGTTACTTCTTTTTAAATGTGGATCATCAGGAAGTAAGGTGATCTTGACAACACATGACAAGGAAGTAGCATCTAGCATGAGCTCCACTCAGATACTTCATTTGAAGCAATTGGAGGAGAGTAACTCTTGGAGTTTATTTGTGAGATATGCTTTTCGAGGTAGGAATGTTTTTGAATATCCAAATCTTGAAATGATAGGCAAAAGAATAGTAGAAAAGTGTGGGGGGCTTCCTTTAGCTCTAAAGAGACTGGGGACTATCTTGGAAACAAAATTCTCAGAACCTGATTGGGTTAAGATATTGGAGACTGATTGTTGGCATTTACCCGTGGGTGACAGAAACATTAATTCCACACTGAGATTGAGTTACCTTAACCTCCCTTCCAATCTGAAGCGTTGTTTTGCTTATTGTTCTATATTTCCTAAGGGCTTTGAGTTTGAGAAGGATGAAGTAATCAAACTTTGGATGGCAGAAGGTTTGTTGAAGCGTAAGTATGAGGGAAAAATTCGAAATGAAGAAGAGTTAGGTAATGAAATCTTCGATCATCTAGTGACAATATTGTTTTTCCAACAATCAGTAACTATGCCATTGTGGGCTGGTAAGTACTACATCATGCATGAACTTGTCAATGATTTAGCGAAATTAGTGTCAGGAGAATTTCGCTTACGAATAGTGGGTGATAACATGCAACATATCCCTGAAAGGACACGTCACATTTGGTTCTGCCTTGATTTGGAGGGTGGTGAAAGAAAACTAAAGCAGATTCATAAGATTAAGGGACTATACAGTCTGATGGTAGAAGCACAGGGCTATGGTGACAAACGGTTTAAGATAAGTCCCAATGTGCAGCAGAGTTTGTTTTCAAGACTAAAATATTTGCGGATGTTGTCTTTCTCTAGTTGCAATCTCTCAGAGCTAGCCAATGAGATTAGAAATTTAATGCTTCTGCGCTATCTAGACCTTTCTTACACTGAGTTACAAGCTTACCTAATTCCATTTGTAAGCTGTATAATTTGCAGACACTCTTATTGCAAGATTGTTTTAAACTAACAGAGCTCCCTTCAGATTTTTACAAACTCAACAATTTACATCAACTTAATCTGGATGGCACACATATAAAGAAGATGCCAACAAAGATAGAACAGTTAACCAATCTTGAGATGCTGACTGATTTTGTTGTGCGAGAGCAGCATGGATTTGATATTAAGCAGTTGGGGAAACTCAACCAACTTCAAGGAAGGCTTCAAATTTCTGGGTTGGAGAACGTCAATAATCCTGCACATGCTGTAGCAGCAAATTTGGAAGATAAAGAACATTTAGAAGAATTAAGTATGTCATACAATGAATGGAGAGAAATGGATGGATCAGTAATGGAAGCACAAGTCTCTATCTTGGAGGCTCTTCAACCAAATAGAAACCTCATGAGGCTAACCATCAAAGACTACAGAGGCAGTAGCTTTCCAAATTGAATTGTTGGGATGTGAACTCTGTTCCCAGTTTCCACCACTTGGGCAATTCCCCTCTCTCAAGAAGCTCTCCATTTCAGGCTGTGATGGAATAGAGATCATTGGTCCAGAGTTTTACGGCTACAATTCATCAAATGTTCCATTTAGATCCCTTGAAACTTTGCGATTTGAGAACATGTCTGAATGGAAGGAATGGTTATGTCTTGAAGGTTTCCCTTTGCTTCAAGAGCTTTGTATAAAACATTGTCCGAAGTTGAAAAGCGCCCTGCCTCAACACCTTTCTTCCTTGCAAAAATTGGAGATTATTGATTGCCAAGAGTTGGCGGCTTCAATTCCCAAGGCTGCTAATATCACTGAGCTAG
>Ga0315914_1009152_pt1 | contig 12875 bp, 9 predicted proteins | sample MpolenodulesMG_FD_203920 | JGI IMG/M metagenome (GOLD analysis project Ga0315914, IMG submission 203920) | Medicago polymorpha root nodule microbial communities from Los Angeles, California, United States - elongated nodules | ecosystem: Host-associated > Plants > Roots > Nodule | place: USA...
GAATTTCATCAATTAAAATCATAATAATCACTTTATACAAATAAGCACTTATGCATAGAATTAGGGAAGAAGCTACAACTAATTGATTATAATTGAAAACTAACCCCCTTACCTCAATAAGCCACAAACCTAGCTCAAGCTTCAATTGAGCTCCTATGGGTTCTTCAATCCTTCTCTCTAACTCTTCTTTCTTCCTCTTGCCCCCTTTCTCTTTCTCCCTCTTCTCAAACTTGTAGAATGATTGTACAACCCTACTTTCTTTAATGACTAATACTTATATAGTCTCTACACTTTGGGCTTAACCCTCTTAGTGTCCTAATGGGCTCACAACATTAATAAACCAACCCCCAAAGTTTCTCTCTACTAACGGTTAAAATAATAATAACGATCATTTACCGGTTATAAAATAAATCACTACTACCCACTAGTAACTTAATAAATAATGGTTCTTAGTCGAAACGCTAAAAATAATCCTCCCCATAATTACTAACTTACCCTTACTCACAAAATGATCAAAATACCCTTCTAATACCGAAATCCTATTAAAATACACACATAGGCAATTTAATCACATATAAGCATAATTAAGTCTCTTGGACCCGTTGATTTAAACTGGTCAAAAATGGCGTACTTGGTATTTAAGTCTCTTGGACCCGTTGATTTAAAAGTTTCATCTTTTTAAATCCCCGTGACAGAGAAAATTAAATAGGGGCATCTGTCATACAGAGAGGTTACTTTGAAGTACCTCATTTTTGTTCCGAAGGGACAATTTTAAGTTTTAATTGTTATTATAATTATTTTATTATTTTTTCATTTTTTATTTTGTTTATTATTATTTTTTTTATTTTATTTTAATTAATTTTCTTTGTATTTATTAATCATTTTCGTTTTTTTAATTAATTAAATCAATATTCAGTTTTTTATTTATTTTTAGTCCAAGGTCTTTTTTTGTCCAAGTATACAACTGTCCAGCAGGGGCATTTTTGTCCTTTTCCTTCACACTTAAGGAACCATTTTCAGTTTGTAGCACATTATTCTCCGGCATATGGTACACCTGCACCTCAACCCTAATTTTGTCCCCTATTTAAACACCAATCATTGGTGAAGTTTGTTTGGAAAAATCCCTAGAAAAATTATCTCATTACCAGCGGCTGCCTCCCAAAAACAAACATGAACCCTAATTTTTGAAAACACAATTTCACCATCATCAATTCATAAAATCATCAATCGAACACAACACATTATTTTTATGAGTTCTTCGATCTTACCAAATCCATTCAAAATCATATACCACAAACCATAACCATTCTTTCGAGATCTAACAGTGAACGTCAACCCATTTCATAACCTCAAAAACAACACAAAAAATCATTTCGGACTCAGCCTCCAACCAGAAAGCTAGAATCGAACTCAACAAATGCAACCGAAACAAATCCACCACTAAGGAAGAACAAGCCAGGCCGAATCAAAGAAAGAAAAGAGCAGAAGGTAGGTTCGCACGTTTTTTTCTAGATCTGAAGCATCCAATGCCACAGAGCCTAGACTGAGAAGAAGAAAGAGGTAAAAAAAAACTCATGCACTTTGGTTTCAAACTCAAATCTAGAGCGATTTAAGCTTGTGTTCACAATTTTAGTTGCGGATTCGTACTTTAAAGAAAAAAGGATTTTCGAAACTGTAATATTTTTTTTGAGAAAACGGAGTTTTCGAACTATGGCACGGTGGTGCTAACACCGTGCCGGAATATTTTATCTCCCTGGAGAAGAAAGGTGTTGTCACTGCTGTGTTTAGAGAGAGAGAGAGAGGGCATTTTCTTGCTTTAAGAAGTGTAGAGAGAGGTTTACATATGCTCAATGTTTTTCCTCTACTAAAGACCACTTTTATACTAGGCCCATAACCCACTATCCAGCAACCGGTCCATCCCATACCCATAAACCGATCCAGACCCGAGCCCACTTGCAGTGTGCCAAAGCCCATTTCTTACTCTTTGCTTTTCTGTTTTTTCTGCATACTGTGTACACCCCTCCATACTGCTTCTGCACTACCTTTCACTTTAATTCCCTTGCATTTGTTTATTTTTATTACCATTTTTTTTCTCTCTTTTAAGCATGTTTACTAACATGCAACATTATCATGCATTTTTTTTTTCCTTTTTTTATATTTTATTTGATTTATTAGTTTATTTAGTGTTTTTTTACCTTTTTAGTTTATTTAGGTTAACAACATCTTATACATTTTTTTATTTCTTTTTAGCATATTTATTTTAATGTCTTATGTTATCTCATGCATTTTTTATTTTATTATTTCATGCATTTGTAATTTTATTTTGTCGTTATTATTATTTTGTCATTTTTACTTTATTTATTTATTGTGATCTAGAATGTACTTAGGAATAATGTAAATACATTTATGCATTTTATTTTCTTGTCATTTATATTATTGAGACCTTAGAATGTATCTAGAACAGTGTAAATACCTAAATGAGAATATGCACCGACACATACATATTTATTTATTCCGCTTTATGTCATGACCTAAACCAAGACCAAAATCAATTAGGGACAAATTAAGGATTAATTAACGACAAATTAAGGACCTTAAAATCAAACAACTAGTAACTTTAGGATAATTCCAAGGAAATGGAATTTTTACTTTGGATACAATATCCTTTGTAAAACCCTTCACGCTTTATTTTATTCCGCTACGCATAGACTCTTTTACTTTTAGTTAGAAATAATCAAATTTCCAAAATCATTCAAATATGCAAAACCCAAAAAATCTTTATTAACAAACCTTGGATTTTAACCCAAGTGATTCCTTCTTTCTCTTTTTCTTAATCAAATTTTAAATTATCTTAACCACATTTAGACTTGATTTCTTTTTAATTAAAATCAATTAACCTCATATTTTATTCTTCTATGCCTTCTCGGCCTCTTATCCTCTTAAAAACCTTTTTCAAACTTTAAAATCAATTCAACCAATCAATGGGAATGTTACCATGAACTACATGATTTTGATCCCATTTTTGGGTATGTAGGCAAAAGACTTTGTCTTTCCAAATCAATAAAAAAATAAATATATATTCTTCTTCCCTTATTCTCTCACACTTAGATTTCTTTAGGCATTTTTACAAGCAAATAATTTAGCACAAGATAATTAAAAACAAGAGGTTCCTATGGAATACCATAGACGTTTCGGGTGTTAAGACTTTCCCTTTGCGTAATCAAACCCCGGACCTTGATCACTTAAATAGGGTTATTTTCGAACTTTTCCCCTTCCCCTTGGAAAATAAAAGATCAAAGGTGGTCCAAAAATTTGAGATTCAACGCTAACCAATAGCTTGATATTCAAAAATCACCGTGACATTATCTTTTATATCGTCAAGCTTACAAAAATAAGTAACGTGAATTGTCTGGACGAAATGACAATCGTTGTGGATACGATACTCTACTTCACTTTATTACTTGGTAAATGATTTGGTACACTTGCCTAATCCGCACATCAGACGACAAAGCTAACATGGAGTTTGGTTCCCTCAGGTGCTTATGAAGTGTGAAGATCTTTCAAGTCTGATGGGATCTTCTGTGTCCTGCTAGAACTTCGGAGTCTGGTGATCTCTTCAGAATCTGATGATCTCTTTAGCTTCTAGAAAGGCGTCCTTTTCTTTTGATCCAAAATGTTGACTTCTAGTTGACCTTTCTTTAGATTTTCTACCAAAGTCTTTGACATTCTCTTGTGCTTTTAATGCTTTCATACTTGTTCAATACTTAATGGATATATTCTATGATCCTGCACACTTGAACAAATATTATGTCCAATTGTTCTTCAATACTTTGTTATCATCAAAACATTATAGGAATTGTATTAAGCCCTTCTTATTCCAACAAAAGTCTCCTCCAGTGAGGTTGCGATCTCAGAGAGAGAGAGAGAGAGAGAGAGAGAGAGATAGAGAGAGAGAGAGGGACGCGACCTGAATAACGAGAGAGAGAGAGAGGAGTGACATTGGAAATGTTTTATTTTTTCTTTTTCAATTTTGTGTGACATGGATTTTACAAAAAAAGTTGATAAAAAAATTGCCATACAAGGGTGGCATATGGGTGGGATTGCCACCTATGGTGGTTAATGTATAATGATTGTTTGTCTAAAGGGGGTGGTACTCAACAAATTTTGTATTGTACAATATAAAGGTAACAATTTATCTAAATGGAGTACTACCTTCGGTTTTATTTATAAACAAAATTTCACTTTTTAGATCCATTCAATAATCAATGTACAATATTGTGTACGAGTCCAGGATCATGGCACAATTTTGCTTAGGTGTGACCACCGTACAGCGCTTCATATCTCATTTTTTGAGATAGCTTCAAGAGAGTGAATCTAGGTAAGCCAAAGAAGAAAACTTTATGGTTGAGTGTCATTGGTGAGAGGTTCTTGGGAAAGGAAACACTTCACAAACACCATGGATAGTGGGATCTCATTAGAGTAAGGATCAAAAAGCTTTCTTTATTGTTTTCTCTTATGATTCATTTTGGATTTGAGTGACTTAAAAAATGGGTAGAAATTAAGGTTGTTCTTCATGAGTTTGTAAGTCAATTTTTTATAGCATATTTGTATTGCCCATTTCTTAGTGGATTAGAGAGTTGTTTTCCCCCTAAGATGTATGATAAATTTGTCCGAACTGGATAAACAAATATTGGTGTTTTGATTCTCTCTTCTTTTTTATCTTTGTTGTTTTGGTTTTATTTGTGGTGTTGTTTAAATTTAAGTATGTTTCTGTTATTATTGCTTAGGGTACTTTGCTCTTAATTACTTTTTTCTTTGCTCCACACGGTTAAATTTATTGGTGTGATTTTATTATCCGAACTCACAATAGTGCATTATAAATCTGCTTACAAACATAACAATTTTTTCTATTAATTAAAGAATACCATAATATTGTAGTTAACAAAGTAGAAGTATTTAGTAGTCTCTTGTGGGAAGAAAGTTCAAAGGAATAGTCAACACCCCATAACACATGAAGTTACAGAAACTTGAAGCTAATTCTGACAATGTTAGATTTATCGGTGGCAATACACAATTGGTTTTTGTAAGATCAATAATAAATTAATGCTAAAATAATCAATTTATCTTTTTTTGTTAACCCTTCCGTCATGAAAAAAAGACCTGATAATCTGAAGTTCGACAGTAATTAAGTATAACCTAATCAAGAATTGTTTAAAATAATCAATTTATATTGGCTTAAATGTACTTTTGGCCCCCTATGTTTACCAGCGTAGCGATTTTGGTCCCCTAACAAAAAAAATGCAATTTTAACCCCCTAATTTTGTCATGTTTAGGGAAATATGCTCTTTTAGCCCCTTATCTTTACAAAAAAGTTGCGATTTTGGCCCCTTATTTGGGACACGTGGCGGCTTCTCAGCATAGTTGCGAAAATTAGGGGGTCAAAATTGCATTTTTTTTGTTAGGGGGCCAAAATCGCTACGACGATAAACATAGGGGGTCAAAAGTGCATTTAAGCCATTTATATTTTGGTTGTTAACCTTCCATCACAAGGGAAAAATACCTGATAATCTAAAGTTCGACCGTAAGTTAAGTATAACCTAATAAAAAATTGTTTTGTTGAATTCAAGTTCTCCTAAATAATGATTCGTCTTTTCTTAAAGTTCACCTATTGATCCTAACTACTTGTTTAAAATAATCAATTTTCAATTCTATAAGATTAAAGGCGGTTCCCTTAACCGTATTAGACTTTGATCACACGTCCGTTTGTTGTTATCTAAAAATTGACATTAACGTAATCTTGATTATTAAAATGTTTCAACCTGACAAACCAGTGGAATAGAAGCTCTGGGGAATGGAATAGAAACGGGATTTTCGGATACTGAGAACAGAATCAATTATTTAATATAATTGCTCAACTAGAAGTTGGAGCTGAATTATGTATTTGAGCTACATTTTGGAATTCGGTTCAGCTGGTCCACGTTTCCGTATGATATATTTCTAAGTTTCAAACACAACGCATAAATATATTATTTTCTTGGAACTTTGTTTTGTCTTGGCTTGTAGTTGATTTAAGCCAAAACTTTCATGAGATTAGTATGTTGAAAGGGTAATTAATTATAAGATCTTAATCCCTAGAAGCTCCTATTTTGGTGTATTGAGATTCTACCTTTCGTGTTATTCGGAAAATCACAGAAAAAAATGGTTTAATTAATTTATATATTTTGATTGATGGTGAGTTTATCAGAAATTACCGCGAAAAAGTATGATTTTAGCAAAATCTATACCTTAAACTTCTTAAAATGATAGTGTCAGTGTGACTTTGTCAAACTCATCGTCTAACATGCACTTAGTTTTTTATTAGGAAGAATTTACTTTTTGTATTTCCTAAAAATGAGACATATATTACAACACATACTTTATTGGTATAGTGTTTGACTAGAACTACAAAGTGTGGTTCTAATGAAGAAAAAAAACTCTAAATATGTGGACTCTTTGTAGTTAATTTTAAATACTAAAATAATTGATCGATGGAGTACCATTTTAAAGGATAAATAAACATATTTTTGTACTGTGTTCTCGTTTGCACTCTTTGTGCTATAGAGAAACTTTTTTGTAATATAGAATTTCATTTTACCTTGGTAAAAAAAAACTTGCAAATCCAATAAAGCCCAAGGATAATTTAGTAAAATTGTTTCAAGCAACAAATTATTTATCACTTTTATTGAAATGATAGTGAGTTATTTGGAAATGGAGGGAGTGTGGGATATATAACAAGTCTTTTGAGGTTAAAGAAATGAATGTTACAATCTCTTAATTAAAAGACTACTATTACTTCCTTGGTAGATGTTCTCTTTTTAAGAGCCTTGCCCTTAATTTTCTTGTGTATATGAGCAAAACCAGACCTACGTGATCCTCGCAAAACACACAATCCTTTAAAGACGGCTAAACCTTCGGTGTCAGATCCCTTCTAAGGAAGCATATAATCACTTCACACATTTGAGTGAACTTCACTCTCACCAACTTTCTCTTTCTCTTTCATTTCTTTTCATCAACAACTCTCACATGCACTTCTTTTAGGGTTTTTAATTCAAAGCATTAAACCTTGATCTCTTTGAATTTTGAAAATATATTCCACCCTCTATTTTATTATAAGGTTAGTTTTTGACTCTTAGAAGAAAATAGTTTAGGATATGGAAGAGAGAAATGGTACTTGTGAGAAACTTGAAGAGGTTATGCTTCCAGGGTTTAGGTTTCATCCAACTGATGAAGAACTTGTTGGATTTTACCTAAAGAAAAAGATTCAGCAACGCCCTCTTGCTATTGAGCTCATCAAGCAGCTTGATATTTATAAATTTGATCCATGGGATCTACCAAGTAAGACTCATAATATAGTGCTTTACTAATATGTTAACTATGCATTATTACCCTAGATGTGTTTATTATTTCTAGATGTGTAACTTACATATATTTAGAGCCTCTTTCGATTGATTCATTTGAGTTTATCTAGTAGTATAAACACTTATGAAACTATTTAGAAGAACTTGTGAAAACAATTTAAGACATGGACATAGGTTATTTTAAGCTAATTTACATAAACTCCTTAGGATAGCTAAACAGTTTATAGCTTATACAAAAACAATTTGAATTTATTATATCTTTTGTTATAAAAAAAATAATAAATTATGCACAAGTGTTATGCTATATATATTGCTTGTTTTTTGAGTTCTTGTTATATTTGTTACTCTTGTATTTTGATTTCCTTTTATTATCATATATATATATATATTTGTCGTTCAAAAAAAAAATCACAAGTATTTATGCTGCAAGCGCTTAATTAAATTGTTTATCTAAACATAGTACTATAGGTACTTTTTTTCTTGTACTAATTAACAAATTAATTTTATGGTTCTGAAATTTTGTGTATAGAGTTGGCAAGTACAGGGGAGAAAGAGTGGTATTTCTACTGTCCAAGAGACAGAAAATACAGGAACAGTGCAAGACCTAATAGGGTAACAAGAGCTGGGTTTTGGAAAGCAACAGGAACAGACAGACCTATTTATTCCTCAGAGGGTTCTAAATGTATTGGCTTGAAAAAATCCTTAGTTTTCTACAAAGGTAGAGCTGCCAAAGGAGTCAAAACTGATTGGATGATGCATGAGTTTAGACTACCTTCTCTCATAGATTCATCATCATCTCCAAAGAAATATGTAGACAAGACCATTCCGGCAAATGTAAGTAAACTTACTTCCCAAATCTATATTTAGTTGGAACTTGTTGGTATCATTTGCTACATCTTGTTAGAATGGATATTAAGTATATGTTTAGAGCATAGTAAAATATGAAAATATATATAAAATTAGGACACATTTGACAAATAATCGAGTAGGTTAAGTGTGTGTAAATAATATATGAGAAAAAAGAAGAAAATAGAGTGATCTGATAGATGTGATAATTTTTTATCAAGCTAGAGGAAAAAAGACTAAGTGCATTTTATCAAGTAGATAAAAAAAAAGAGAAAAATAGAGTGATGTGATAGATGTGAAAATCGAGTAGGTCTAACCTAAAAAGCACTTAGTCGGATTGAGCTGCTGCTGGACTAAGACTAATTTTTTATCAAGTAATAATAGAAAAATAGAATGATGTGATAGATGTGATAATTTAATGATGTGATAGGAAGAAAGAGATATAAATAAAATGGAATGTTGAATAGATATATAAAAAATTAGGGTGTTCAAATATCATTCTTGTTAGAAAATATACTTAATATGATCAAATATGCCGATCCAAAATGACTCAATTGTTTTCGGGTCAAATAATACATTCGATTTGAGTTCCACTTGTTAAAAAAAATAATTACATTATATTATATTATATTATATTATATTATATTATATTATATTATATATATAACTTCATTTTGAAGTGTTTGACTGGCTAATATTAAATGCTATTCAACTTGTAGGAATCTTGGGCAATATGCAGGATATTCAAGAAAACCAATGCAACAGCTCAAAGAGCTCTCTCTCACTCATGGGTCCCTCCTTTACTTGAAACATCAACCTCTAATGTTCTAACAAATGATGGAAACAACCAATTTTGTTCATCAAACATGATGTTAACAAAGAAACCTAGCTTTGCAAGTCACACTAGTACTAATAATAACCACAATAACCTAACACAACACTTAACCTCTTCTAGTAGTACTACACTTTGTCCCTTAGATGTTCCATCTTATAATAATCCAATTATTGATCCATTGATTTACAAACCCTTATACCGGTTACCAATTTCAAATGATCAAGATCTTAACCTTAGCACTGGCTTAGTATTTTCATCTCCACTTGAAACATCTTGTAACAAAACTTCAATGGATTTTTCTTCCTTGCTATTAGGTATGTCATCTGAAGTAACAACTTCAAACTACATTGGTAATTTACAAGACCATTACAATAATGGGTATCCATTAATGGCTAACATTCCTAATGGGAACGTGCCTCGTGTCGATGATCAACAAGAGTTGGATACGGTTCGACCCATTGGATTCCCATTCAGTGTGCCTCTCAATATTGGTGATGCATGGAAGTCATCAAGTCTTGTTTGGGATACTTCCTCTTGTACTTCTGATGAACCCTCTAGTTATTCTACTACCAAGTGTTATACTTAGGGTTTAATTTATTAAACTAGAGGTCATTGAGCTAGTTTATTTGTTAGTAAATTAGTAGTTATGTTAGTTTTAATGTTCTTTTGTTTACCAATTGAGTTGTCTACTTAGGAGTAACTTTTGATAGGAACTAGAACTAGAGTAGTAAGTTTAACGTTTTTTTAACTTAGATTTCTGTACTATTTATATGCTTGTAAATTTTTGTATTTCTTGAGACTTTGAACTTCATGTAACTTGAGAAGAGATGCGAATGCAAGAGTTTGTAGAATATAATTTTAGTAGTGAAGTTAAATTTCAAAAGAAAATGAAAAGAGATAAAGCAAATCAATGACGGTAATTACAAAACATATACTTGGAAGAAGACCTCTTCTTCAACCTGTACTGTACTGTGTACATGTGTTGACCACTGCCGTCCATTTTAACCTTTAATGTATCTAAGTATGTGTACTGTGTATTATGTGTTTGGTTGCGGTGTTAAAAACTAATTTTGGTTTTTTTTTTTATAAGGACATAAAAAAAGAGTGGCTCTCAACTAAGTTGGTACCCGACTTTAATTTTTGTCCAATGCTCATAAGTATTATTAAAAAAAGGGAAAAAATTACATAAAAGTTGGGGGCACATAAACCTAACCCAGTAAACTACACAAGAGTGTAGGTCGACTCCAAACGGGTGATACAAAAATGAAACCAACACACAAGTGTATGTATCAACCTATAATTAATCATAAAACTAATTAAAGGTCTTCGATGCGGTGATTGAACCTTCAGCCAACACTGAACCGGTTCATGTACCTCAACTCCCTGCAACAATGGCAGCAAGCTTAACGACCCTTTCGAGCTCCACTGTACAGACCAAACAACAAGAATGGCGAATCTTAAAATGGCGTATGGACAAACCGTCAACACGGTGCAAATCCAAGAGCCACAACTCCCTGCAAAAACGACAGCAAGTATAACGACTCTTTCGAGTCCAACAGCCACAATCAAACATAGAAAATGACAAGGATTCAAGAAAATCACAAATTACAGAGACCGGTGCGGTGTCAGTATAACGAACCATGAATCCTGCAGGGCTCAACAACTCTGAAAAAGAATCAAAGATTCAAGTCAAACATACCAGCCACTTAGAGCATCAAGAACCGATCCAAATTTCTAAGAAAGCCCAGATATAGTCACACCAAAACCACCGACGTTGAAACCGCGACTGATATCAAAAAAACCCAGTCCCTCCGACAGTGGAAAAAACCACCTAGAAAACTGAGTACAGTACCACATCACAACCCTTAACGGACCTTAAAGTCAACGGCGGCCAAAAAGACTACCAGAGAAGGTTGGGAGGTGACTGTGGCTTGTACCGCGGAAGGAAATCAGGAGGAGGCAAGCAAGAGCTCAGTCCACCGTCGCGGGATATAACAGAGCCACCACGAGCCGCAACCCACAAAAACCAAACCCGCTGGTAAAGAGATCACGGTAGATCTGGTGACTCGATGATGCGGATGGCCATCGCCGATCCTCGCATCACCATCTCATTTGTTACATCGTGACAGTTGGGGTGTGGCCTAATTTTGGTTAAAAGTGGTATGAATGTAAAATAATCCAAAAATTAGATGTGTATTTCACTATTTCTTTAGGTGTTTTTGTATGGTTCTTAATTAAAAATACATCTTTTTTGGTTATAATAAACTTTTAGAAAATTATAAATTTGAGAAAATCATTGAGAATTTAGGACTCGTTTGTTACGGATTAAAATAAAAGTGATTTTGACATAAAATAATTTAGAAATTATTTTTTAGAGATTTTATGAAAAATCATAATCTATTTTGTGTTTGTTTACCGTAATAAAAATCACTTTTTTTAAAAAATAATTTAGTTTGTTTGGATACTGCTGTATAAAAGCGATTTTTTTGTTGCAAAATTAGTTCAATCTTTAGATTCATATTTTCTCTCTCATATAAAAAAAAATCTATTTTTTGAGAAGCTGCTCTCAACAGTTTCTCATTTGAAGTTGTTTTTAGATTTTTTTTAGATTTTGTAACAAACGGATGCAATATTCTTAAAAGTGATTATTTTCTTAAAAAAATGATTTTTTTCCTAAGAAAAAAACTATAACAAACGAGCTCTTAGGTAACAATCAAACAAAAAGCACTTAAAAAAATACACATGTTTTTTTTTTTTAATTATGTTATTCATTTGCATAAAAATTATTTTTATCAATTCATGTTGTCCGGATATTTTTGTTGAAAATTGTTTTGAGTGTCCAAGTATGTGTATTAGAATTTATTCAACCTCGATGTGAATGTTACGAATGGATAGTTCCTTTGGCTTAAAAATTATTCTGAAACCAAAATTACTTCTCATTATGAAAATCAAATATCATAAAAAAATTGCAAACTCCAGTTGGATAGTTCCCCCCGAAACTAAACAAGTAGCTAATTTTGGTGACACCGACAGAAATGATTAGACATTCCGCTCACACATGTTGAAACTATTTGAACGCAAGTCTAGAATTTAAGTTGTTAGGTTATACCAAAATTTCATTATAAATTATCAATATGAATTATGTTGGAAATTATTCATAAACTTGTATGGGATGTGTCTCCTCTAATCTAAATTTTTATTTATATAAAAAAAACAAAAAAAAAACCACATAAGCAGTAAGATGCAAGGTAATCAGAACCGGATCAGACATTGAACCGATGTAAATATGGGTTTAAGGTTTTAAGGTTCAACCGGGGTTAGACCGGGGTTCAACCGGATGCAATTAAATAATAGTTTTTTTTTACTATTTTATCATATTATCCTTGTATTTTTTTTTTACTATAATATAGTAAATAATTAAGAGAAAAAAAATTAACAAGTTCACAAAACACATGCCTAGGCGTTAACTCCCATACACCTAAGGGTCCGTTTGGTTCGAGAGTTTTGGAGGGGAGGGGAGGGGAGATTTTTAATTTGAAGTGTTTGGTTCAATTTTTATAAGGGGAGGGGAGGGAAGGGGAGGGGAGCAAATCTTTTTAAAATTTGATTGCATTGTCATAATTATCCTTAAATTAATTTCAAATCTCAATATTAACCTTGTAACAACTTTTATTATTATTTATTATTATTAGGTTATTTTATTCTTATAACAATTATTATTATTATTTTGTTATATTTTTTTTAACAACTTTTATTATTATATTATCTATAACTCTTATTTGTTACATCTAAAACCA